>Ga0070698_100002016_pt1 | contig 22573 bp, 19 predicted proteins | sample KBSK1502metaG_FD_65477 | JGI IMG/M metagenome (GOLD analysis project Ga0070698, IMG submission 65477) | Corn, switchgrass and miscanthus rhizosphere microbial communities from Kellogg Biological Station, Michigan, USA - KBS K1-50-2 metaG | ecosystem: Host-associated > Plants > Roots >...
GCAGACGATGACGATCTACAAGCCGATCCCCCTCCTCGGCGGCAAGGCGGCGGAGGTGGCCATCCTGCTGGCGAAGAAGCAACCCATTCCGGATCAGACGAAGCCGGTGAAGAACGGTCGGAAGGACGTGCCCAGCATCCTCCTGGAGCCGATCCCGGTGGACAAGGACAACCTCCTCTCCACGGTGGTCAAGGACGGCTACCACAAGCTCGAAGAGGTCTACAAGGACATCCCCCGGGACCAGTGGCCGAGGCAGCCGTGACGTTCGAGCCGGAGTGATCCTCGGCCGGCTCCGCCCGGTCGCCCCCGGGGCGCTGTACGCCCTCGTTCTCCTGGCCAGCTTCTATCCCGAGTCGCTCCACCCGGCTCGGATGATCCTCTACGTGGGCGATCCGTTGGAGAGCGCCTATCTGATGGCCTGGCACGCGCACCAGGTCCTGCGCCATCCCCTCCACCTGTTCGATGCGAACTACCTCTATCCCGTGAAGGCCGCGGTCGCGACCACCGAGCACCATCTGCTCCAGGGCCTCGCGCTCGCCCCGCTGACGTGGCTGACCGGCAACCCGATCCTCGTCTTCAACGGCGCCGTCGCCCTGACTGCCGTTCTCGACGCCTTCGCGGCCCGAAAGCTGGCTCTCGCGCTCGGATGCCGCGGGACGGGCTCCTGGGCGGCGGGAGCGCTCTCCGCCTTCAACACCTACAACGTCCACGAGGCGCCCCGCGTCCACATCATGCTGCACGCGTTCCTGGCCCTCGCCCTGCTGGAGCTGCTCTTCCTCTTGCGCCGGGAGGAGCCGGCGCGCGCCTGGCGGATCGCCGGATGGCTGCTGCTCGCGGGCCTCACCGCCAACTACCACTTGATGTACGGCGCGATCCTGCTGGGTACGGTGCTGGTGGCGGCCGCCGTCGTCGATCCTTCGCGCGTCGCGCGCACGCTCGTTCGGCTGGCGATACCGCTTGCGGTGGCGGCTCTTCTCTTCCTCCCGGTGATCCTCACGTATTACCGCGTGGCGACGAGTCAGGCGTTTCACCGCGAGCTGCCGGAGGGGGTGGACCTCGGCCACTATGTCTCCACTGCCCCGGGCAATCTGCTCTACGGCCCCATCGGTCCGCACGTCCGGGCACAGCAGAGCGGCCCCCATTTCATCGGCTTCTTCGCTCTCGCGGTCGCGGCCATCGGCCTCGGCGGCTCGATGCTCCGGAGCGGCGGTGACGGCTTGCTGCCCGCCCCGCAGTGGGCCCCGGCCGCCGCGGGCCTGGCGGTGCTCTTCATCCTTCTCTCCCTCGGCCGTGATCTCACGGCGTTCGGGCACCGCCTTGGTCCCGGTCCCTACCGGCTGCTCTACTCGTTCGTCCCCGGCTTTCAATACCTGCGCATCCCCGAGCGCTTCGGGCTGCTGGCCATGCTGTTCGTGGCCCTCCTCGTCGCCCAGGGGCTCACCGTGCTCGAAGCCGCGAAGCTGCCGGTGGCCGCGCTGGTCCTGGCGGCGATCATCCCCCTGGAGCACCTCTCCCTCGCCACCCGGGCCATCGTTGTCCCCGTGGGGGATGACGTGCCGCCGGTCTACCGCTGGCTCGCGCGGCAGCCCGTGCACGCCCTCGCCGAGGTCCCGACCTACGGCGAGCACACCTTTCGCCGCGAGACCTGGGAGATGTACTACTCGACGTATCATTTCAAGCCCATCGTTCACGGGTATACTGCCTACCCCACGCGGGAGAGCATCCTATTGAGGGAATGCGCGGTGCGGGTCCCGGAGAAGCAAGCCCTCGACTGCCTCGAGATCTGGGGCGTCGACACCCTCATCGTCCACTACCCTCCCCCCGGGAGGTCGCTACGCCAGGACAGCGACGTGGCCGATTTCGTCGGCATTCCCCCCCGGTCGTTCTACCGCGGCGTCGCTGCGCGCGAGGCGGAGGGATCCCTGCGGCGGCTGGCGAGTTTCGACGGGCCGCGGTCGCGGATCCCGGGCGGCCGCGACGTGGCGTTCCGGATCGCCCGGCCGGCGGCCCCCAGGCCCTGACGTGGCCCTGCTCGAGCTGAGGTCGATCACCAAGGACTTCCCGGGCGTCCGCGCGCTCGACGGCGTCTCCTTCGACCTCGAGCGCCGCGAGGTCCACGCGCTCTGCGGCGAGAACGGCGCCGGCAAGAGCACCCTCATCAAGATCCTTTGCGGCTACTACCCGAGCGGGACCTATGGCGGCGAGATCCTCCTCGAAGGCAAGCCGGTCCATTTCCGCAGCCTCAAGGAGGCCGAGGAGCACGGCATCGCCCTCATCGCGCAGGAGCTGGCCCTCGTGCCCGAGCTGTCGGTCGCCGAGAACCTGATGCTCGGCCGCGAGCCGGTGAAGGGGGGCCTCATCCAGTGGGACGTGGTGGCCTCCGAGGCCCGCCGCGCCCTCGACCTGGTCGGTCTGGCCGTGGATCCCAACCGACCGGTGAAGGAGCTCGGCATCGGCCAGCAGCAGATGGTCGAGATCGCCAAGGCGCTCGCGAAGAGCGCGGCCATCCTCGTGCTCGACGAGCCGACCGCCGCCCTCACGGAAGCCGACGCGCAGCGCCTGCTGGCGTTCCTCGCCGAGCTGCGCGGCCGCGGCGTCTCCTCGATCTACATCAGCCATCGTCTCGAAGAGGTGTTCCAGATCGCGGACCGGATCACGGTCCTGCGCGACGGGCGGTCGATCGCTACCCACCCCGCGAAGGAGGCCACGCTCGACCGCGTGATCTCCGAGATGGTGGGCCGGGAGGTGAAGAACCTCTATCCCCGCCCCGACACCACGCCGGGCAAGCCGATGCTCGCGGTGTCGGGCTGGTCGGTCGAAGACCCGCTCAATCCCGGCCGATTCGTTCTCAAGGACGTGGCCTTCGACGTGCACGCGGGGGAGATCCTCGGCATCGCCGGCCTCATGGGCGCGGGACGCACGGCGCTGCTGAGCTCGATCTTCGGCGCCGCCCGCAGCCCGGTGCGCGGCACCCTGCAGATCGAAGGGGGCCCGCCGCGCGGCCCGCTGCGGTCCCCCGCCGAGGCCATCGCCTCCGGCCTCGCCCTCGTGAGCGAGGACCGCAAGCGCTACGGCCTCGTGCTCGAGGCCGACGTCGCCGAGAACCTCACCCTCGCCACCCTGCGCCAGTTCGTGAAGGGACTTTTCCTCGACCACCAGGCGCGCCGGCGCGAGTCGCGGGCGCAGTTCCAGGCGCTACGTATCAAGGCGCCCGGGCTGGCCTCCCTCGTCAACCAGCTCTCGGGCGGGAACCAGCAGAAGGTCGTGCTCGGCAAATGGCTCATGGCCCGGCCGCGCGTGCTCTTCCTCGACGAGCCCACGCGCGGCATCGACGTGGGCGCCAAGGCCGAGATCTACAACCTCGTCGCGGAGCTGGCGCGGCAGGGCCTGGCCGTCGTGCTCGTCTCGTCGGACCTTCCGGAGCTGCTCGGGATGTCCCACCGCGTGCTGGTGCTGAGCCAGGGGCGCCAGACCGCCCTCCTCGAGGGGTCCGCGGCCACGCCGGAGACGGTGATGGCCGCCGCCACCATGAAGGCATGAAGCGCATCCCGTGGCGCGCGCTGACGATGGTCGGCGCCCTGCTCGTCATCTGGATCGTGTTCTCCGTGATGACCAGCGGCACCTTCCTCGTGCCCCGCAACCTCTCGCTGCTGGCCCGGCAGATGGCGGTCACCGGGATTCTGGCCATCGGGATGGTCCTCGTGATCGTGGCCGGCCAGATCGACCTGTCGGTCGGCGCCCAGGCCGGCCTGCTGGGCGGCATCTCCGCCATCGTGTTCGTCAACCACGGCTGGCCGCTGGCCGCCGCGTTCGCGCTCGCGCTCGTCCTCGGCGCGGTGCTCGGCTCCGCGCAGGGATGGCTCGTCGCCCACCTGGGCATCCCGCCCTTCATCGTCACCCTCGGCGGCATGCTCCTCTTCCAGGGGATCCTGCTGGGCGTGACCGGAGGAGTGTCCATCTCGCCGGCTCCGTCGTACCTGTACGTCGGCCAGGCATACGTGCTCCCCCGGCTCGGCTGGGTCTTCGCGGGCGTGGTGGCGGCCGGGTTCCTCTTCCAGAGCTTCCGCGCCTCCGGGGGCGCCCGCTGGCGGTGGTTGGGGCTCGCGGTCCTGGTCGTCGGCTTCACCGCGGCGATGAACGCGTACGAAGGCATCCCGGTGCCGGTGCTCCTGCTCGTCGTCCTCGCCACCGCCTTCTCCGTGCTCGGCCACCACACTCCCTTCGGCCGTCACCTCTATGCGATCGGCGGCAACCGCGAGGCCGCGTTCTACTCCGGCATCAACATCCAGCGCCACATCGTGGGCGTCTTCACCCTCATGGGCGTGATGTCGGGAGCGGCGGGGATCGTGCTCACGGCGCGGGTCGGCTCCGCGACTTCCGACGCGGGCCGGACGATGGAGCTGGACGCCATCGCGGCCGCCGTCATCGGCGGGACGTCGCTGCTCGGCGGCCAGGGCACGGTGTGGGGGGCGCTGCTCGGCGCCCTCGTCATGGCCTCGCTCGACAACGGGATGAGCCTGCTCAACACGGAAAGCTACTGGCAGCCCATCATCAAGGGAACCATCCTGGTGGCGGCCGTCGCGGTGGACATGGCCGGCCGCCGGCGCGCCTAGAGAACGCCTCCGGTGAACCGCCGTGCCCGTCTACCAGAGCCCGACTCCCTACGACGAAGCGCGCATCCACGCCGCGGCGGTCTACTGCAGCGACGGCCGGGTCGGCGATCAGGTCGACGAGTTTCTGCTGGAGAGGGCGGCCAAGGCCGTCATCGGCATCGATGGGGCGCTGGAGGTCCGCGCATTCTTCGCCCGGCGGCGGGCATCGAGGATCGCCTTCGAAGCCGTTCCGGTGTGAACCGGAGCGACCACCGTGGGTCCCCGCCGTCGTGGTTCTAGCGCGGTGCGTACACCGCGGCCGAGCGAGGCGGCAGCGTCACCTGAATGCGACCTCCCTCGACTCGCACCGGGGCACCGCCGAGGCGGTCTTCCAGCGTGGCCGAGCCGATCAGCCCCGCCGGTGCCGCCGGGAGATCCAGGCTGACTCCGGTCCCGCCGTTGTTCAGGACGACCACGACGGACGCGCCCTCGGCCACCCGCGCAAACGCGTACGCCTGATCGCCGACGGCCAGGCTCACATGGCGCCCGCGGCGCAGCGCGGGCAGCTCGGCCCTCAACCGCGCGAGCGTTCGTACGCGGTCGAAGACCGATCGCTCCGCCGGCGTGCGCCCCGCCTCGGTGAAGGCGTTTCGCGGGTCCTCGGCCCACCCGCCCGGGAAGTCGCGGCGGTTGTCGGGGTCGCTCCCTCCCGGCATGCCGATCTCGTCGCCGGCGTAGATCATCGGCAGGCCGCGGGCGGTGAGCAGGAACGTGAAGGCCAGGCGCAACCCCTCCACGCTCGCCCCCTCGTTCATGAAACGAGCCGTGTCGTGGTTGCCCACGAAGGTGACGAGACCCGCAGCGTCGCGGTAGAGCTGATCGTGGGCGAGCATCGTCGCCACTTCCTTCAGCGGCTTGCCTTCCGCGAACGCCCGGCGCACGGGGTAGAACAGCGGGAAGTCGAAGAGCGTGTCGATGCCGGAGTCGACGCCGTCGAAGCGGCGCGCGCCGCCCTGGAAGAAGGACACGAGAGCGGGATCGCCGTCCCACATCTCCCCCACGATCCGGAGCCGGGGATACTCGCGGTGCAGGGCCGCTGACCAATCCCGCCAGAAACGGCGCGGCACGTAGGGCAGCGTGTCCTGGCGGATGCCGTCGAGGCCGGTCATGCCCACCCACCAGAGCGCGTTCTGGATCAGGTAGCGGGCGACCTCGGGGTCGTCCTGGTTCAGGTCGGGGAGGATGTTCACGAACCAGCCGTCGAGGGTCGACTCCCGCATCTCGGGCGGCGCGTGGGGATCGGCGATGGTCCAGGTCTGCCACGTCTCGTCGAGGTGGCGCTCCGGGCTGCCGTGGAACCACGTGGGCGTGGGCGGGTCGGCGACCCACGGATGGTACGGTCCGGTGTGGTTGGCGACCTGGTCCTGGATGACCTTGATCCCGGCGCGATGCGCGGCCTCGACCAGCTCGCGCAGGATCGCCAGGTCGCCGAGGTGCTCGTCGACGGCGTAGAAGTCGACGGCGCCGTAGCCGTGGTAGTCCGTGATGGCCTCGCCTTCGGGCCGCTCCTTCTCGTTCAGATGGTCGTTGTTGTCGTAGACCGGCGTCAGCCACAGCGCCGTGACGCCGAGGTCCTTCAGGTACGGCAGGCGGTCGATGATGCCCTTCAGGTCCCCGCCGTGGTAGTAGCGCTTCCTCGCGCGGTCGAAGAGCCCCTTGGACTTGGGAGGGTCGTCGTTGCCGGGGTCTCCGTCGGCGAAGCGGTCGGGCATGATCTCGTAGACCACGTCCTCGGCCGAGAAGCCCTGAAAGCGTCCGTCGCGCGGCAGCGGAGGCATCACGTCGAAGGGGGCCTGCGCGGTGCCCGCCGGAGTCGTCACGCGCAACGTCCCCTGCCCCGGCGCCGCGCGGGCCGCGATCGTCACGTCCGCGAAGAGATACGTGCCCGCCTCGTTGACGCGGACGTTCCCCGCCCGCAGACCCGCGGTCGCCGCGACGCGCGCGCCGGCCAGGTTACGGCCACGGACGAGCACCCGCACCGGATTCAGGCTGTGGCCGGGCCACCAGCCCGGCGGCTCGACCTTCGTGACTTCCGGCGTCGCCGCGAGGGCGACGACGATTGCGAGGATCATGCCGCCACCGGGACGGGCCGGCGGGCCTGCGCCGGGTCGGTGAGGGGATCGTGGACACGCTGCACGAGCACCGCGGCGAGAGCCAGGAAGAGGCCTCCGGCCACGACCGCCGCCAGCCGGTTGTTGTCGAGCAGATGCGCCATGACCCACCCGAAGCCGAGAGACGCGGCGATCTCCGGGATCACGATGAAGAAGTTGAAGATCCCCATGTAGACGCCCGTCCGCGGCGGCGGCAGCGACCCGGCGAGGATCGCGTAGGGCATGGACAGGATGCTGGCCCAGGCGATGCCGACGCCGGTCATCGAGAGCAGCAGCAGGTACTTGTCGTGGATGATCGCGACCGAGAGCAGGCCCGCCGCGCCGCAGAGCAGGCAGAGGCTGTGGGTGTTGCGCCGACCCAGCCTCGCGGCGACCGAAGGCAGGAAGAACGAGAACACGAAGCAGACGGCGGAGTACATGGCGAAGCAGAGCCCACCCCACTCGACGCCGGACTGGTAGAGGGGCGACGACTCATTGGGAGCGCCGAAGACGTTGTGGGCCACCGCCACCGGGAAGTACAGCCACATGCAGAAGAGCCCGAACCAGGTGCACACCTGCACCCACGCGAGCTGGCGCATCGTGGCGGGCATGCGGAGGATCGCGTCCTTGATCTCGGCCGCTCCCCCGCCGATCCCCACCCTGCTCGCCTTCATCGCCCGGAACGCGGCCATGTCCTCCGGCGGGTACTCCTTCGTGGTGAGGATCGTCCACAGCACGGCGCCCAGGAACGCGGCCGCTCCGACGTAGAACGACAGCTTCACGTTGAGCGGGATCGCGCCGACTCCGCCGGAGCCGATTCCCACGTGGGCGATGTTGGTCATGATCCACGGCAGCGCCGACGCCACCACCGCGCCGAGGCCGATGAAGAGGCTCTGCATCCCGAAGCCGCGCGTGCGCTGCTCCTCGGGCAGCAGATCGGCCACGAAGGCGCGGAACGGCTCCATGCTCACGTTGATCGACGCGTCGAGCACCCACAGCAGGCCGGCGGCGATCCACAGGCTGGGCGCGTTGGGCATGAGCACGAGCGCGCCGGAGCTGAGGAGCGCGCCGACGAGGAAATACGGCCGGCGCCGGCCGAGCCGGCCCCAGGTGCGGTCGCTCATGCTGCCGATCACCGGCTGGACGAGGAGGCCCGTCAGCGGCGCCGCCAGCCACAGCATCGGGATCTGCTCCGGCTTCGCCCCGAGGTACTCGTAGATGGCACTCATGTTCGCCATCTGCAGGCCCCAGCCGAACTGGATGCCGAGAAAGCCGAAGGACATGTTCCATATCTGCCAGAAGCTCAGGCGGGGCTTGTCCATGGATCTTCTCCCTCAGTGCTTGCGCCGGGCCTTGCGCTTGACGCGGCCATACGTCTCGGTCATCTCCCGCAGCCGCCCGCGTATCTCCGGGGTGAGGGCGCCGGCCGTGAAGCGCCACCGCCAGTTGCCGCTCGGCCGCGCGGGCACGTTCATGCGGGCCTCGCCGCCGAGGCCGAGCACGTCCTGCAGGGGCACGACGGCCAGCTCCGCCACCGATCCGAGCAGCGTGCGGATGAAGTCCCAGTGGATCTCCCGCCCGTCGCTGTGCATGTAGCGCCGCGCGAACTCGCGCTCCGCCTCCACTTCTTCCAGGGTGCGGGTGCTGTCGCCGACGCCGCTCGTCCACCAGCCCACCACGGTGTCGTTGTCGTGGGTGCCGGTGTAGACGACGCGGTCACGAGGGTAGTTGTGGGGGATGAAAGTGGAACTCTGCGGATCGCCGCCGAAGGCGAACTGCAGGATGGCCATGCCCGGGAACCCGAAGCGCTCCCGCAACGACTCGACCTCGGGCGTGATCACGCCGAGGTTCTCGGCCACGATGGGCAGCGGGCCGAGCGCCGCGCGCAGCGCCTCGAACAGCGCCGCCCCCGGGCCCTTCACCCACTGCCCGGTGGCGGCCGTGGGGGCGGACGCCGGGATCTCCCAGTACGCCTCGAAGCCGCGGAAATGGTCCAGACGCACGAGGTCGACGAGCGACAGCGTGGCGCGGAAGCGGTCGATCCACCACTTGTAGCCGGTGCGGGTCATCTCGTCCCACCGATAGAGCGGGTTCCCCCAGAGCTGGCCGGTGGCGCTGAAGTAGTCGGGCGGCACTCCGGCCACCGCCGTGGGGCGTCCTCCATCGTCGAGCTGGAACAGCTCGGGATGGGCCCAGACGTCGGCGCTGTCGTGGGCGACGAAGATCGGCACGTCGCCCATGATGCGGATGTGGCGGGCGTGGCAGTGCCGCCGCAGCTCGCCCCACTGGCGGAAGAAGAGGTGCTGCGTGAACCTCGTGGCCTCGATCTCGTCGGCCCTCTCCCGCTTCCATCGCTCGAGCGCCTCGGGCCGGCGCGCGGCGATCTCGCGGTCCCACTCCGTCCAGGCCACCCCTCCGTGCGCGGCCTTGACGGCCATGAAGACCGCGAAGTCGTCGAGCCAGGCCGCTTGCTCGAGGCAGAAGGCCTGGAAAGCGTCGCGTTCCGGCGGAGCTGCCGTCTCGCGAAACCGCGCGAAGGCCTTCCCGAGGGCGGACCGCTTGAAGTCGATGACGGCACCGAAGTCCACCTGCGGCTCGGGGAACGAAGGCGTCTCGGCGAGGTCCGCCGGCCTCAGCAGGCCCTCGGCCTCGAGCACGTCGAGGCTGACGAGCAGCGGGTTGCCGGCGAACGCCGAGAAGCACTGGTAGGGCGAGTCCCCGTAGCCGGTGGGGCCGAGGGGCAGCACCTGCCAGAGCCGCTGCCCCGCGGCGCTCAGGAAGTCCGCGAAGCGGATGGCCTCCGGTCCCAGCTCGCCGATCCCGAAGCGCCCCGGGAGCGAGGTCGGGTGGAGGAGGATGCCGCTCGTGCGGGGACGCTGCATCCTCAGGGCTTCGGCTTGGGCGGAGGAAGCTCGTAGGCCTCGCATTGCGACTGGAAGCCGACCTTGTTGTGGGTACCGTCGCAGAAGGGCTTGTTCGCGGACTGCCCGCACCGGCAGAGGGAGATCACCGTGCGTCCGTAGAGCGAGTAGGTCTTGCCGGTCTCGTCGGTGATGACGATGTTGTCTCCCTCGATGCGGTACGGCCCGTTGTTGCGGACGACGACTTTGGTCTCGTTCATTCAATGACCCCCCACCCTGTCCCTCCCCACGTAGGGGGAGGGGAGGGCTGCTGTGAGCGTTGCCCCGCGTTCATTCAATGACCCCCCACCCTGTCCCTCCCCACGTAGGGGGAGGGGAGGGCTGCTGTGAGCGTTGCCCCGCGTTCACTTGCTGGCATTCTATTAGAATCGCCACCCTAGCCCGGGAGGTTCCTTGCCCATCGCGCGCCGCGTCCTTTGCCTGGTCGTCCTCGCCCTCCTCTTCGGCGCCGCGCCGCTGCACGCCGGGTGGGCTTCGCTGGGATCGATGCCCGCGCCGCGCCACGAGGGCCGCGCCCTCGTCTTCCACAATGCGCAGGGGACCGTGGCCGTCGCCGTGCTCGCTCCCGAGATCGTGCGGATCCGCTTCGCCCCCGGCCCCGGTCTCGGCCGCGATCACTCGTACGCGGTCATCAAGAACGACTTCGGCGACCCGGGCGCGTCATTCGAAGTGGGGGCGACGGAATCGGACGTGCGCACCTCGGCCTTGAAGGTGACGATCCGCCACGATCCCTTCCGCATCGCTTTCGCAACGACGGCCGGCGAGTCGCTCGACGAGGACGACGCGGCGCGCGGCATCGGCTTCGTCGGCACGGAGACACGGGTGTGGAAACGCCTCCGCGACGACGAGCACGTCTACGGCTTCGGAGAGAAGACCGGGCGGCTCGACAAGCGCGGCCGTAACCTGGGCGGCTACGGCTACGTCATGTGGAACAGCGATACCTACGCCTACGGGGACGACACCGACCCCATCTACGTCTCGGTGCCCTTCTTCATGGTGATGCGGGCCGGCCGGGCCCACGGCTTCTTCCTCGACAACACGTTCCGTTCCACGTTCGACGTGGGCCGCGAGGACCAGAACCTCCTCGCCTTCGGCGCGCCGGGGGGAGAGCTGAACTACTACTTCATCGACGGCCCCACGCCGAAGCAGGTGGTCTCGCGCTACACGGAGCTGACGGGGCGCACGCCGCTGCCGCCGCGGTGGGCCCTCGGCTATCACCAGTGCCGCTACAGCTACTATCCCGAGTCCAGGGTGCGCTTCATCGCCGAGAACTTCCGCCAGCGCCGGATCCCCGCCGACGTCATCTGGCTCGACATCCACTACGAGGAGGGCTACAACCCCTTCACCTGGGACCACCAGCGCTTCCCCGACCCGCGCGGGCTCATCAGGGACCTGCGCGCCCAGGGATTCCGGCTGGTGACGATCGTGGATCCGCACCCCAAGAAGCAGAAGGGCTGGTGGGTCTACGACACCGGCCTCGCGCGCGACGCCTTCGTCAAGAACCCCGACGGCTCCGTGCACGAGGCGCCGGTCTGGCCGTCGAACGCGGAGAAGGACCCCGGCCCCAGCGTGTTTCCCGACTTCACCCGGCCCGCGGCCCGCGACTGGTGGGGCGGCCTCCTGAAGTTCTACACCGACGACGGCGTCGCCGGGATCTGGAACGACATGAACGAGCCGGCGGTCTTCGTCGAGCCCACCCACACGATGGCCCTCGACGTGCACCACGACAACGAGGGCCAGCCCACGGACGAGCGCGAGATCCACAACGTGTACGGCATGCTGAACAGCCGGGCGACCTTCGAGGGACTCGCCCGCCTGCGTCCGGACGAGCGCCCCTTCGTGCTCACGCGGGCCACGTTCGCCGGGGGCCAGCGCTACGCCGCGCTCTGGCCGGGCGACAACGTCAGCAACTGGGCACACCTGCGCGCGACGATCCCGATGTTCGCGAACCTGGGTCTGTCGGGCTTCTCGTTCGTGGGCGCCGACATCGGCGGCTTCGCCGAGGCGCCGACGGCGGAGCTGTACACGCGCTGGCTCCAGCTCGGCGTCTTCTACCCCTTCATGCGCACGCACACGACCTTCGGCACGCCGGACCAGGAGCCGTGGAGCTACGGCACGTTCCACGAGGCGCTCAACCGGCGTGCGATCGAAATGCGCTACGAGCTGCTGCCCGAGGTCTACAACGTGATGGAGGAGGCCAGCCGGACCGGGATCCCGGCCTTCCGGCCGCTGCTGCTGGAGTATCCCGACGATCCCGCGACCTGGGAGCGCGACGACGAGTTCCTCTTCGGCTCGGACCTGCTGGTGGCCCCGGTGCTGCGCGAAGAGGCCGGCGACCGGGAGGTCTACCTGCCCGCGGGCGACTGGTACGACTACCACCGCGGCTGGCGGTTCGAGGGCCGGCGCACGCATCTCGTCCCCGTGACGATGGAGGCAATCCCGGTCTTCGTCCGCGGCGGGGCCTTCCTTTTCCGCCAGCCCGTCGTCCAGCACACCGGGGAGATGGCCGGACAGGCCCTGCGCGTGGCCGTCTTCCCGGCCGCGCGCTCCGAGGCGAGCCTCTACGAGGACGCCGGCGAGGGCCTCGGCTACCGCCAGGGCGCGTACTCGCGCCGACGCTTCGTCCAGACGCGTGACGGGGACCGGGTGACGATCGGAGTCGCCGCGCCCGAAGGATCGTGGCGTCCGGCCGCCCGCGACCTCGTCTTCGAGCTGCGCGGAGCCGGCGAGCCCTCGCGGGTGACCGCCGGAGGGGCCGCGCTCGCCCGACTCGACGCGGAGCGCCTGGCCACGGCGCCCGAGGGCTGGTCGCGGACGAACCAGGGCGTGGTGGTCGTCAAGCTGCGCGACCGGCCGGAGGCGTTCACGTTTACCGTCGAGCCCTAAGCCGCGGCGGCGGGAGTAAGATCGGAAAGGAGGTTACCGCAATGGCCAAGGAGTTCCTGAGCGACATCAAGACGCTGCGCGAGCGGGCCCGGAAGCACATCGAGAACGGAGCGGTGACGGAGAACTACAAGGCAGACCGCGAGACCGTCATCCGCATCCTCAACGAGGCCCTGGCCACCGAGATCGTGTGCGTCCTCCGCTACAAGTCGCACTACTTCATGGCGAAGGGGATCCACGCGCAGGCCGTCGCCGCCGAGTTCCTGGAGCACGCCAACGAGGAGCAGGGCCACGCCGACCAGATCGCCGAGCGCATCACGCAGCTCGGCGGGGCGCCCAACTTCAACCCCGAGGGGATGCTCACCCGCAGCCACTCCGAGTACCAGCAGGGCGACACGCTGGAGGAGATGATCAAGGAGGACCTGATCGCGGAGCGGATCGCCATCGAGTCCTACTCGGAGATCGTGCGGTACCTGGGCAACGACGACGTCACGTCCCGGCGGCTGATGGAGTCGATCCTGGCCGTCGAGGAGGAGCACGCCGACGACCTGGCCAAGCTCCTCGTGACCCTCGACTCCATCAAGAGGGGCTGAGGGGTTGGCGGAGGGGCCGCGCGCGGCCTTCCTCGTTCTTCCGGACCGGGCCGTTCTCGCCGTCACCGGGGCTCCACGCCTGAAGTTCCTGCACAACATCCTGAGCAACGACGTGGAGAGCCTGCAGCCCGGACAGGGCCGCCGGGCCGCCCTCATGGACGTGAAGGGCCACCTGCTCGCCTTCGTGCGCGTGGTGGTCGACGCGGACGCGGTCCGGCTCGAGGTTGCCGGTGGGCGGCGCGAAGCCGTGGAGCAGGCGCTCGTCCACTACCGCGTGGCGACGCCGGTTCGTTTCGCGGCGCGGCCCGACAGCGTTCTTGCGCTCGTGGGCACGGAGGCGCGCGCGACGCTGGCCGCCGCGGGGGCCGAAATCCCGGAGCTGAGCGAAGAAGGCCACGTGGGCGCGCGCCTGGCCGGCGCCGACGTTCGGGTGACCCGCGCCGGAGATCTGCCGGGGATCGGCTACGTGGTGCATGTCGACCCGGAGGCGCTGCCCGCGGCGATGGGCGCACTGCAGGCGGCGGGCGCCGTCGAGCTGTCCGCCGCCGACCTCGACGCGTTGAGGGTGGAGGCCGGCCGGCCCTGGTACGGCCCCGACGTGAGCGAAGAGAACCTCCTCCACGAGACCGGTCTGCTGCGCGAGTACCATTCGTCGACCAAGGGCTGCTACGTGGGCCAGGAGGTGGTGGCCCGCCTCGACGCGCGGGGCGGCCACGTCAACAAGCTGATGCGCGGCTTGCGGCTGACCTCCCCCGCCGCGGCCGGCAGCACGGTGATGGCGGAGGGCAAGGACGTCGGACGCGTCACCACCGCGGCGGTCTCCTCCCGGCTCGGCCCCGTGGCCCTCGCCTACGTCCACCGCAGCCGCGCGGAGCCGGGCACCATGGTGGACGTGGCGGGGGCGCCGGCCACGGTGGTCGCCCTTCCGTTCGCGGAGGCGGGTTGAAGATCTACACGCGCACCGGAGATCGCGGCGAGACGGGCCTCGGCGACGGCTCGCGAGTGGGCAAGGACACGCTGCGGGTCGAGTGCTACGGCGAGGTGGACGAGCTCAACGCCTGCCTCGGCGTCGTGCGCACCCAGCACGAAGACGCCGCTCTGGACGCCCTGCTCGCCGAGATCCAGAAGGACCTCTTCGCCCTGGGCGCGCAGCTGGCGGACCCGCAAGGCCGTGTGGCCGACCGGAAGCCGAAGGCGGCCGTCACGCCCGCGCACGTGAAGCGATTGGAGGAGGCGATCGACGCGCGGCAGGAGTCGCTTCCGCCGCTGAAGGCCTTCATCCTGCCCGGCGGCTCGCCCGCGGCGGCACTGCTCCACTTCTCCCGCGCGGTGTGCCGGCGCGCCGAGCGCCGGGTGGTGGCCCTCGCCCGCCACGACGAGGTGGATGCGCAGCTGGTCATCTACCTCAACCGGCTCTCCGACCTGCTCTTCGTCCTCGCGCGGGACGCCAACCGCACGTCGGGGGTGATCGAAGACACGTGGTGAGGCTGCAGCCGGCGGTGGTCGAGACCCTGGCCGGCCTCGGCGTGGTCGCCGCCCCCGACGACACGCCGGAGCAGCTCCGGGAGCGGCTGAACGAGCGCTACCTCGAGCAGGTGCGCGCCCTCAAGCAGCGGCAGCAGTCCGGCGAGATTCCCCGGCGCGATTACGCGCGGCACGTCCAGGCCCTCAAGGAGCGCTACGCGGTGCTCGGCCTGCCCCTTTCGCTCTGGGCCGACGCGCCCTGAGACCCGATCGCGGTACCCCACCAACAGTGCGTCCACGACTTCGGGAAACCGGCGAGATACCCGGAGTCAAGACCCGCGCGATCCCTGTCGGTTTCTTGGCTCCGTAGACCTCTTCCCAGTGCCGCCGCGCGTACCGCTTCAACGCGACCTCGAACATGCTTGTCACTCCCCCATGACCTGACGAGGATTCGCTCCCAGACCCCCCGCTCGCTTCGCGGGAATGAATCCCGCTTCGCTCGCAGCTCGTTGCGTATGGGCTCGTTCATCGCTGATCCAGGGCCGAGCGCATCGCTTCGAAGATGCGGCCGGCGATCTCCCGGCTCACGCCTTCCCTCAGGCTTCCGCAGGCGACGCGCTCCTCGCGCCCACCGCGAGCGTAGAGGGCGACTTCCCACTTCTCCCCTCCCTCGTATTCCTCGGGCGGCGTCGTGTCGGGCAATCGCTCGCCATCGCGGGAGAAGGACGCCATCACGGCGCCGTTCAGCAGCAGCCGGGCGCCCCGGATGTCGCGTTTGCGCGCCTGCCGGCCGCCCCAGTAGAATCCGGCCTCGTCCTCCACGAAGAAGACGATCTCGTCGTCGGAGAGGGGGATCTCGGCCACCACCCGCCGTCCCCGCGCCTGCTCCGCGGCCCGGGCGTCCTCCCGGGAGACCTTCGCCCAGCGCAGGCCCATGGCGAAGCGGAACACCGTCCACAGGGCGAGGACGAGGGCCAGCAGGGCGAGGACCTGGATGATCATGCGGACGTGGCGATTCTAATGCGGGCGGTCGTCTTCGACTTCGACGGGGTCCTCGTCGACAGCGAGGGTCTCCACTTCCGCGCCCAGCGCGACGCCCTCCTCACCGCGGGCATCACCATCGAGAAGGACGAGTACTACCGCCATTACCTGGCCTACGACGACCGCGGGGCGATCCGCATCGCCCTCGAGCGGCACGGCCGGCCTTCCGACCGCGAGGGGGTGGAGGCGCTCGCGCGGATCAAGGCCAGGAGATACGCCGAGCTGCTTCCGGAGGTCCCGTTCTTCGCCGGCGCCCGCGAGCTCGTGCGGGCACTGGCCCCCGACTACCCGCTCGGCGTGGCCTCCGGCGCCTTGCGCCGGGAGATCGAGGCCATCCTCACCGCCGGCGGCATGCGCGACGCGTTCGCCGCCATCGTGGGCGCCGACGACGTCGGCCACACGAAACCGCATCCCGAGCCCTACCTGACGGCGATGAACCGGCTCGCGTCTCGGGCCCCGGGATTGCGCCCGACCGAGTGTCTCGTCTTCGAGGACTCCGGGCCCGGGATCGCATCGGCCCTGGCCGCAGGGATGAAGGTGGTCGGGATCACCAACTCCTACTCCGCCGACCAGCTCCGCTCCGCCCATCGTGTCGTAGACTCGCTCGAGGGACTGACGCCCGCCGAGCTGAAATCCCTGTTCGCAGGCTGAGAACATGCCGTCGCGCTTCCTCGACGCCGACCAGGCCCGCCGCCACGCCGAGCACCGTTACGACTTCAACCGCAAGGCACTGGCGGGCCGCGTCGTTCTTCTCCCCGGGGGCGCCGGTGGCCTCGGCGCGGCCATCACCGCGCTCCTGCTCCAGGACGGCGCGCTCCCGGTCGTCGCCTATCGCTCGGCGAGAGGCCGCGCCCTCGCTTTCCAGCAGAAGCTCCAGGACCTCTACGGCGGCCCGGTGACGCTCGTGGAGGCCGACGTTTCCCGGGCCGAGGGCCGCCAGCGCTGCCTCGACGCCGCCTTCGACGTGAAGGGAGAGCTGTACGGTCTCGTCGCCCTCACCGGTGACCCGGCGCGGGTGAAGCCGCAGGAGCTCGACGGCCCCGCGCTCGAGGCCTCGTTCGCCGCCAACTACGAAGCGCCAATCCTGCTCGCCCGGGCCGCCGCCGAGCGGATGATGGCCAAGGACACTCGCGGCGCGATCGTGCTCTTCTCGAGCATGCAAGGGGTGCATCCCTTCGAGGGCAGCCTCGCCTATGCCGGCCCCAAGGCGGCGCTCATCCAGGCGGCGCGAATCCTGGCCAAGGAGCACGGCGGCGAGGCGGACATCCGCGTCAACGTGGTGGCGCCCGGCGCGACCACCGCCGGCATGGCCCGCGCGTCGATCGACTCCGGCAAGTACGACCGGTACGTCGAGCGCGGCGTGATTCCCCGCTTCGGCCGGCCCGAGGACGTGGCGAAGGTCGTGCGGTTGCTGCTCGAGCCCGACTCCTACGTCACGGGCCAGGTCATCACGGTGGACGGAGGCTTGACGCTGCGCCGTGATGCGCTGCCTAGCGGTTGAACCGGTCCGGAACGCCGTCGTCGAGAGACTCCACGTCCAGCCACCGCCGCTGGGCCGCGCGCCAGCGGGCGCGGACGAGGCTCGCGTGGTAGGTCGCGCGATGAGGCTCGGCGCGCACGGCGGTGGCGTAGAGTCCCGACGCCACTGTCCAGTCCCGCGCCCGGGCCCGACCCAGCGCCTCCTCCGCCGCGGCCGAGCCCGTGGCCGGCCGCTCCACCTCGTCGGGGCCGTAGAGGAAGACCTCCCAGACGCCGAGGGGCGGGCCCGCGTCCTGGAAGATGATCCGCACCTCGCTCGTGGTGCGGTCGCCGAGCGGCACGGCGAGCAGCGCTTGCTTGCCCGCTCGCGGCACTCCCCCCACCCACTGCAGCCCGTAGCGGGCCGGGCCGCGGGCCACGACCTCACCGTCGATCGTGCAGACCCACGGCACCGCCAGAGGCGAAGGCGACAGGTCGACGCCGAGAACGAGCGCCGAGAGCCGGCGCGGCTCCGTGACGCGGACGGCGAGGCCGGTCCCGCGCGCGATGCCCAGCGGCGAGCGCCACTCCGTGGCGGCGTTGCGGTCGAGCACCTCCGCGGAGACCGGCGCGCCATCGAGCGTTCCCACCCACACCGACTCTTCGGGCACCGGCCGCGTCTCGTCGTAGGGAGGAACGAAGCGCCGGAAGACGACGAAGTCTCCGGGAGCGTCCTCCTTCCACGTTCCTCCGATCTGCTGAAGCAGATCGCGGAAGCCATCGGCCCGCGGCATCCCGCGCGACAGGCGATGAGAGAGCACCCACGCCGCGCGCGGGTCGAGATCGACTTCGTCCCGGAAGCGCAGGGGGTCCCCGGGGATGCGCTCGTTCCAGGCCTGGCTGGCGATCACGTGCTCGTTCGACTCGAGGGCCAGCCGGCCCGCGAACTGGAGGCTCGCGTAGACGCTGCGCACGCCGGCGCGGTCCAGCGTCGAGAGCACCGGCTCCAGCGGTGGCACCTGCCATACCTTGACCGCGTGCTCCGGGTCGCGCCACGCCTTCACCAGGATCGCGTGACCGAGGCACCAGGGCACCACGACGGCGGCGGCGAGGACGCCGGCCGCGCGGCGGCGCGCCCAGAGTGCGGCGAAGCCCGCTCCGGCGAGGGCGAGCACGGGAACCACGAGGCCGAAGAGGTACCGGATCTCGTCGGGGCCGGTGCGGCGGCTGAGCGCGAAGGCGGCGGCGAGGGCCGCGGCCCATCCGACGAGCGGCCACGACCGACGCGAAAGGCTGCCCGCCGCAAGCATGACCGCCAGACCCGGCCCGAGGGCGACGACGGCGACGAGCGGCAACGCCGCCCGCTCCGGCCCGTCCACCACGAGCGGAACCTGCAGCCCGAGCAGCCCTTGCGCCGCGCGCGCCAGCGCAACGACGCCGTCCGCCCACAGCCAGCGTGGACGCAGCGCGGTGACGGGGCTGGAGCCGGAGGCCCCGATGAGGCGAGCGACGAGCAGCGGGCTGGCCCCGAGCGCCAAGCCTCCGGCGAAGACGCCGACGCCGGAGAGCCGCGGCCGCAGCCCCGCAAGGAAGAGACCCACGCCGACGCCGGCGAGCGCGGGCAGGGCGAGGGCCGAGTCCCAGACCGCGAGACCGGTCACCAGACCCGACGCCGCCACGGCTCCGAGCGACACGCGCCGCCCGTCGAGGCAACCCAGACCGAGCACGAGCGGGACGGCCACCAGGAGGGGGACGAGGAAGTTGGGAGTGGGACCGGTGGCGGCCATGAGCGCCATGTAGGGCGTGCCCACCGCCGCGAGGAGAGCGGCCGACCAGCCCGCGGCTTCGCCGCCGAGCCGCCCCGCGAGCCAGCCGACGAGCCCCACGAGCAGCAGTCCGCAAGCGGCCTCGTAGGCCCTGAACACGGCGTGAGAAGAGGCCACGAGCAGGCCCGGAGCCAGAAGGTACGCGTCCAGCGTCCCGTTGTAGGGCTGGTTCCAGAGGATCGTCGCCAGCTCACCCTTCAGGATGTGGCGAGCGATCAGCAGCGGGATGGCGTCGTCGTTCGACACGGGCAAGGCATGGGTGACGAGGTGCAGCGGACCGCGTACGAGGACCAGCAGGGCGGCCACGCTCGACCCGAAGATCACCCGCCCACGTGAGGTCATGGCCGCCCAGTCTGCCCGAAGCGGCCACGGGTGTACATCGGTCCCGCGGGACTTGGTCCCCGCGCCACCGGCATCCGCGACAAAAAGCGTGTCAGAGATGTCATACTGCGGGCGACGAACCGGGACGAGAGCCCCTGCTCGCCATCCGGGGAGTCGCCGCGCCGCCGAAGGAGGACGATGCCGGAGCCTGCCGTCCCTTCGCGCCCGCTGAACGCGCGGATCGTCGTCGGCTTTGGCACGGCGCTCGCCATCCTGGTGGCGATCGGCGCCGACTCCTACCTCAACGCGCTCCGCCTCGCGGAGAACTACCGCGGGGTGGCGCACACCCACGAGGTCCTCTCGATCCTCTCGGCGCTCTACGCCGACGTCCTCGATGCGGCGGCCAGCCGGCGTGGATACGCTCTCACGGGCGACGAGGGCCACGCGGAGCGCGTCCGAGCGGCCGAGCAGTCGATCCGCAGCCGCCTCGCGGACCTTCGGCGGCTGACGGGCGACAACCCGCGGCAGCAGGCCCGGCTGGGCCGGCTGGAGCCGCTCGTGATCCAGAGGATCGCCCAGATCCAGGGGGCCATCGCGCGACGCCGCCAGCATCCGTACGATCGCGAGGAACAGGCGGCAGCCACGCTGGAGGGAACGAGGGAAACCGACGAGATCCGCGCCGCCCTCGGCGGGATGTTCGCGGAGGAGCAGGCGCTCCTGAGCCAGCGCGCGGCCGACGTGGAGGCGAGCCTTCGGCGCACGAAATGGGTCATCGTCCTCGGCAGCGCCACCGCCGGCCTGCTCGTGGCCATCGCCAGCTTCCTCTTCCATCGGGAGTTCCTGCAGCGCGAGCGCGCGGAGGCGGACCTGCGCCGCAACGAAGCGCTGTACCGGGCCGTCTTGAGCCAGTTCCCAAACGGAGCCGTCCTGCTCTTCGACCGCGACCTGCGTTATCGGCTGGCCGAGGGGCAGGGGCTGCAGCAAGTCGGCCTGTCGAAGGCCGGGCTCGAAGGGCGGACGATCTGGGAGGCCTTGCCCGCCGAGACCAGCGCCGCGATCGAGCCGGCCTACCGCGCGGCCCTGGCCGGCCAGGCGACGTCGTTCGAGATCCCCTTTGGCGGCCGGCACTACTCGGTTCACGTCAGCCCTCTCGCCGGGGCCCCGGGCGAGACTCTCGGCATGGTGGTGAGCCTCGACATCACCGCGCGGAAGCAGGCGCAGGACGACGTCCTGCGCCTGAACGCCGAGCTGGAGCGGAAGGTGGCCGAGGCCACCGCCGCCAACCAGGAGCTGGAGGCCTTCAGCTATTCCGTGTCCCACGACCTGCGGGCGCCCATCCGCCACATCAACGGCTTCGTCGACATGCTCCGGCGCCGGTTGGGGACGGGCCTCGACGAGACCGCCCAGCGCCACCTGCAGACGATCGCCCGGGCCTCCCGGCACATGGGCGAACTCATCGACGACCTGCTCGCCTTCTCGCGGATGGGACGGGGCGAGCTGATCCAGGCCCGCGTGTCCCTGGGCTCTCTCGCGCGCGAGGTCATCGAGAGTCTGCGGCCGGAGATGGACGGGCGCTCGATCGAGTGGAAGGTCGACGGGCTGCCGGACGTCACCGGGGACCCGGCGATGCTGCGGATCGTCCTCACGAACCTGGTCGGCAACGCCGTCAAGTACACGCGCCCGCGGACGCGGGCCCTCATCGAGATCGGGCCGGCCGCCGGCGCGCCGGGCGAGGTCGTGCTGTTCGTGAAGGACAACGGCGTGGGCTTCGAGATGAAATACGCGGACAAGCTCTTCGGCGTCTTCCAGCGCCTGCACCGGTCCGAGGAGTTCGAGGGCACGGGCATCGGGCTCGCGACCGTGCGGCGCATCGTCCACCGCCACGGCGGGCGGACGTGGGCGGAAGCGTCCGTCGACGGCGGGGCCACGTTCTACGTCGCCCTGCCCGCGCCGGGAGGGGAGAGCTCATGAGCCAGCTCCGGCGGATCCTCCTCGCGGAGGACAACGAGCACGACGTCGAGCTGACGCTGAACGCCCTGGCCGAGAACCGCCTCGCCAACGAGGTCGTCGTCGTCCGCGACGGCGCCGAGGCCCTCGACTACCTGTACCGCCGGGGCGCGTACCGGCTCCGCGAGGAGGGCAACCCGGTCGTCGTCCTCCTCGACCTCAAGATGCCGAAGGTCGACGGCCTCGAGGTCCTGCGCCAGATCAAGCAGGACGCCTCCCTGCGCCAGATGCCGGTGGTGATGCTGACCTCCTCCCGGGAAGAGAACGACCTCGTGCGGAGCTATGAGCTCGGCGTCAACGCCTACGTGGTCAAACCGGTGGAGTTCGGCCGCTTCGTCGAGGCGGTGCGGGAGCTGGGCGTCTTCTGGGCCGTGGTCAACGAAGCCCCCCCGGGGAGCGTGCGTAGGAGCCCATGACCAGCGCCCCGCCGGCCGGCCGCGTGCGCATCCTGCACCTCGAAGACGACGACATGGATGCCGAGCTGATCGAGGCGACGCTCGGGGCCGGCCTCGACTGCGAGCTGAAGCGGGTGGTGACGCGCGCGGACTACATGGCCGCCCTCGAGCAGGGCGCCTTCGACCTCATCCTGGCCGACTACGCCCTTCCTTCCTTCAGCGGACCGGCCGCTCTCACCGCGGCCCGGGCCCGCCAGCCCGAGCTGCCGTTCATCTTCCTCTCCGGAACGCTCGGCGACGAGCGAGCGGTCGACACGCTCAAGGCCGGGGCCACCGATTACGTGCTGAAGGACCACCTCTCGCGCCTGGTGCCCGTCGTTCGCCGCGCCCTGGACGAGGCCGCCGAGCGCGCGGCCCGCCGCCAGGCCGAGAACGCGCTGGCCAGTAGCCAGAAGTTCCTGCAGCGGGTGATCGACGCCACTCCCCACGTGGTCCTGGTCTTCGACCTGCCCGCGCGGCGCGTCCTCTACGTCAACCGGCAGGTCGAGAGCGTGCTGGGGTACACGCCAAGGGATTTGCAGGAGCGCGGGTCGGACTTCCTGGCGACCGTCACCCACCCCGATGATGCGGTCCGGGTGGACGACCTGCTGGCCCGGCTCGGCGCCGCCCGGGACGACGAGGTGATCGACGACGAGCTGCGGGTCAAGGATTCCAAGGGGAGCTGGCGTTCGCTGCAGTTCCGCGACGTCGTCTTCAGCCGGGCCGCGGACGGCTCGGTCGCCCAGATCCTCGGGGTGGTGGAAGACGTGACCGACCGCCGGCACGGCGAGGAGCGCCTGCGCGAGCAGGCCGCCCTGCTCGACCTGACCCACGAGGCGATCTTCGTCCAGGACATGGAGTACCGCGTCCGGTACTGGAACCG
>Ga0070698_100002017_pt1 | contig 22571 bp, 23 predicted proteins | sample KBSK1502metaG_FD_65477 | JGI IMG/M metagenome (GOLD analysis project Ga0070698, IMG submission 65477) | Corn, switchgrass and miscanthus rhizosphere microbial communities from Kellogg Biological Station, Michigan, USA - KBS K1-50-2 metaG | ecosystem: Host-associated > Plants > Roots >...
GAGCTCGGCGTACGCGTCCCCAGCTCGGCGTAGCAGGCGCCGACGGCGATCGAGATCACGACTCCGGCGATCAGGGCCAGCACCACGCCGCTCCCCTGCGTCGCGAGCAGCGACGGGACGATGATGAACAGGCTCGACGCGGGCGTGATGCACGAGATCGTCAGCAGGATGGCGCCGGTGACGCCGAGCACGGGCGTCAGGCCTCGACGGGGGCCGGCAGAGGTCGTCGGCTCAGCGACGACCTCTCCGACGACCTGCGATGGGGACACGGCCATGGTGGCTCCTTGATATGGTTTGAAAGGCTTTCAAAGTGAGGTGCATCACTATGCAGGGAGCCGACTACTAAGGTCAAGGGGTGAGTTCCACGGAGGTACGCCGACACCGTCGCCTCGAGCGACCGCGCGAGCGCGTGCTCACCGAGGCCTGGACCCTTCTCGTTGAGCGCGGACTGGCCGATCTGACGCTCTCGGAGCTGGCCCGCCGGCTCGACACGAGCGCCGGCCACCTGTCCTACTACTTCGGCAGCAAGGACGCCCTGCTGCTCGACCTGCTGCGCTGGAGCGAGGACGAGCTCGGCGTGGAGCGCGCCACGATCATGGCTTCAGATGAGCCCGTCCTGGAGCGGATCCGGCAGTTCTGCGAGGTCTTCCTGCCCACGGGTGCAGGCGATCCACGATGGCTGCTGTGGGCCGAGCTCTGGCCGCGCGTGCCGCGCGACCCGGTGCTCAAGCAGTCGCAGAACGACTTCGACCGGGCCTGGTTGCAGGACCTCGTGCGCCTGCTCGGCGAACTCGGGATCGCGGAGCCGCAGCCGACGGCCCGACGGGTGCTCGCCCTGCTCGACGGCCTCAGCATCGCGCTCCTCACCGGCGAGGACGGCCTCACCCGGGACGACGCCTGGGAGCACGTGCAGCACCTGCTCCGCTGACCGCCCGACTCTCAGGCAACCACGTCGACACGGTGTTCGCGCCCGTTGAACGTGAAGCTGTCGCCGGCCCGGAGGCCCTTGATCGCCGCAAAGAGGGGCGAGTCGGCGGAGATCCCTTCATAGGTCACGCCGTCGCAGGAGAACTCGTCGGCCACCGTGCCGACGACGTAGTGGTCACCACCGAACGCCACGATCGCTCCCGGCACCACGGTCTCCTGCGGGCGGAAGTCGAGACCATCGAGCGTCCTCAGCAGACCGGCCTGCCGGACTTCGGCGTCGCCGAGCAACCCGGCCAGCTCGCCCTCCTCGTCGGACTGCGACAGGTCATCGGCGGTGTACGACGAGTCCGGGTCGATCTCGGCCGCGGTTCGCTGGTCCGCCGCCGCCTGTCGGGACGAACCGAGCTGGGCCACGACGATGGCCCGCAACGCATCCCTGACCCGCAGCTTGGCATCCGCATCCATGCCAGCCATCCTCGCCACTCCCCGATCGAAGGGCCAGCCCCTACGTCCCGGGGCTGTGCGGGAGTACCGTCGAGCGACGGACCGAACCGATGGAGGCAGCCCATGACCGGTGGCGCAGGGATGTGGCTCATCCTCGGAGTGCTGGCGCTGGTGATGACGATCGCCGCGGTCCGCTCGGTCGGGCAGCGCGACGACTTCGACGAGCAGGACATCGAGCACCTCGACCACCAGATCCATGGGGACAACCCGTCCAGCTGATCGTGGAGCCGTCAGTGCATCTCTGACTCGTGGGCCGCGTGGCTGGCCGGCTCGAACTGGAACGTCGAGTGCTCGACGTCGAAGTGGCCGACCAGACACGCCTGGAGCTGGTCGAGCAGCTGCGGGGCATGGCCGTCGGTGAAGCAGGAGTCGTCGATCACCACGTGCGCCGACAGGGTCGGCAGGTCGGCGGTGATGGTCCACACGTGCAGGTCGTGGACGTCGTGGACGTGCTCGTTCTCCAGCAGGTGCGCCCGGATCTCGTCCAGCTCCATGCCGACGGGTGCCCCTTCGAGCAGCACCCGGCCACTGTCGCGGAGCAGCCCCCAGGCGGCGTACAGCATCAGGCCCACGACGACGAGCGAGGCGATCGAGTCGGCCCGGGTGTAGCCGGTCGTCAGGATGACGATGCCCGCGATCACGGTGCCGACGAACCCGTAGAGGTCGGTGAGGATGTGCTGGTAGGCGCCTTCGACGTTGAGGCTCGACCGGTTGGCCCTGGCCAGGATCACGGCCGCGAGCAGGTTGACCGCGACGCCGACCAGCGCGACCACCAGCACCGGCCCGCCGTCGACGGGCGGCGGGTCGAAGAGGCGGTGGACGGCCTCGACGGCGATCACCCCCGACACGACGAGCAGGGTGATCCCGTTGCCGGCGGCCGACAGGATCTCGGCGCGCTTCCAGCCGAACGTCCACCCGCCGGCAGCGGGTCGAAGCGCCAGGCGCATCGCCCACAGGGCGGCGCCGATGGCTCCGACGTCGGAGAGCATGTGCCCGGCATCGGACAGCAGGGCCAACGAGCCGGAGACGAGCGCGACGATCACCTCGCCGACCATGAAGGCGGCCATCAGGAGCAGCGCTGCCCACAGCTGACGGCGATCACCGTCAGGGCTGACGGCATGTGAGTGGCCCGCGTGACCTGCCCCGGCCCGCTTGGTCATCTGGCGATGCTATCGCGGCCGGCTCTTGCTCCCCCGGGCTCTCCTACCGGCCGGACCGAAGCGCCGGTCCGAGCCAGCGGTGGACGAGTGCGCGCAGCTCGTCCTCGGATCGCGGCGGGCCTCCGGGGTACTGCAGGAACGACACGAACAGTCGCATCAGGATCTCGGCGAGCCCCTCGAGCTCCTCGTCGTGGACCCCGATCTCCGACCAGTCGACCGGGACGCGCCGCAGGATGTCGGCGCCCACCGCGAAGGCCATCTCCGAGGTGACGTCGCGGCTGAAGATGTCGGTCTCGCCGGCCTGGAAGAGCACCCCGATGTGCCGTTCCTCGGGGATCGCGCGTACGGCGTACACGATGGACTCGATGGCCACGTCGGCCGGGGTGGTGAAGGTGGAGAGGTGCCGCTCCATCCGCTCGACGAAGTCGGCCAGGCCGGCCTGGGCGACGGCGCCGAGGAGGTCGGCGAGGTTGGCGTAGTAGCGATAGACGGTCTGCCGGGTGACGCCGAGCTCGCTCGCCACGTCGGAGAGCGTCGTCTTGGCAGGGCCGAACTGATCGACGCACGCAGCCGCTGCAGCGACGATCCGCTGGCGGGCCTCGTCCTCGGTCCGCGGCGGGTTGCCCTTCCACCCGTGATGGCCCACGCTCTCAACTCCCTCGCACCGGCGCTGGCCGCCGACCGGTGTAGAGCAATGCGAGCACAGCAGCGGCGCCGACGAAGCAGGCAAGCGTGTACGCCGCACTGCCGATCGGTGTGCCCTCGCTCGTCAGACCGTCCGTCGCGTCGAGGAACGCGGGGAGTGCCCCCAGCCACAGCACGGTCATGCCAGCAAGATAGGCGGCTGGATAGATCCGGGCGAAGGCGGTCATCGCCTCCGGCTCCTCAGCGTGGCGGCGCTGGACCTGGGTGACCAGCACCCATGCGCCGGCCAGCCAGACCAGACCCAGCTCGACGCCGAGCACCCAGGCCTGCGCCGTCACGTGGGGGGTCTCGCCACCGAAGATGCCGGACGGGAGGCCGGCCAGGCCCATCGCCAGCGGGCTCAACACCCCCACCGCCAGGATGCGCCAGGTCAGCGACCAGCCACGACGCGGTCCGCCGTCGGCGGCCCGCGACCCGGCCAGCCGCACGACCAGGTAGGTCATCACTCCGAAGGACACCGAGGCGTAGAGCAGCATGCTGCTCATCGGCACCGAGGCGAGCGCGGGATGGTTGACCTCCTGGTTGGCGGTGTTCCACCCCCACCACTTCAGCTGCGGGCCCAGCTGGTCGAAGATCTCGTAGAACACCTGGCAGACGAACGCCACCGCGACCGCGCCCACCAGGGCACCGCGGTGCCGGAAGATCCCGAGCACCCGCACGACCTCGTAGGCCAGCTGACTGAGGGCCGGATAGATCGCCACGATGTAGAGCGGGAGCCGGTCCCACATGAACTGCACCGTGAACACGTTGTGGGCGAAGATGAAGCCGAACTGCTGGTCCAGGCCGAACCACTCGGGGAAGTACAGCGGCGGCTCGGTCACGAACAGATAGACCAGCGACGCGCCCCAGAGCGCCAGGTTGACCGGGTCACCGGCGCGGAGCCGTCGTACGGCGTGCACGAGCGCGAATACGGCCCCCGCGATGATGACCACCTCGAGCACGGGCATCGTCCAGCTGGCCAGGTCGAAGGGGTTGTGCACCGAGACGACCGGGTTGACGTCGTGGCAGTCGAACCCGAGGTCGCGGGTGACCTGCTCGGCGGCCGCACCGCAGGTCGCGCTCATCCGTGGGTCTCGGTTCCTGAGGAGGCGAGGGACGAGCCGTCTCGAAGGACCAGGTCCCTGGTCTCAGCCACGGATCCGGGCGTCCAGTCGGTGGCCGGAGGGTCGAGCTGCGGGTCGAAGCCGAAGGGCACCGTGCGGCGGCCCAGCGCGGACTTCACCTGGTGTCGCAGCAGCCCGCCGAGCACCCGGGGGCTCTTCATCATGTCGGCGAGCGACTCGTCCAGGTTGAACACCCGCCCGAAGTGCTCGTCGATCACCTCGTCCTCGCGCGCCGCGCCGGTGATCAGGTTGAACGCCGGCCAGGTCAACGAGGCGAGGATCCGGCGCTTCCAGGGCGACACCGTCTCGGTGCCGGTGGCGCACTCGTAGCCGCGGTCGCGTGCCATCGCCATCCCCCACGGCACCTTGAGGGCCGTGCGCTGCTCGGCCAGGAAGCGGGCGAAGAAGCCCTGGTCCAGCTCCGTGGCCGACTGCAGGTGAGTCCGCAGCAGCAGTGCCGAGGCGGCCGCCGAGCTCATCCCCTGGCCGTAGAACGGGTTGAAGGCACAGATGGCGTCGCCGACGAAGGCGATGCCGAGTGGGGCGGCGGGCAGTCGGTCGTAGCGCCGCCACTTGTTGCCGGTCGAGCGCGTCAGATGGACCTCGGACGTCGGCTCGCACTCCGCCATCGCGGACGCGAACAACGGCGTACGCACGCGTTCAGCCGAGGCCACGAACTCGTCGGTGCTGCGCGGCATCTCGAGGCCCCACGAGCCCATGCAGGCGATGACGCGATTGCCCTCGACCGGGAAGAAGTTGGCCAGGAAGTCGTGCTCGTCCGGGTGCTCGCCCTTGTCCTGGGTCGGCATGATCACCAGGTGCTGCCACCACCACGAGTCGGGGCGGTCCTCGGGAGCGGGCAGGTCGTACCACCGCGACGTGTAGGTCACCTTGGCGTCGAGGGTCTGCACCGGTGGGGCTGGCCAGCCGGCGGCCACCAGCCAGTCGGACACCGACGAGCCCCGGCCCATCGCGTCGACGACCAGATCCGCGTCGACCTGCTCGTCACCACTCGCTGTCGAGAAGGCCACTCCGGTGACCCGGCCGGGCTCGGCTCCCTCCGCGGTCGTGTCGAGACCCCGCACGGAGACTCCCTCACGGATGGTGACGTTGCCGAGCAGGCGCACCTTGTCGCGCAGCACCCGCTCGATCAGGATCCGTGAGCTGTAGACCATCGTCATCGACGAGCTCTTGCGGGAGGCCCAGCCGGCACCTTCGAGGTACGCCGCGTCCATCGACGGCATCAGGTGCAGTCCGCCCGCAGCGATCAGGTCGTCCTCGAAGCCCGGGAAGAGCGCGTTGATGGCGCGGCGCCCCGAGTTGAGCAGGAAGTGCGGGTGCTTGCTCTGCGGCACCCCGCGCCGGTGCTGGGCGTCAGCCGGCAGCTCGTCGCGCTCCAGCACCAGTACGACGTCAAAGTGCGGCGCGAGCGCCCCCGCGGCGCAGAGCCCCGCCACGCTCCCGCCGAGCACCACAGCTGTCCTGCCCACGTTCATGGTGAACCTTTCGGTCAATCATACAAGTTGTGGATGAATGTATGAATGGATGCTCGGGCTGTCAAGGGTTGGCGACCACCGAGGTCGCGTGTGCCGTCCAGCGGGACTTGCGGCCCAGAGGCGCGTCGCGCGGCGTTCACTGATCGCATCCAAGCCCCTTGCGAGGTGAGTGCAATGACCGAACAGACACGCAGCGAGATCCGGCTGGAACTGCTGCGGCTGGCCCGGCTCGAGGACGAGCAGGCCACGACCGAGGCCCAGCGCGTCCGCTACTGGGAGCCCTGCCCCGACTCGGTCCAGGGTCATCGCACCGCCGCGCTCGTGCTCCGCTGCCACGCGGACCAGTTCCTTCCGTGCACCGGATGACGGCGGCGACGCTGCCGGAGGCACTCCGCCAGGCAGCCCGCGTCCATGCCACCCGCACCGCTGTCGCCGACTCCGACCGCCGCCTGACCTTCGCCGAACTCCACCTAGGCGTGCAGAGCGCCGCGCGCGCCCTGGTCTCGCTGGGCGTCCGGCCCGGCGACCGGGTGTGCCTGTGGGCGCCCAACTCCTGGCAGTGGGTCGTCACCGCGCTGGCCACGACGTACATCGGTGCCGCCCTGGTCCCCCTCAACAGCCGCTACACCGGGCACGAGGCTGTCGACGTCGTTCGCCGGACCCGGGCGCGGGTCGTCGTTCTCGCCGACGGTTTCCTCGGGCGCAACCAGCTGGACGAGCTGAGGTCTGCCGCGGCCGAAGACGGGACCAGCAACGGACAGCTCCTGTCGGACTGCCCGGACACCGTGGCGGTGGTCCGCATCGAGCACCCCGGCGCCACCAGCGTCGACGACCCGAGGGTCGTGGGCTTCGACCGGCTCCGCGACCTGGCGTCGGCGACCACGCTGGACCTCGTCGAGGAATTGGCCGGCGCGGTCACCCCAGATGACGTCGCCGACATCCTCTTCACCTCAGGGACCACCGGTCGCAGCAAGGGGGCTTGCTCGGCGCACCGGCAGACCCTGGCGGTCGCCGAGGCCTGGGCGACGCAGGGCGAGGTCACCGCGGCCGACACCTACTTCGTGGTGAACCCGTTCTTCCACGCGTTCGGCTACAAGGCAGGGCTGGTGGTCTGCCTGCTGCGCGGGGTCACCATCGTGACCCGCCCGACCTTTGTCGTCGACGAGCTGCGCACCCTGATGCGGACCGAGCAGGTCAGTGTGCTGGCCGCCGCGCCGCCCGTCTTCCAGGCGCTGCTCGAGGGTCACGACCGGCCCACGACCCTCCGCCTGGCGGTGACCGGGGCCACGCTCGTCCCCGTCGCGCTCGTGGAGCGGGTGCAACGCGAGCTCGGCTGTGCGGTGGTGCTGACGGCGTACGGCCTGACCGAGGCGGTGGTGGCCACGATGTGCCGGGCCGGTGACGCACCGGAGCTGGTGGCGCGAACAGTGGGAGCGCCGGTCGCCGGCTTCGAGGTGCGCGTGGTCGATCCGGTCCTGGGCAGCGACATGCAGGTCGGCGCGGAGGGCGAGGTGTGGCTGCGCGGGGCGAACGTGATGCTGGGCTACCTCGACGACCCCGCGGCGACTGCCCAGGCCATCAACCCCGACGGCTGGCTCAAGACCGGCGATGTGGGGAGCCTCGACGCCCAGGGCTGCCTCACGATCACCGATCGCCTCAAGGACGTGGTGATCGTGGGCGGGTTCAACGTCTACCCCGCCGAGGTCGAGCAGGTGCTCGCGCGGCTCGAGGACGTCGTCGAAGCCGCTGCCGTCGGCGTCCCGGACGAGCGCCTGGGTGAGGTCACGATGGCCTACGTCGTACGCCGGCCGGGGGCCAGCCTCGACGAGGCGGCCATCATCGAGCACTGCCGTCAGCGGCTGGCGAACTTCAAGGTGCCGCGGAGCGTCGAATTCGTCGAAGCGCTGCCACGCAACGCCTCGGGCAAGGTGCTCCGGCGCACGCTGCGTGGCGCACCGATCAGAGGGTGAGCCCGCGACCTTCGCCGAGATGGTCACCGGAACCGGTGCGGGTCAGCACGATCGTGCGCCTGTCCAGGTCCTGCGCGACCGCCGTGGCCAGCCGGTCGAGGTCGTCGCGCACGTGCACGAAGTGGCCGCTGAGCACGTCGTAACCGCCCGACAACAGCGCCAGCACCTGCTCGGCGACCGCGCTCGGCGGCAGCCACACCTCGTCGGGCCAGTCCTCCGAGCCGGTCATCTGGGCGCTCATCGCCGTCCTGACCAGGCCGGGGCTGAGATCGAAGATGGACACCCCGGTCCCGGTCAGCTCGGCGGCCAGGAGTGCGCTCAGCCGGAGCAGGGCGCCCTTGGAGACGCCGTACGCCGTGAACGGCACGGAGGCCTCGGTGTCGAAGGCCATCCGGGTGCTCAGGTTGACCACGCGGCCCTCGCCGTAGGCGATCATGCCGGGCAGCAACCGGCGCTGGAGCAGCATCGGCCCGCGGAGATTTGTCTCGAGCACCCGCCACCACAGGTCGGGGTCGGAGGCCACGAACGGCTCGCAATCGCCATAGAAGCCGGCACAGTTGACCAGCCCCGTGACAGGTCCGAGCCGCCGCTCGACGTCGGCACAGAGCCGGTCGACATCGGCGGGCGACGCGACGTCAGCAGCGACGGCCACCGCGTCTGCGCCGATCTCGCTCACCAGCCGCGCCGTCTCCTCCAGCTCGACCTCGGTGCGGGCGGTCAGCCCGAGGCGGTGGCCCGCCTGCGCCAGGTGGACGGCGATCTCACGGCCGATGCCACGGCCGGCACCGGTCAGGACGACGACGCTCATCACGGCTCCTCGACAGCTCAGTGGGCGCGGACCTGCGCGACGATCTCCTCGACCGCGCGCCGGACGTCGTGGCGGGTGTAGCCGAGCAGCGCCGCATCCCCGGGGTCGGGCTCGTAGGCGAGCACGGTGCCGCGGCCGGGCACGATGATCGAGTCGGGGAGGAACGGGTGCTCCTGGTCGCGCTCCTCGAGCCGTCGCCCACTGCCCGCCGCGTCGAAGAACAGCTGGAAGAACTCGGTGAAGGTGAGATTCTCATCGCCGAGCAGGTAGGCCCGCCCGGCCTCGGCGTGCTCGACGGCTCCGCAGATCGCCTCGGCCAGGGAGCGCACCGACAGGTAGTTGGTGCCGCCGGCGGGCGCGAAGTCGGGCACCTCCGGCAGCAGCCCGTCAGCCCACTTCACGATCTTGGCGAACCGCCTGAGCGCCACGCCAGGGACCACCCCGATGATGTTCGGCGGGTTCAGTGTCGAGGCGTTGAAGTCGGCGTCGGCGAGCGCGCGGGTGCGCTCGTCGGCCAGCGAGCGAGCCCGCACGTAGGGGTCGCGCCGGACCAGGTCGGGCAGCGCCTGGTGGTAGTAGCTGCCCACCTGGACGAAGCGGCGGACACCGGCTCGCTTGCAGAGCTCGGCGAATTGCGGAATCCCGGCGCTCTGCACCCGGTCCCAGAACTCGTCCTCGTCGGTGTCGCGAGGCTTGTGACGGATGTCCTGACCGGCGGCGAAGACCACAGCGTCGTACGCCGCAAGCTCGGCCTCGGTGAACGACCCGTCGGTGTAGTCCCCGACCAGGAGCGGGTAGCCGGCCACGATCGAGTCGGGCCCGAGGGTTCCCCGGGCCGCCACGGTGACGTGGTTGCCCCGCTCGGTGAGCAGACGTGCGGCGTGGCCGCCGATCATCCCGCTGCCACCTACGACCAAGACCTTCATGCGCCCTCCTCGGGGACCTGACGACAACCGCGAGTCAACCGCGTCGACCGAGTCTCGGTGCCGGCCGTCCCGGCCACCGGGAGCGTCTGGCGGCGGGGCCTGCGGCGACGCCTACGGTCCCGCGACATGACGAGCACACATCAGCAGCGACGGGTCAGCGTGGTCACCGGCGGAGCCTTGGGCATCGGGGGTGCGATCAGCCGCCGGCTCGCGGCAGCGGGCGACGTCGTCGTACTCAACGACCTCGACGAGGCGGCCGCCCACACCGCACAGAAGGAGATCGAGCGGGCCGGCGGCCGGTGCCGGCTGGTCCTCGGGGACGTCACCGAGGCCGCCGTGGTCGAGGCGGTCCGCGACGCCGCCCTCGAGGCAGGCGAGGGCCGCGTCGACGTCCTGGTCAACAACGTCGGCGACTTCCGGCCGGCGTCCAGGACGTTCCTGCACAGCCGGCCCGAGCAGTGGGCGCGGCTCTACGAGCTCAACCTGCACCACGTCCTCGCCGTCACGCACGCCCTGCTGCCCACGATGGTCGAGCGGGGACAGGGTGCGATCGTCAACAACGCGACCGTCGAGGCGTTCCGGGGCATCCCCGGCCACGCGGTCTACTCGGCGCTCAACGCCGGGGTCGCGGCGTTCACGAAGAGCCTGGCGGTGGAGGTCGGCCGGTATGGCGTTCGTGTCAACGCGATCGCTCCGGACCTGGCCGACACCCAGCAGACCCCGGCGGCCGCGATGCTGCGCGGACGCGACCCGGAGCTCGTGAAGACCTGGGTGCCGCTCGGCCGCTTCGGCGACCCCGACGACTACGCGCGCGTGGTGGAGTTCCTCGCCTCGAACGCCGCCTGCTTCGTCACCGGGCAGACCCTCCCCGTCGACGGCGGCACCCTGGCGGCGTCGGGGTGGTACTCGCGCGTCGACGGCAAGGGCTGGACCAACATGCCCGACCAGCCGTAGACCGACCAGCCGTAGACCGACCCGTCCCGAAGCAGGTCGGTCTCGTCCGGCGGCCGGTCAGGGCAGCAGCAGGCCGGCCAGCTCGTCGCCGAGCAGTGCCCGCGGCGAGATGCCGGCGGTCCAGCCACCGTCGACGGCGATCTCCGCACCGGTGGTGTACGACGCGTCGTCGGAGAGCAGGTAGACGATCGCGCCGGCGATCTCGGCGGCACTGGCCACCCGGCCCATGGGAGCCGACGGGTAGTTGCCCTCGCCCTCGACCAGGCCCGCGCTCTGCGCGGTCATCGGCGTGTAGGTCATGCCCGGGTGCACCGAGTTGACCCGGATCCGCTTCTGCGCGAGCTCGAGGGCGGCGACCTTGGTCAGCCCGCGCAGGCCCCACTTGGCCGCGGCGTAGCTCGAGGTGAGCGGGAGACCGATCAGGCCACCGGTCGAGGACACGTTGACGATGGAGCCTCCGCCCTGCTGCCTCATCACCGGGATCACCGTCTGCATGCCGTGGAACGGACCGGACAGGTTGGTGGCCAGGATCGATTCCCAGGCAGCGCCGGTCTCGCTCTCGAGCGGTGAGGCGCTCGCTGAGAGTCCGGCGTTGTTGACCAACCCGTCGATCCGGCCGTGCTGCGCCACGACTGCAGCCACCAGCTCCTCCCAGCTGGGCCGGGACGCGGCGTCGTGCTGGTGGAAGCTGGCGCGCTCGCTGCCCAGCTCGGAGAGGGCCTTGGCGCCCTTCTCGGTGTCGCGCCCGGTGATGACCACCGTGCCGCCGTCCTTGATGACGCGCTCGGCGGCGGCCAGACCGATGCCGGAGCCGCCTCCGGTGATGATGACGACCTTGTTCTCCAGCGTGCTCATGGTGCCTCCAGTGATGGGATCGGGGTGGCAGCACTCTGAGACCCGGGTCACCCCCTCGGGGGCGCGTGTCCCACTGAGCGGCACCTGACGAGCCCGCTCGTCAGCGGAGGTCGAAGCGCGCTGTTCCGGCGGTGATCGCCGGCCCGTCGGGGCCGGCCACGTCGAAGGCGAACCCGGAGGCGGCAGACCAGGCGCGGACGTCGAGCCGGTCGCCCGGGAAGACGGGCGCGGAGAACCGTCCCTCGAGGTGGCTCAGCTCCGCCGGGTGCGCACCGGCGGCCTGCGCCAGCGGAAGCGTGGCGGCCGCGAGCGTGCACAGCCCGTGCAGGAAGGGACGGGGCTGCCCGGCGGCGAGCGCCGCGGCCGGGTCGAGGTGCATGTGGTGGCGGTCCCCCAGCAGCCGGTAGAGCGCGGCCTGGTCGGGGGCGGTCTGCACGAGCAGCGAGTACGCCGGGTCTCCGTCGGGCGGCGGCGTCGTGGCGGGACCGCGCTCACCTCCGAAGCCTCCGCGGCCGGACGCGAAGATCGACCAGGTCGCCTCGAAGTGCTCGCCCTCGACGACTACCTCGAAGACCGCGGCCGCACCCTTGTCCCAGACCTCCCCCACCCGGGCGGTGAGCTCCAGCTTGCCGGCGCGCGGCAGCGGCGCGCTGGCCCGCAGCAGTTGTGCGCCGTGCACGGCCGTGGCCACGTCGAACGCACCGAGCCGGCCGAGCTCGTCGGGTGCCCACTGAGCAAGTGTCAGCGCGAACGTCGGCAGCACCCTCAGCCGCTCCTCGAAGACCAGATCCAGGTCGGTCGCGCGTGCACCGACGGCCAGCGCGTAGAGGATCGCGTCGCGTTCGTCGTACCCGACGATGCGGCGACCGAGGTCGGTGCCGGCCCAGGTGCTCATATCAGGGTGTCCTCCACGGGAAGGCCGAAGACGTGCTTGCCGTAACCGGCGAGGGCACGCTCGACGTCGTTGGCCACGTGCACGCTGCCGGCGTGGGCGTCGCGCCAGGCGCGCTCGATGGGGTTGCCGCGGTGCAGCGAGTTGCCGCCGGCGGTCTTGAAGAGCAGGTCGATCGCCTCGAGCGCGCGCTCGGTGCCGAGCACCTGGTCGCGTCGGGCTCGCAGGCGCAGCTCCATCGGGACCTCCTCGGCGCGGCTCACCAGGTCGAACAGCTCGTCGAGGTTGCGGTCCATCTGCAGGCACGCTGCGTCGATCTGCGACGCAGCGCGGGCGACGGCCACCTGGGCGAAGGGGTCGTCGGCAAAGCGCCCACCGGCCGGGCTCACCCGCACCCGGTCCCGCATGTGACCGACCCAGGCGTCCAGGCAGCCACTCACCGCGCCCTGCACCGGCGCCGTGACCGCCGCCGTGAAGACGGCCGCGAACGGCATCCGGTAGAGCGGGCCGGGGTTCACCTCCTGCCCAGGGCCGCGCAGCGCGAGCTGCTCGCGGTGGAGGAGGGTGCGGTGGATGGGCACGAAGGCACGCTCGACGTGGACGTCGTTGCTCCCGGTGCCGCGAAGCCCGACCACGTCCCACACGTCGACCACCCGGAAGTCGGCGCGCGGCACCAGTGCGGTGACGAACTCCGGCGTCCCGCCCGGGCTCGGGAGCAGGGCCCCGAGCAGCGCCCAGTCGGCGTGGTCGGAGCCGGAGGAGAAGCTCCAGTGCCCGGTCAGCTCGTAGCCGCCGGCCACGGGGTCGAGCCGGCCCAAGGGTGCGTACGCCGAGCAGATCACGGCGTCCGGGTCGGCTCCGAACACGTCATCCTGCGCGACTTCGGGGAAGAGGGCGACATGCCAGGGGTGTACGCCGAGCACCGACGCCACCCAGCCGGTGGAGCCGCACGACCCGGCGAGCAGTCGCACGACGTCGAAGAACTCGCGCGGGTGCGCCTCGGCGCCGCCGTACCGCTTGGGCTGCAGCATCCGCAGCACCCCGGCCTCGATCAGCTCCTCGAGGGTCTCGGCGGGGAGCATCCGGCTCTCGTCGGCGAGACCCGACCGCGCGGCGATCATCGCCAGCAGCGGCCGCACCGCGTCGAGGACTTCGTGACTCATGCCGGCGATGGTCCACCTGAAACCCGGAGTCAGGGCGGGTCCAGTCCCGGCGAGCGGGATCGGCCCACACCCCTCCGGCCAGCCCGGCCACGGTGATGGGCAGTGGCGTCCGACGCACGCCACCAGACATCCGCGACCGCCCCTGGCACCAGGAGGAACCCCGTGACCGATCCCACCCCCCATCTCGGCCGAACCGCAGTGGTGACCGGTGCCGGCAGCGGCATCGGGCAGGCGATCTCCCAGCGGGCCGCGTCGCTGGGCATGAACGTCGTCCTTGCGGATGTGGACCCGGCCCGGCTCGAGGCCGCCGTCACCCACGTGCGCACCGCGGGCGGCGCAGCCATCGGCGTGGTCACCGACGTGAGCGACGCCGACTCCGTCGACCGGCTCGCCGAGGCGGCGTACGGCGAGTTCGGCAGCGTGGATGTGCTGGTGAACAACGCCGGGGTGGAGTCGGTCGGCTACATCTGGGACATGACGCCGGCTGCGTGGACCCGGGTCCAGCGGGTCAACGCAGACGGCGTGTTCCACGGGATCCGCGCGTTCGTGCCCCGGATGGGTGCGGACCAGCGGCCCTCGCACGTCATCAACATCGCCTCGGTCGCCGCGATCGCGACCGGCACCTTGAACGCGGCCTACTTCGCGTCGAAGCACGCGGTGCTGGCGATGACCGAGTGCCTGCACCTGGAAGCCGCGGAGAGGTTCCCCCAGCTCAAGGTGTCCGTCGTCTGCCCGGGCGCGGTGACCACGCAGATCTTCGCCGACGCCGCGGCCGTGCGGGCCGAGGGAGACGGCGGCGCCTCGATGCAGATGCTCGACGCGCTTCGCGGGCATCTCGCGCACAACGGGATCACCCCGGAAGACGCGGCAAGCACCATCCTCGACCACCTCGATCGGGACGGCTTCTGGATCCAGACCCATCCCGACGACTTCGCGGCGTTCGCGGGTCGCCGGGCCACCATGCTCGCGGACCAGACTCCCCCGCCGCCGCCGCTGATGTAGCGGTTCAGTCTTCGGCCGCCGCCGTTCGCCCGGCGCGGCGGCCGAAGAAGGTGCCGTCGCCGAGCGAGGTTCCGCTGACGTAGCCCTCCCCGTGGATGCCGGAGCTGGCGCGGCCGGCGGCGAAGAGGCCGGGGATCGGTCGTCCGCCAGTGTCGAGCACCGCCCCGTCAACCGAGGTGCGAAGGCCGCCGAGGGTGAACCCGGAGACGCCGGTTCCGCGACGCCTTCCGTGACCATGGGGGTCGAAGCCGTCGCGGGCGTCGATGGCGGCGTACGGCGGCTCGAGTGGTCGCAGCCAGCGAGATGCCTTGTGGAACAGGGCATCCTCGCCCGAGGCAGCGTCGCGGTTGTAGCGGGCCACCGTCTCCTCGAGCGCTCCGCGGGGCAGCCCGAGCTCGCTCTCGAGCTCCCCCAGGCTCTCCGCGACGATGACCGGCTGCACGCCCCAGCGCTCCGGCTCGGGCACGTCCTCCCAGCCCTTCTCGTCCACGATCGTGAACCAGGGACCGGGTTGGTGGAAGACCGCGGCCTGGCTGAACCGGCCCGGATAGACGTCCTCGTTGACGAACCGCTGGCCCAGGCCGTTGACCAGCACGCCGCGGCACGCAAGGGAGGGCACCACGGTCAGTGCGATCTGGGCCGACGCCAGCCGGCGGATCGCGGCCCCGACGGAGAGGCCCAGCCGGATGCCGCTGCCGTCGTCCAGGCCGTCACTGACCTTGCCGTGACCGATGAGTGCCGGCACGTGCGCGGCCACCATCGCGTCGTCGTCGACGAAGCCGCCGGTGGTGAGCACCACGCCCCGGCGGGCGCGGTAGGCCACGTCGGATCCGTGCCGTCGAGCCAGCACGCCCGCCACTCGGCCGTCGTCGTCGACCATCAGGTCCAGGGCACGCGTGTCGGCGTGCACCTCGGCGCCCGCCGCGGTGGCCGCCTCGGTGAGGTGGTCCATGAGCAGCTTTCCACCCATGCCCCGGATCGCCGGCCGGTGGCCTCGCGGCGCCGGCCGGGCGAGCTCGCTGAACGGCCAGGCGTTCTCACCGAGCCACATCAGCCCGTCCTCGGTGGGCGGCAGCCAGGACACCCCGTCGTACAGGGACTCGCGGAACTCGATGCCCAGCGAGCGGAACCACTCGAAGTGCTCCACGCTTCCGTCGCAGTAGAGGCGCAGCTTCTCCTCGTCGGGGTGCGGGCCCAGTGCAGCGTGCAGGTAGGCGTACATCTGGTCGGGGTCGTCGTCGTACCCGCACGCCTGCTGCACCGCGGTGCCGCCGCCCAGGTAGAGCTCGCCGCCGGACAGCGCCGAGGAACCGCCGGGGCCGCCAGCCCGCTCGAGTACGACGACCGAGGCGCCGGCGCGGGCGGCCTCGAGTGCCGCCGCGGCACCGGCACAGCCCATGCCGACGACCAGGACGTCGACCTCGAGGAACGGCGCCGGCGCGTCGGCGAGCGTCACCGGTCGGGTGCTCACGAGCGCGGGGTGAACGCGGCCAGCGGCTCGGCGCCGGACCAGTCGTGGCCCCAGTAGCTGTCCGCGGTGATCTCCTCCGCGGTGTACGACGTCTCGTCGACCAGCATGCCCTCGCAGCCGTACTCGATGTCCCAGCCGCCCGGAGCGCGCACGTAGAACGACACCATCTTGTCGTTCGTGTGCCGACCCAGCGTCGAGGAGATGGAGAAGTCGCGGCGACGCACCTCGTCCAGTGCGCGCCCGACGGCGTCGAGCCCGTCGACCTCGACCATGAGGTGCACCAGGCCCGGCGCCTCGCCGTGCGGTGCCGGGCAGATGGCCAGGCTGTGGTGGCGGCGGTTGATGCCGAGGAACCGGATCCGGCGGCCGCCGGGCCCTGGCAGGCGCATGGCGCCGCGGGGCAGGAAGCCGAGCACCTCGGTGTAGAACTCCAGCGTCTCGTCGAGCGCCGTGGTCGGCAGGACCGCGTGGCCCATCCCCTCGGCGCCGGTGTGGAACCGCTGCGACCAGCGGGTGACCACCGGGCTGTGGTCGAGCACCGGCCCGAAGAAGACCTCGACGGTCGTGCCGGCCGGGTCCTCGAACGCGATGGCCTGCTCGACCGCGCGGTAGTCGCACTCCTCCGGCGACAGCACCTTCACGGCGCGGCCGGAGGCCTCGACGTCCCGGGCGACCGCCGCCAGCGCGAACTGGTCGCGGACCTCCCAGCCCACGGCCTGCACCTGGTCGGTGTCGCCCGGCAGCACGATCAACCGCGCCTGCCGTTCGTCCATGCGCAGGTAGAGGCCGTCGGCCTCCGGGCCGGTGCCCTCGGCGAAGCCGAGGCTGTCCAGCGCGAGCTCGCGCCAGCGGTCGAGATCGGTGGCCTGGACCCGGAGGTAGCCGAGGCCGCGCAGGTGCGTCATGGTGCGTCCCTCTTGTTGGTTGGTGAGCGGTCAGATCATCGAGCGGAGCGGACCCGGCGGCGGCTCGAGCCCGAGCGTGGTGAGCCCGGCCGCATGGAACGTCGGGCCGGGCACGTGGATGGCGTGGGCCAGGCCGGTGTGGGCGTCGCGCCAGAAGCGCTGGATGGGGTTGTCCATCCGCATCGCGTTGCCGCCGGACCGGGCCACCACCTCGTCCAGCGCCCGCACCGCGCGCCAGGCGGCCTGCACCTGGGTCCGCCGACCGGCGGCGCGCTCCGCGAAGGTCGGGGTGTGACCCGCCGCGACCGCGTCGTACATCCGGGTCACGTTGTCCAGCAGGGCCGCCCGCGACGCCGCGATGTCCGCGGCCGCCTCGCTGAGCGCGTACAGGGCGTACGGGTCGTCCTTGCTCTGGGTGCCCGAGATCAGCGTGCGGCCGGCCTGCCACTGCGCGTGATGGGCGAGCGCGCCCTCGCAGATGCCGATCACTGCGGAGGTGATGCCCAGCGGGAAGACGCAGGAGAACGGCACGTGGTAGCCGGTGTCGGTGAGCCCGGCCTCCCTGGCGGCGACGCCTTCGGCCACCTTGGTGTACTCCAGCGTGCGGTACGCCGGGATGAAGGCGTCCTCGACGAGAATGTCCTTGCTACCGGTGCCGCGCAGGCCGACGACGTCCCAGGAGTCGGGCACGATCGTGTAGTCGCTGCGGGGCAGCACCACGTGCATCATCGTCGGCGGCTGCGCCGGCCGACCGCTCTCGTCGCCGAGCATCGCGCCGAGGAAGATCCAGTCGCAGTGGTCGGTGCCCGAGGAGAACTGCCAGTGCCCGCGCAACGTGTAGCCGGGCTCGTCGCCGTCGGTGCTCGGGGTCAGCACGCCCATCGGCGCGTAGGGCGAGGCGATCCAGGTGTCGGGGTCGGTGCCCCAGACCTCCTCCTGCACGCGCGGGTCGGCCATCGCCAGCTCCCACGGGTGCACGCCGACGATGCCGGCCACCCATCCGGTGGCGCCGTCGAGGGCGGCGATCCGCATCACGGTCTCGGCGAACTCGCGGGGATGGGCCTCGAACCCGCCGTACCTCGCGGGCTGGAGCAGGCGCATCATGCCCGAGTCGCGCAGCACCTTGGCAGCCTGGTCATCGAGCTGGCCGAGGGCCTCGTTGGCCGGGCCGCACGCGGCCAGCTCGTCGGCGCGGTCCTCGATCGCGGCGAGTACGGCGCCGCTCTGGTAGCCGGTCATGCGGGTACTCCTGACTGGTGAGTGGACTCGTGGGCGAGCTCGAGCGCGATGTCGATGAGCTGGTCCTCCTGGCCGCCGATCAGCTTGCGCTGCCCGGCGCGCAGCAGGATCTGGGAACCCGAGACGCCGTAGCGGTCCGCGGCGTTGCCGGCGTGCTTGAGGAAGGAGGAGTAGACGCCGGCGTAGCCCATCATCATCGTCATCCGGTCCAGGCGGCACTCCTCCGGCATCGCCGGCCGGATCACGTCCTCGCTGGCGTCGAGCAGCTTGAGGAAGTCGGCGCCGGTGCGCCAGCCGAGCTTGTCGGCCACGCCGACGAACGCCTCGAGCGGCGTGTTGCCGGCGCCGGCACCGAAGCGGCGCACGGAGCCGTCGATCTGGGTGGCGCCGGCTCGCGCTGCGACCACCGTGTTGGCGACGCCGAGGCCGAGGTTCTCGTGGCCGTGGAAGCCGACGGTCGCCTCGTGGCCGATCTCGGCCACGACGGCCGAGACCCGGTCGGCTACCTGCTCCAGCACCAGGGCGCCGGCGGAGTCGACGACGTACACGCACTGGCAGCCGGCGTCGACCATGATCCGGGCCTGCTGCGCGAGCACCTCCGGCGCCTGGGTGTGGCTCATCATCAGGAACCCGACGGTCTCCAGGCCCAGCTCGCGGGCCAGCCGGAAGTGTTGGCGGGAGGTGTCGGCCTCGGTGCAGTGCGTGGCGATCCGGCAGAGCTGGCCGCCGTTGTCCTGGGCCTGGCGGATGTCGTCCATGGTGCCGACCCCGGGCAGCATCAGGAACGCGATCTTCGCGCGCGTCGCGGTCTCGGCGGCGGCCTTGATCAGCTCCTGCTCGGGCGTCCGGGAGAAGCCGTAGTTGAAGCTCGACCCGCCCAGCCCGTCACCGTGGGTCACCTCGATCACCGGCACGCCGGCGTCGTCGAGCGCCGCCACGATGCTGCGGACCTCGGCCGTCGTGAACTGGTGGCGCTTGTGGTGCGACCCGTCCCGCAGGCAGGTGTCGGTGAGGCGCAGGTCGAGGTCGTCGGACCAGGATCGGGTCAGCGCGTTCGGGCCGGTCATCGGGTCTCTCCCTGGAGGATCGAGCGGGCGAGGTTCGCGCCCACCTGGGCGGCGGCGGCGGTCATGATGTCGAGGTTCCCGGCGTACGGCGGCAGGAAGTCGCCGGCGCCTTCCACCTCGACGAAGATGCTCACCTTGGTCAGCCCGCGGGTGGCGTCGGAGGGGTCGTCGAACTGGGGCTCCTGCAGCAGCCGGTAGCCCGGGACGTAGGCCTGGACCCGCTGGGCCATCGCGTGCACCGAGGCGGTGATCGCGTCGCGGTCGGCATCCGGCGCCACCGCACAGAAGATCGTGTCGCGCATGATCATCGGCGGCTCGGCAGGGTTGAGGATGATGATCGCCTTGCCCTGCACGGCTCCGCCGATGGTCTCGACGCCCTTGGCCGTGGTGCGCGTGAACTCGTCGATGTTGGCCCGAGTCCCCGGACCAGCACTGCGCGAGGAGACCGACGCGACGATCTCGGCGTACGGCGCCGCGGTCACCTGCGAGACCGCCGCGACCATCGGGATGGTGGCCTGGCCGCCGCAGGTGATCATGTTGACGTTCATCGCGGCCAGGTGGGCCTCGCCGTTGACCGGGGGGATCACGGCCGGTCCGACGGCTGCCGGGGTCAGGTCGATGGCCCGGATGCCGGCCTCTTCGTAGCGCGGCGCGTACTCGCGGTGCACGTAGGCGCTGGTCGCCTCGAAGATCAGGTCGGGCAGCTCGTCCTGCTTGAGCAGCCAGTCCACGCCCTCGGGACTCGCCTCGAGGCCCTCGGCGGCGGCGAGCTTGAGCCCCTCGCTGCTGGGGTCGACGCCGATCATCCAGCGCGGCTCGATGACCTCGCTGCGGAGCAGCTTGTAGAGCAGGTCGGTGCCGATGTTGCCCGGGCCGACGATCGCGGCCGTTGCCTTGCGCATGTCTCTCCTCGTCAGGGTGGTCGCGTCAGTCGGTGAAGTCCAGGCAGACCGAGCCCAGGCCGTCGAAGACCGCCTCGAACCGGTTGCCGGGGTGTACGTCGATCGCCCGGTGCACGCTGCCGGGCAGGATGACGTGGCCGGCCTCGAGCGTCACCCCGAAGCCCGCCACCTTCCGGGCCAGCCAGGCAACGGCCGTGACCGGGTTGCCGAGCACCGCGTCCGAGCGGCCGGCGGCGACCTCGGTGCCGTCGCGGAACAGCCGCGCCTCGATGGCGCGCAGGTCCAGCTCGTCGGGCTTGGCATGGTCCCGGCCGAGCACGTAGCCGGCGGACGAGGCGTTGTCGGCGATGGTGTCCACGATGCCGATCCGCCAGTCCCGGATCCGGGAGTCGATCAGCTCGATGGCGGGCGCGACGTACGCGGTCGCGGCCAGGACGTCGTCCTCGGTGCAACCCTCGCCCGGGAGCGGGGCACCCAGGACGAACGCCACCTCGACCTCCACCCGGGGGAGGCAGTAGCGGCCGACGGAGACAGGTTCGGTCGGCGACAACGCCATGTCCGAGAGCAGGTGCCCGTAGTCGGGCTCCTCGACGCCCATCATCTGCTGCATCGCCACCGACGACAGGCCGACCTTGTGGCCGTGCACGGTGGCCCCGGCCGCCAGCCGGCGCCGGATGTTGAGCAGCTGGATCTCGTAGGCGTCGACGACGTCGGCGGCCGGCCAGGTCTCGATGAGCGGGGCCACCTGGGCCCGGTCCAGCTCGGCGGTCCACAACTGCTCCGCGATCAGCCCGCGTGACGTCAGGTCCAGCATGGCGTCACGCTCCCAGCGCGGGCAGGGAGCGTGCGGCGTACTTCCCGCTCATCGGGACTCATGAGCAGCCGGCGCGGTGACGTCGCGGGTGAGGAACGCGAGCACCGCGGCCTCCCAGGCCGCCTGCTGCTCGATCATGGCCCAGTGCCCGCAGTCCGGCAGCACGTGCAGCTCCGCGCGCGGGATGGTGCGCATCGGCAGCAGCGCCATGTCGACCGGGCTGACCCGGTCGTCGCGGCCCCAGGTCAGCAGCGTGGGCACGGTGATCTTGTGCAGCATGGCCCAGTACGGCGCCCGGTCCGACTCGGCGGAGAGCCTGATCCGTTCCGCGGTGGCCTTGCGGCCGTACATCCGTCGCGAGGCCTCGAGGGTGGCGGGTGCGGTGGCCTGGGCCCAGCGCTCCTCGACCAGCTGGTCGGTGACCAGGGCGGGGTCGAAGACCATCGACTCCAGCCACCGGACCAGCGCGTCGCGGGTGGGCTCCTCGACGAAGTCGGTCAGCCGGACCAGGCCCTCGCCGGGCGAGGGGCTGAAGATGTTCTTGCCGATGCCGCCGACGGTGACGACGTGGGAGAAGAGGTCGGGGTGCGCGATCGCGAGCTGGCACGCGACCACGCCGCCCATCGAGTTGCCGATCACCGGGACCCCGCGCAGGCCCAGCCCCGCGAGGAACCGAAGCACCGCCGCCGGTCCGGCCACCAGCGGCGACTCGTCGGTGTCGTGGCTGACCCCGAAGCCCGGGAACTCCAGGACCAGGCAGCGGAAGTGCCGGCTCAGCGCCGGCAGGTTCTGACGGTAGTTGCGCCACCCGGTCACGCCCGGGCCGGACCCGTGGAGGAGCAACAGCGGCGGTCCGTCGCCGACCTCGTGGTAGCGGAGCACCCCGGCGTCGGTGGGCAGCTCGCGGAGGGTGTCGTCGTACGAGATCGCGCTCATCGGAGCACCTCGCCCGAGGTCCGGGTGAGCACGAATCCCTCGAAGCCGGTGTCACGGACCTCGTCGCAGATCCGGCGGTAGTTGCCGAAGCCGCCGATGTAGGGCATGAAGACCCGCTTCTTGCCCTCGATGTTGGCGCCCATGTACCAGGAGGCGGCCCGGGTGAAGAGAGTCCCCGCGGCCACCTCACCGAGGTGGTCGGTCCACTTCTCCGCGGCGTCGGCGCGCGGCTCCGCCTGGTCGACCCCGGTGCGCAGGCACTCGGTGATCAGGGCCAGGCACCAGTCGACCTGCTGCTCCGCGTGCAGCACCATGTTGGCCAGGACCGAGGGGCTGCCCGGGCCGTTGACGGTGAGCAGGTTGGGGAAGCCGGCGATGCCGAGCCCGAGGTAGGTGACCGGGCCGGCCGCCCAGCTGTCGGCGAGCACGGTCCCGCGGGCGCCGCGGACGTCCATCCGGGCCAGCGCACCGGTCAGCGCGTCGAAGCCGGTCGCGAAGACCAGCACGTCCAGCTCGTACGACGCCTCCGCGGTCTTGATGCCCCAGCCGGTGACCTGCTCGATGGGGTCGCGCCGCAGGTTCACCAGCTCGACGTCGGGCCGGTTGTACATCGCGTAGTAGCCGGAGTCGGTGACGATCCGCTTGCTGCCGATCGGGTGGTCGGTCGGGATCAGGTCCTCGGCAGTCCGCGGGTCCGCGACGATCTCGCGGATCTTGCGCTCGGCGAACTCCCGGGCGTAGTCGTTGGCGACGATGTCGGAGTTCTGGTCGG
>Ga0070698_100002018_pt1 | contig 22568 bp, 9 predicted proteins | sample KBSK1502metaG_FD_65477 | JGI IMG/M metagenome (GOLD analysis project Ga0070698, IMG submission 65477) | Corn, switchgrass and miscanthus rhizosphere microbial communities from Kellogg Biological Station, Michigan, USA - KBS K1-50-2 metaG | ecosystem: Host-associated > Plants > Roots >...
CGAAGCCGAGACCACCGCGCAACTTGCCGGTGCCGCTGTTCGTCGCGCGCTCGAGAAACGCCCAGGTCGCGCGAAAGTGAGCCATCTCGGTGCCCGGCTCGTTGTGGATCACGCCTTGGCCGGTGCCGCACGTTTCGACGCCGAACTTGGACCACACGCGCACGTCGACGCAGATCGTCGGGCGACCCGTGGTGTCGCTTGTCGCGGCGCCGAGGCGCAAGTTCAGTCGATTCGGCGTCGGCTGCTCTTCGGCGCTACCTTGGCCCGGCTCGGTCGCTTCGGGATCGGCGTGCGCGATCGCCGGCACGACGAGGCACGCGAGCAGCCAGCGCATTGCCGGTGTGTAGCACGTCACTCCGCTTGCGACGCGCCAATCACGACGACGTACGGGCGGGCCGAGGATCTCACGGTCCACAGATAGGACCCCCACCAGGCGCGCCCGGCGGCAAAGTACGTCGACCAATCCGTCGACCACTTCATGATCTCGAGCGTGGCGCCGTGGCCAAACAGCGCGTCGTTGATCGCGTTGAACAAAGCTGACGCTTCTTGCTCCGTCGCCTGGAGCCCGTACGGCGGCGAGCCGAACGCGTACGCATAGCCTTCGTCATCGCCGAACGGCACCGTGCAAAATGACAGTCGCCGCGTCGCGCGATCGTAGAAGCGACCGAAGAATCGCGCCTCCGAGATCGGCGCGCTCATGGCCTTCGCCGGATCGGATGCGATCTGAAAGCTCCACGTGCGTTCGAGCTCGCGCATGAACTCGGCCGCCGCGAGCGGATGTGGCATCGCCGGCAGCAGCACGTAATCGACGACGCCGCCGCGCTGATCGAATTCGGCGAGCAGCGTCGCGAGTTCGGGATCGGGCTCGATGCTCGCGGCCGGCAGCTTGTCGGTCATTAGTTCATCCGTCATGGATTTGCTCCCGCGGAGCGCGCCGCTGCGATCAGCGTACCGTCGTCGATGAGCGTTCGCACGGCTGCGATGTCGGGAGCAAGCGGGCGATCGACGAGCATCGCGGCCACGCGGCTGCGGATCGCCGCATGCACTGCTTCGAGCGGCTTCGTCGTCGTCAGCGGCCGGCGCAGATCCATCCCCTGCGCGGCGCACAAGAGCTCGATCGCGAGCACGGTGCGCACGTGGTCGTGGATCGTCTCGAGCTTGAGCGCGGCGGTTGCGCCCATCGACACGTGATCTTCGCGGCCCGCGCTCGACGGGATCGAATCGACCGACGCGGGATGCGCGAGCACCTTGTTCTCCGAGACGAGCGCGGCGGCGGCGACCTGCGCGATCATGAAGCCCGAGTTGAGGCCGCTATCGGGCGCGAGGAACGGCGGCAATCCACTCGATAGATGTGGGTTGACGAGCTGCTCGACTCGGCGCTCGCTGATGTTCGCGAGCTCGGCGACCGCGATCGCCGCAGCGTCGAGCGCGATCGCGACGGGTTGGCCGTGAAAGTTGCCGCCGCTGATCATCTCTTCGGTGTCGGGGAAGACGAGCGGGTTATCCGTCGAGCTCGCGGCCTCGCGCTCGAGCACGCCGCGCGCGAACGCGAGCATGTCGCGCGTCGCACCGTGCACCTGTGGAATGCAGCGCAGCGAATACGGGTCTTGCACCTTGCCGCAGTCCTTGTGCGACTCGGCGATCTCCGAGCCGGCGAGCAGCTCGCGCAAAAGCGTCGCAACGGCGATCTGCCCCGGATGCGGGCGCGCGGCGATCACGCGCTCGTCGAACGCGCGCACCGTGCCCTTGAGCGCTTCGAGCGAGAGCGCGCCGGCGATGTCGGCGACGCGCGCGGTTTGTTCTGCGTCGAAGATCGCGAGGCCGCCGATCGCCGTCATGTGCTGCGTGCCGTTGAGCAGCGTCAGGCCCTCTTTGGCCTCGAGCACGAGCGGCTCGAGCTTCGCGCGGCGCAGCGCCTCGTCGGCGGGCATGGTCTCGCCGCGAAATTCGGCGAGGCCCTCGCCGATCATTCCGAGCGCGAGGTGCGCCAGCGGCGCGAGATCACCCGAGGCGCCCACGGAGCCGCGCGCCGGAATTTGCGGATGGACGCCGGCATCGAGCAGCTCGCAAAGCCGCTCGCAGCACACGACGCGCGCGCCGCTGCGTCCCGTCGCGAGCACCGCGGCGCGCAGCAGCATCATCGCGCGCACCGCCTCGCGCGCCAGCGGCGCACCGACGCCAGACGCGTGAGATCGCACCAGGTTCTGCTGCAGGCGGGCGACTTCCGCGGCCGAGATACGCACCTCGGCTAGGGCGCCAAATCCGGTGTTCACGCCGTACACCGCCGGCGATGCGTCACCACCGGCGACGACCTTGTCGACAACGGCCCGCGCGCGCTGCATCGCTGCGCGAGCGTTCGCGCCGATCTCCACCTTGCGCCCACCCCGTGCGACCTGCGCGAGAATTTCTAATGTCAGTGGCTCATCGCCGAGTCGAAACGCAAAGCTCACGGCTGCGCTATAGCACGGCCAAATGCGCGGAATGACGGTCTGTCGCGTTGACACGTCCCGGCTTGGATGATGATCTTTGGAGGCGTTGGGATCTCCGCCCGAAGATGACGCCAGCGCTGGTGAGGGTGCACCGGTACCAGCGACGGATTCGAAGAGCGATCGAGTAGGTCTCGCGGCTCGCGTCGATGCGTTCATGAGCGACCGAGACGACGACGACCAAGCCGAGAGCGCCGAAGAACCGAAGGTGCTCGCGAGCGATCCGGCGATCGAAGCGCCGGCCGAGGAAGCGACGCCCGACAGCGTCGAAGCCAAGCCCGACGACGACGCGGTCGAAGCAAAGAGCGAAGACGCGCCGCGGCGCGAACATCCGCGCCTTCCGAGCGAGCCAAGCGTGCCGATCGACGAGGCGCAGATCGAAGACGACGTCGAGGAAGGCAAGCCGCAGCTCGAAGAAGACATCGAGGAAGTCGAAGCCAAGCCGCAGCTCGAAGAAGACATCGAGGAAGTCGAAGCCAAGCCGCAGCTCGAAGAAGACATCGAGGAAGTCGAAGCCAAGCCGCAGCTCGAAGACGACGTCGAAGAAGCCACGCCGGCGCCGACTCCGCCGCCGGCGTTTCGGGGCCCGCCGATTCCACCGCCCCGACCGACGGGCCCGGGCATGCCGCCGCCGCCACCGCCGCCGCGAATCGGCGTGCCGCCGCGCATTCCGCCGCTCGGCGCGAAGCCGCCCGCCATTCCAACGCGCGCGACGATGATCGGCATGGCCGTCGTGCCGTCGATTCCCGGCGTCACCGATATCGGCATCCCACAGCGCACGAAAAAGCCGACCGAGCCGCCCACGCCGCCGATCACGCTGCCGGCCGTTCCACGCACGCCCACCGAAGATCGCGTGCCGTCGGTGCCACGCACGAAGACAGAAGATCGGCCGCCATCACCGTCGGCACCGCCAACCGACGTCATGCCGGTACCGCGCGCGACCGCCGAGTACGGCGCCACCGTGCCCGGGCGCGATTCGCGACCCAAGCTCGAGGATGTCCTCTCCGACGCGCCCGACATCACGCAGTCGGAAGGCGCGCTCGAGGTCAGCACCGAGGAGCCAAAGATCGTCGAGATCAAGCCGCTCGAGGCACACCTCGACTCGCCGACCGTCGTCGAAAAGGCGCTCGAGACGCTTGGCGAAGGCGGCGGCGAAGCGCGCGCGGAAGAGCTCTCGAAGGATCTCGAAGCGCGCGTGCTGTCGGATCCGAGCGGCGCCGCGGCGCTCGCCTACGAGCTCGGCGAGTTCTACGAGCGCAAGCTCGCCGATGAAGCACGCGCCGTCAAAGCATTCGGCCGCGCGCTCAATCTTGATCCGTCGCTGCGCCCTAATCTGTGGGCGATCCGGCGCGTGTTCTATCGCCGCGGGCTGTGGCCGAACCTGCTCAAGCTGATCGATGCCGAGGTGCAGTACGCGCGCGATGACTACGAGCGCGCCGATCTGCTGCTCGAGAAGGCGCGCATCAGCAACCACCGCATGAACGAGCTCGACGAGGCGCGCAATGCACTCGACGAAGCGGTGCGTATCGCGCCGACGCACCAGGGCGCGTTGCTCGAGCTCGAGCGCGTCGTCGCGAAGAGCGGCGATGACACGGCGCTGATCGATGTCTGGGAGCGGCTCGCTGAAGCCGTCGAGCAGCCCGCGCGCAAAGTCGCGTACTGGATCGAAGTCGGGCGCACCGCGGGTGCGAGCCGCGATATCGGGCGCGCGCACGATGCATTCGAGAAGGCTGCGCAGATCGCGACAGCGGCGAACCTGACGAGCGCGGGCGAGCGCGTCGCGCGCGAACGGTTGCGCGTCGCCGAGGAGCACGGCTCGCCCGAAGATGTCGGCGTCGCGATCGAAGCGCTCTCGAACGCGCTGCTCGCCGCGTTTGGGCCCGCGGGTCCCGGTGCCGAGCCAGGCACGACCGCCGCCGGCGAGCGGCCGACGAAGGCGATCGCCTTGCGGCTCGAGCTCGTCGCGCTGCGCCGGCGCCAGGCCCAGCTCGCGCGCAAAGACGCGCCCGAGAAATCCTGGGAGTACCTGCAGCAGGCGCTCGCGCTGTCGCCGGGCGAGCCGATCGTGCTCGCCGATCTGACGGAGCTCGCCGAGGAGCTCGGCCGCTACGACGACCTCGCCGAGCTCGTGCAGAACTGGCAGGCGGTCGAGGGCGACCCATCGCGCGCGATGACGCTGTCGATTCGCCGTGCCGATGCGCTGTTGCGCGGCGGTCAGCGCGATCAAGCGCGTCAGCTGCTCGCGTCGCTCGAAGCGGCAGCGCCCGGCTTCATCGTGCTGACATCCGCGGCCGAGCGCGATGCACTGACGCGCAACGATCCGCAGTCGCTCGCCGCAACGTATCTCGCCGCCGCACATGCCGCGCTGCTCGGCACGTGGCTCGGCCCGGGGCAAGATCCAAAGCCTGATCCGAAGGCCGCCGCGACGCTGTACGTGCAGGGCGCCGAGCTGCTCGCCTACGAGGTCGCGACCGCTGAAGCGTTCGATGAAGCGCGCGCTGCGCTTGGCAAAGCGCTCGAGGCGGTTGCCGATCACGCGCCCGCGCTCGAAGCGCTGACCGAGCTCGATGATCTGACAGGCAACGTCGGCGCCGCGCTCGATCGCCTGCGCGCGATGATGGCGACGGCCGAAGGCACCGCGAAGCGCGCGCTCATCGAACGCGCGATCAGGCTCGCGCGCAGCCACGGCGATCTCGAAGCAGTGCTCGAGCTGCAGCGCGAGCTCGTCGCGCAGACGCCGAACGAGATCGGGATCCGGTGGCGGCTCGACGCAACGCTCGCGCAACTCGGCCGCGATGACGAGCGCGCCGACTTGCTGGAGAAGCTTGCCGCGGACGAGACCGATTCGAGCGGTCGCGGCACGGCATTGCTTGCCGCTGCGCGTCTGCGCGAGCGAGCGGGGCAGGTCGAGGGCGCAACCGATCTGTATCGCCAGGTGCTCTCGATCTGGACCGACGACACGTTCGCGCGCGAGTCGCTGCTCGATCTGTTGCGCGCGCAGGAGCGCTGGCAGGAGCTCGTTGCCGAGCGCCGCGTCGAAGCGAAATCGCTTCCCGACGGTCCCGCCGCCCGACGCGCATGGCGCGAAGCTGCATGGGTGCTCGAGGTCCGGCTCGACGATGTCGCGCAAGCCGCCGCGATCTACGACGACTGGCTCGCGCGCATGCCCGACGATCGGTTCGCGCTCGAAGGTCTCGCGCGGTGCAAGGCGCGCATCGGCGATCGCGATGGCGAATCGGCCGCGCGCGGCACCATCGCCGAGACGGATCCAACGATCAACTCGACGTGGCTCTACGCGCGCGCACTCGAGCGTGCCGCCAAGCTCGAAGAGGCGGCGGAGCAGTATCGCGTGTTGATCGCCGGCGAAGATCCATCGGTGGCCGCGACCTCGGCGACGCTCGCGCTCGGCGACATCGCGGCGTTCCGCGCCGACACCGTGATGCGCGTCGAATCGACAGCGGCACTCGCCGGGCGCACCACCGATGCGCGGCTCGGCGGCGCGCTCGCCGAGGACAGCGGTTGGATGTATGCGCTCGTGCTCGAAGACGCCGAGCGCGCCGCGCAATCGTTCGAGGCCGGCATCGCGCTCGATCCGACGCGCCGCGGTGCACAGCTCGGCGCAGCGCTCGTCGCGGCACGTCGCAACGAATCGCAGCAGCTCGCCGCTGCGTACGAAGGGCTCGCGGCAACGGTCGAAATGCCCGAAGCGGCCGCTGCGCTGCTCCTGCGCGGCGCCGCGATTGCCGCGGCCAACGGCGACGTCGACCTCGCGAACCAGCGCGTCGATGCAGCACGTATCGCTGCGCCCGATGACACGAGCGCGCTGCTCGTCGTCGCCGAGACCGCGACGATTCCGCATGTCGAGAGCAGCAACGCGGCTGCCACCGTCGATGCGCTGCTCGCGCGCGCCGAAATCCTCGAGATGCGCTCGACGCTCGCCGATGATGCCGCGGCGCGCATCTCGTGGGAGCTCGATCGCGCCGAAGCGCTCGAGCTCGCAGGTCGCATGCGCGAAGCCGGCGCGGTTGTCGCGAGCGTGCTCAAGACCGATCCCGATGATCTGCGTGCTCTCGCCGTGCTGCGTCGCATGGCAAAGCGCGTCGGCGACAAGGCGACCGCCGCCGCCGCGGCGTATTCGCTGTCGCGCTTGCTCGGCGATCGCGATGCGAAGCTCGGCCTGCTTCGTGAAGCGCTCACGGTCTTCGATGGCCCGGGCATCTCGCATAACAGCGACTACGCGGTCGCCGCGCTGAAGCGCATCGTCGCGAATGATCCGGGCGCGCCCGAGCTCGATCGATTGCTCGAGCTGTTGCGCGAGCGCGCCGATGTCAGCTCGCTGATCGGTGCACTCACCGATCGGTTGACGTGGCACGAATCAGAAGGCCACGCCGCCGACACGACGATCCCGCTGTTGCTCGAGCGCGCGACCGTGCTCTACGGCATCGGCGAAACCGAAGCCGCGATCGCCGACCTCGATGCGCTGCTCGGGCGCTCGCCGGCGAACGTCGAAGCGCTGCGCTTCCGCGCCGACTTGGCGTTCAACGCCGGCGAGGTCGACACCGCTGTCACGATGTGGAAGCGCTACCTCGCGGCGGAGACGCGCCCTCAGCGGCGCGCCGAAGTCGAGCTGCAGCTCGCGTCGGTGCTCGCGGAGAACACGAACGACATCGGCGGTGCGATCGAACAGCTCGAGCGCGTCGTCGACGCGAATCCCGACGATATGTCGCTGCGCGAGAAGCTGCTCGCGCTGTGTCTGCGCGCGAGCGACTGGGATCGCGCGGTTCGCGAGCTGCGCTCGCTCGCTCGGATGCGCGCGACGCCGCAGGAGAAGGCGCGCGAAGAGTTGCGCCTTGGACTCATGCTGCGCGATCGCATGAAAGATCGCGTTAGCGCACGGCTCGCACTCGATCGCGCGCGCACGCTCGATCCGCTCAACCTCGATGTCATTCGCGAGCTCGTCGAGCTCCTCGATCCGGCTGCGCGCACGCAGGTGCTCGCGATCACGGCGCAGGGCTTCCGCGATTCGATCAATCAAAATCCGGCGCGCGGCATGTTTTACGAAAAGCTGGCGCAGGTGAACGCGTGGCAAGCGGATGTCGATGCGCGCTGGGTCTCGCTCGCGGCGGTCGAGGCGCTCGGTACGCCCTCGGTCGATCAACGGCAGGTGCTCACGCAGGGCCGCCACAAGCTCGCGCCGCCGACGCGCGTTCGCCTCGACGAAGCCGCGCGCCAGGCGCTGCGCGGCGCACTGACGAACCACCCGCTGCACGCGCTCTGGCGCGCGATCGCGCCGGCAGTGCAGATCACGACCGGCGTCGATCCCGCAAAGCTCGGGTTTGGGCGCGCCGACAAGATCGCGGTCAAGAAGCTCGGCAGGTACGAGGCGCTCGCGACCGCGCTCGCGTGCTTTGGCCTCGAAGACATCGAGCTTTATATCAACGCGCAGCGCCCGGGCATCGCGCGTGCACTCTCCGCCGAGCCGCCAATTCTGTGCCTTGGTAGCGATGTCGCGGTCGCAGCGACGCCGCACGATCGCTTCTTGCTCGGTCGCGCTGTTGGTGCGGCCGCCGAAGGCGTCGCGACGATCGCGGATCTGCGCGAGGGCGAGCTCGCGTGGACGATCGCGGCTGCGCTGCGTGCCGCCGATGCGAAGATTCCGCCGGCGCTCGCCGAGCTCGTCGTCGGTGACGAAACGACGATCGCCGAGCGCGCGAAGCTCTTGAAGAAAGAATTCGGTCGCAAGGTGAAGGCCACGCTCGTCCAGCTCGCGCAACAGAAGCCGAACGAGCTCGCCGATGTCGATGGCTTCAAGCGTGCCGCACTCGGCGTCGCGCAACGCGTTGGCCTCTTGTGGTCTGGCGATCTCGCTGTCGCGCTCAACGTGCTCGACGTCGCGAAAGGCGGCCGCGCGATCACCGATAGCGTGCCGGCGCTCGATCTCGCGGCGTGGTCGGTGTCGGAGGATCACTTGCGCTTGCGCGAGCGTCTCGGCGTCGCACTCGGAGGGCAGCGATGAGTCCGCCCGGAGATAAGAAAGGTCCCAAGCCGTTCCTCGGCGAAGAGGAGCTGACGAGCGAGCTCGATGCGTGGGACGACATGTTCGACAACCTGCACGCAGGGCCGGACGAATCGTCGAAGGAGTTGCCGAAGGCGCCGCCATCGAAGCCGCCGCCGCCGTCACATGATGAAACGGACTTCTCTGCGGTCGGCGCGGCGACGGACTTGCCGGCATGGAACGAAGAGCCCGAAGACGGCAAGACGATGATCCTGCCGCCGGATCCCGAATCGGTGCGCGGGCCCGTGGTGCCGCCGCACGGCCAGCAGTGGGAAGACGACGAGGATATCTACACCTCGGCATCGCGACCCAACGTTCGTCGCGGCGACGATCTCGCGGTTCCCGAAGATCCGCTCGCGGCACCGCCGAAGCCGGCCGTTCGCACGGGCCCAGCGATCATTCGCCGCACGCCGCTGTCGATGCCGGCGCAGCGCCCGCCGAAACTCACGCCGCAGGCCGGGTACGCGCCCTCGGATTTCGACGAGTCGACGAAGCTCACCGACGCCGACGAGCTCGCGGCCAAGCAAGAGGAGTCGCGCCGCGCAGACGCGCGCTCGAAAGCGCCGACCGCGCCGCCGCCGCTTTCGTTTACGCCGGCCGTGTATGACCAGCGCGCGCCCGACGACGACGAGTACGAGATCGAAATCGGTGCAGCCGAGCCGGAAGCCGAGGCGCCGCCGAAGCCGACCGTACCGAAGCGCACGCGCACGGTCGCAAACCTGTTGCGGCGGCCGGTGCAGCCGACGCCGCAGGCGCAGAAGATCGTGCGCGCGCACTCCGAGCCCGTGATCGAAGTCAGCGTCGAGCATCCTGGGCCGGCCGCGGAAGACGATTTCTCCGATGTCGCCGCCGCGGTGGGCGCATCCGACGAAGGCGCGTTCGATGCCCAGCTGCCGCACCGCGCGGGGATGCCGGGCATGCGCCCGCCGACGCCGCCTGCGGGTAGTCCGCGCGCGCGGTCGGCGCCATCGACCGGCGCTCCTGACGCGATGATCGACGATCATCTGCCGACCGAGCTCTCGGCATCGCAGTATGAGATCCATCCGGCGCCCGATACGCTCGATGTCCCCGTCGACGACATCGCTGACGATCTGCCCGGGCCGGTCCCGACGCTATCGGCGCGCCCGCCGCGCGATCTCTACGAGCTCGAAGTACCGCGCGATGAATTCGAAGGCGGCGTGCCGACGCTGCTCGAGCGAACCGGCGAGGGCCGCTCGATGCCCACCACGGATCGACCGCCGGCGCTGATGGATCTGTATCCGCGCGTCAAGCGACCGACGTCGGTGCCCGTGATGGGCAAAGGCGCTGCGTTCAATGTCGAGCGCACGATCTCTGCCGATCGCGAGGCGATGGCGCCGCTGCGCAGGGCGGCGCGCGAGGATCGCCCCGCGCCGACGTACGGCGAGCCGCTGCCCGAATTCGAGCCCTCGATCGATCTCGAGGCGGTCGGTCCCGATAGCCAATGGCCCGAACAAACGCAACCGCTCACGACGGCAGAGCTCGATGACGATCGCGCGGCGTCGCTCGTCATCTACGAGCGTGAGATTCCGACCGTCGACGATCCGGCGGCATCGGCGGCGCTACGCCTCGAAGCGGGCCGCTTGTGCGAGCGGCTCAACGACGTCGAGCGCGCGCGTGCACATTACGATGCCGCGCTGCTTTCGGATCCGCGCGCGACTGCGGCGCTGCGCGGTTTGCGCCGCATCGCGCGCGCGCAAGGTGACCTCATCGAGGCGACGCGTCATCTCGACGCCGAGATCGCCGTCGCGGGCGCGCTCGAGCGACGCCCGTTGGCGCACTATCGCGTCGATCTACTGCTCGCGTGCGGCGAATACGATCTCGCCCGCGTCGCCGTCGGAGAGCTGCTCGACACGGCGCCGTCGGATGTACGTGCGCTACTCGCGCAGCTCGAGCTCGCGTTCCTCGACGGGCGCGCCGACGAGTTCGGCACCGCGCTCGAGCAGCTCGCGCATGCTGTCGCCGATAATCAATTGCGCGCCGCGGTCCAGCACGCGCGCAGCTTGCTCGCCGCGCACAACAACGATCCAGATGCGGCTGCGAAGTGGATCGCGGCGGCGACGGAGTCGTATCCCGAGTCGATCATCGCGCGGCTCGGCGCCGTGCGCGAAGCGGCCGGCCAGCAGAACGGCGAGGCCGCGGCTCGTGCGTTACTCGAGCTCGGTCGCATGGTCGAGACAAGCGACCCGGCAACGGCGGCTGCGTTCGCAGTGCGCGCGCAGTTCTGGAACGCCGGCGAAGTCGGCCAGACCGCGGCGCAGCTCGCGATGGCGACACTGCCAAGCGATCCGCTCGTCGCGCGCGTGACCGCTGAGACTGCACTTAACGCGGGCGACATCACGACGACGGCCGTCGCGATGACGGCGTGGGCGAACAGCGATGCGCCGCCCGCCGAGCGCGCCTACGCCGCAGCCCGCGCTGCCGAGCTCGATCCCGGGCGCAGTGCCGAGCTGTGGAATCTCGTCCTCGAGCTCGATCCCGGCGACGATTATGCCGCGGCGCAGCTGCGCACCGCGTACGTCGGCGCCGAGCAAACGCAGCTCGCGATCGAAGTCGATCTCGGCGCTGCCGCGGATCCCGAGCGCGAGCGCGCTCGGTTGCGCGCGGCGTTCGGCCTGATCACACAGGGCCAGCTCGACGAGGCGATCGACGTCTTGCAGAGCGGACATAACGAGCGGCCGTCTTCGATCGCGATGGCCGAGGCGCTTGCCGAGGCGCTTGCTGCCGCCGGGCGATGGACCGATCGCGCGAAGCTGCTCGCGACGGTCGCCACCGATCCCAAGGAACAGTTCGATCGCGAGGTCGCACAGCTGCGCAGCGCGCTTGCGTGGGAAGAGGCTGTCGGCGCAGCAGCTGCCGCCGAGACCGTCGACGTCGAGGAGCTGCAGCATGCGACGAGCGCCGCGCTGGCGGCGTGGGAAAAGGTCATCGAGATGAGCAGCTCGCAGGGCACGGCGCCGAGTGCGCACGCCGCTGCGATCGTGCTCGCGAGCCGCATCGGCGATCGCGAGGTGCTCGGTGAAGTGCTGCAGCGCGCGCAAATGGCGGAGCGTTCGGCATGGGCGGCATCGAGTCTCGCGCTGCGTCGCGCGCGGCTCGTCGCGCAGGACGAGCCGGAACGGGCCGACAGCATCCTCAACGAGGCGACGCCGATCGACGATCCGCGTCGCACCGTCACGCTCGTGCTCGCGGCCGCACGCCGCCATGATCTCGCGGAGGCCGCGACGACGCTCGACGAGCGCGCGACGCAGATCGGCGATACCACCGAGGCCGCCGCGCTGCGACTACGCGCGGGCCAGCTCTGTCTCGACGCCGGCGATGCCGTGCGCGCGACGAATCTCTTGCGTCGCGTCGAGCAGGCGCTGCCCGGAATCCCGACGATCGCGGATCTATTGTCGTCGGCGCGCCGGCGCGCCGGCGATGCGACGGGCCCGATTCGCGTGCCGACCGAAGGCGGCACGGCGGCGAGTGCCGACGAGTTCGCGCGTGTTGTGCGCGATGCCGATGACGCCGTCGCACGCGGCGATGGCCCCGGGGCGCTCGGCCTCTACCAGAATGCGCTCGAGATGAGGCCGGGCGATCCGCTCGCGGCCGTGCCGCTCGTGCGCGTCGCGACGCAGCTGCGCGAGCCCGAACCGATTGCGGCGCTCGCGATCGCACAGCTCAAGGCGGCCGAGGCCGCGGGCGACGGCGCGAGCAAAGCCGAAGCCTACGAGCTGCTCGCTCACATCGATAAGGGGCTGCGCAGCGACAATGGGTCGGCGCAAATCGCGCTCGAAAGCGCGTCGCAGGCCGATCCTTCGCGCGTCGACCTGATGCACATGCTCGAGCGCGAGTACACCGTCAGCGATCAGATCGGTGAGTTGTTGCGACTGCGTCGCGCCGAGCTCGCGCAAATTCCCGTCGAGCTCGCGCGCGATCGCGCGTCGATGCTGATGGATACCGCTGGGCTCGCCGAGCGCGACCAGCGGCCCGATGCCGAGCTCACCGAGCTCTATCGCTCCTCGCTCGAGGCCGACGCGAAGTATCGGCTCGCGCTGTTCCACCTCGAAGCGATCGTGCGTCGCGGTGGCGCGTCGGAAGAGCTCGCGAAGCTCGAAGAACAGATCGCCGAATACTTCGAAGGCGACGCTCGCGCGCAAGCCGCGTTCTACACGCGCGCCGGCGAGACGCTCGTCGAGCTGAACCAGATCGACGCCGCCGTGCAGAGATTCGGTAAGGCAGATGGCGCATCGCCGGGCCACGCGCCCGCGCTCGAAGGCTGGCGCCAGGCAGCGCTCAAGGCCCAGCTCTGGGTCGACGTTGCCGAAGCGGCGACGAGGCAAGCGAGCATCGCGGGCGACGCACAGGCGCGGGCGGCGTTGCATCACTTCGCCGGCGTCGTGCTCATGGACAAGGCGCTCAACGGCGAGGCCGCGCAAGCTGCGTTGCGCCGCGCGCTCGAAGAGGATCCGGCGCACCGTGATGCGTTCGTGCGATTGCGCATCCTCCTCGAGGAGGAAGGCAATCACGACGAGCTCGCGATCCTGCTCGAGAAGCGACTCGAGCACGAGCCGTTCGGCATCGACCTCCATCGCGCGCTCGCGCACCTCAAGCGCAACTTCCTCTCCGATCGCGAAGGCGCGAAGGCGCACTACCGCGAGATCCTCGGCAACGATCCGAACGATCTCAGAGCGCACGCCGAGATCGCCGACATTGCGTGGGAACAGGGACAGTGGCAGGAAGCGGCGGATGCGCTGATCGCGCGCGCTCGCCTCGAGCACGATCCGGAGGTGCTCAAGACGCTGTGCTTCCGGCTCGGTCTCATCTACGCCGACCGTCTCGTCGACGTGCCGATGGCGCTCAAGGCGTTCCAGCGCGCGCTGACGTACCAGCCCGATGACGAAGGCACGCTCGTGCGCCTCGCCGATCTCGCGACGCAAGCGGGCGAGTGGAAGCTCGCGCTCGGCGCGTGCGAGCGGCTCGTCAAGAGCGAGCAGGATCCCGACAAGCGCGCGTACCACCTGCATCGCGTCGCGCGCATCTTCCGGCAGGGCTTTGGCGATCTGAAACGCGCCGAACGCGCGCTCAACCTCGCGCTCGATGCCGCGCCGACGAACGACGACGCACTCGCCGAGGTCGTCAGGTTCTATCGCGAGGCTGGCGACATGACGTCGGTGCGCGTGCACCTGAACCGCGTCGCCGGCACGATGCGCATTCGCGCGCAGCAGAACCCGCGCGACGGTGTCGCGTATCGCGTGATCTCGCGCGCGATGGCGGCGCGTGCCGCGGTCGGCGTCAATGGCTCGCTCGCGATCGCGCGCGCGGCCGCCGAGCTCGCACAGCTGCTCGGCAGCGCCGGCGAGCCGGAGCACCTCGTGCTGAGCGAACGCATGCGCATCGACCTGTCGATGCTGCTGCGCCCGGAGGCCGACGAGATTCTGTTCCCGCGCACCGTGCAGCCCGAGCTGCGCCAGATCTTCTCGCTGATGGGCGATCGCGTCGCGAAGCACGTCGGTGTCGACCTCCGCGCGTACGGCGTCGGTCGCGGTGATCGCCTGCGCGCGCGCGACTCGAGCGTTGCCGCGAACGCGCAAGACATTGCGACGGGCCTTGGCTTTGGCGACATCGACGTCTACGTATCGGCGCGTCAGCCGTATGCGATGGCGGCAGAGCCGACGAGCCCCGTGTCGCTCGTGCTTGGCAAAGCGATCGCGCAAGGCGAAGCGCGCACGATTCGCTTCGCCGCCGGCGCCGCGCTCAAGCTCGCGCAGACGCAGCTCGCGATCCCGGCGCGCTTGCCGCCCGAGGATCTCGGCATCCTCATCGTCGCGCTGTTGCGCCTGTTCCAAACCGATTTCCCGGCGCGCGGGCTCGACGAAGCCGCGATCACGACACAGATGCAAAAGCTCAAGCGTCTGATCCCGACGGGCCTCGCGAGCGAGATCCGACCGTTCGCGTATGCGATCGATGCTCAGGCGTTCTCGTATGCCGACGTCTCGCGCGATCTCAAGATCGCCGGGCTGCGCGCGGGGCTCGTTGCGGCCGGCTCGCTGATGGCCGGATTGACAATTCTTGCCACTCAAGCGCACGAAAGTGCACAAGACCAGACGACGAGCCGCGGCGATGCCGAGACCATGCGGCCCACCGACGTCCCGAGCTTCCTGGCTGATCCTCTAGCCCAGGGATTGATCTTGTTTGCGCTGAGTGAAGACCACGCGATCGTTGCGCGCTGACAGTGCTCCGCGCAGTTAGACCGTCAACAACGTTGGCGATCGCACGAAGCGTTGGCGCTGCACCCTGTGGCCCATTCGTTGCTCTCCGGCACTGACATCCGACAGCCATCGGACCTAGCTCGGAGGAACGTCATGAGGTTAGCTAAACTCGCCACTAGCCGCGGTCTTCAGACCATGACAAGCGCCTTAGCCCTGGCTACTACAGTAGCCTGCACGGGCGGCGCCCCCGAGCTGGATGGTCTTTCGGATCAGGTTGCGCAGGTCGGCACCGAGTTCAAGCTCGAGCTCGCGGGGACCGACCCCGACGGCGACCGGCTGAGCTACGAGTTCAAGGCGGCCGACCTCGACGGCGTTGACAGCCGCGCGATGATCACGGTGTCGCCGAGCGGCATGGGCGTGTTTCGCTGGACGCCGGTCGCATCCGACATTGGCCAGCACGCGTTCGACTTCACGGTCTCCGACGGCGGCCACGACACGACCGTGACGATCAACATCGACGTGCGCTCGGCGATCGGTTCGGCGACAGCGCCGATCTTCCGCCAGCCGCTCGGCACCGGCACGACGATCGACCTCAGCAAGGGCCAGTGCGTGGACCTCGACGTGGTGGTCGAGGATCAAGACACCGCCCAGCTCGAGATCACGCAGGAAGAGCCGATCATCGACGGCGCGACGCTCGACCAAAGGGATGGCCAGGCGGCGAAGTGGCACTGGTGCCCATCGCGCGCGCAGGAAGGCGATCAGCGTTACACGCTCGTGTTGTCGGCGAACGACAACGACAACCCGAAGACGATCAAAAATTACCTCGTCGTGCTGCGCGGCACGGGCGGCAGCACGAATTGCCCGGGCGGCTCACCATCGATCACGCACAGCGCGGTCAGCCAGACCACGCGTCTCGATATCAAGCCGACCGCGTCGATCAGCGACGACAAGGGCCTCAAGGACGCGCCGCTGTTCTACTACTCGTTCACGAATCCGGGCGCGACGCAGGTGATGCCGTCGGGGCCGGCGTGGACGCAGCTGACCGCGACGAAGCTCAGCGGCACGAACACGAGCGGCACGTGGGCGCCGTCGATGCCAAACCCCGTCGCGAACATGCCCGATGGCACGACGAAGACGATCTACTACGTGTTCGTCGCCGATGATGACGACGACACGATGGGCAACTGCGATCACACGACGGTGTCGCCGGTGTACTCGATGACGGTCACGGCAGGTGGCAGCGGCTCGGCGGGCGTTTGCGCGACCTGCAGCGCGGACTCGCAGTGCGGCAGCGGCAACGAGTGCGTGTACATGGGCTCGATGGGCGACTCGTACTGCTTGCAAGGCTGCGGCGCCGGTTGCCCGAGCGGCTACACGTGCTCGGCATCGAAGATCTACTCGGTCGACGGCAACATGAATTATCAGTGCGTGCCCGAGAGCGGCTCGTGCGTCGCGCCGACGGGGCAATGCCAGGACGATGAATACGAAGAGAACGACACGCGCAGCGCGGCGTCGGCGAACCCGGCGTATGCGCCGGATCTGTACTTCGCGTCGAGTTGCCCGAGCACGACGAACACGTACGGGCAGGACGACGACTGGTACAAGATCGTGCTCAGCGCGAGTGCGCGCGTCAATTTGGAAATCTCCGGCGATGGCGCGAGCGATGTCGACCTTCACCTGTATCGCTCCGACGGCACGGTGATCTCGCAATCGACGACGTACACCTCCGACGAAGCGATCAACAGCTGCCTGCAGCCCGCGACGTACTACGTCAAGGTCAACGGCTACGGTCACGCGAAGAGCGATTACCTGTTCCTGTTCGATCAGACCGCAGAGACGTGCAACACGAGCTGCGTCGACGATAGCGCGGAAGACGACGACACGTTCAGCCAGGCGCGCGTGACGACGTATCCGTCGTACAGCACGACGTCACAGAAGATCTGCACGAACGACGACGACTGGTACGCGGTGAAGCTCTACGACGGCGAGACGCTGACGATGGACCTCACGTTCACGCAGGCGTCGTACCTCAACGACATCGATATCCACCTCTACAAGGACTGGACGGATCTGTGGCCGTGCAGCCCCGATAACGTTTCGAGCTGCAGCGCCGCGCACGGCCAGAGCGCGGATGCCAACGAACATGCCGTGTACACAGTGCCGACAGGCTCGTGCAGCTCGGGCTGCGATTACTACGTCGTAATTCGCGGCTGGGATGGCGCCACCAACTCCTACGGCCTCAGCCTCTCGGTGCAATGATGAAGACGAAGTCGCACCTTCCTCGCCGGTCCTCGCTCGCGGCGCCGTCGGGTTTGGCTGGGCCGGTCCCGACGGTTTCCCTGTCGGGCGCCGCTGCGCTCCTCCGGACCGGCTCGGTCATCCTCGCAGTGATGCTCGCGGGCTGTGCCGGTGGCATCGCAAGGGATCCGGGCCTCGAGGGGCTATCGATCTCGAAGGTCGCGCCGGGCACGGTCATTCCGGGAACGAAGATCGTCGTCAAAGGCTCGTCGTTCGTCGACGACGCGTGGGGCTCTGCAACGCTTCACCTCGTCGGTCGCGCCGGCGGCCAGAGCGTCGATCTGCAGTGGCCGGCGAAGTTCGTCGACTTCAGCACGCTGACGGTCGCCGTCGATGGCTCGAAGATCGATTCGCTCGGCGGCGATGTCGACTTCGAAGGTACGATGACCGTCGAGTTCGTCGCGGTGAGCGACGGCGATACGTACAAGAGCGGTGAGCTCACGCAGAAGCTGTCGTTTCGCAAGAAGCTGACGCCATCGCCGACCGGCATCTTGCAAGGCGTCATCTTCGTCAACGATCAGATCGTCGTCGATGGTGATGGCTTCTTGCTCGGCGGCGACGAGGGCACGACGTTCGCGAAGATCAGCGGCTGCTTCCGCCTCAGTGGTTCGTCGACGTGCCTGCAGATCACGCCCGAAGAAGTCGCGATGCAGCCGACCGAAGAGCTGTCGCGCAACCACGCCGCGTTCCCGTTCTCGCCGAAGATCGCCGGCATCGAGCCGGGTGACTTCACGGGCACGGTGACGATTCTCAATCGCCACGCCGGTGGCGCGGAGGTCGCAGCGACGCCCGTCGATGTCGATTACTCGATGGTGACGTCGCAGGTGTTCTCGGCGGATCCGCCGGCGGCGAGCCTTGGCCAATACGTGTTCATCCACGGCGGCGGCTTCGTCGGTGGCGAAGCCGGTGCGCTGACGCAGCTCGAGCTCTCCGGCACGTTCAGCAAGAACGGCGGACCCGCGGTCACGATGCCGCCGGTGTATCTCGTGCCCGAGTTCGTCGAAGGCAAGCTCGTGCGTTACGTCATCAACACCGACGACGAAATCGGTCACGCGCTCGATCTGCGAACCGAGACTGGTCACTTCAGCGGCCGCGTCACGCCGATCATTTCGTACAACGGCACCGAGGTGCGCGGCGTCTCGACGCAGATCACGTTCGACATCGCGCCGGTCAAGCAGGTCGTGTATCTCAACTTCTCGCCGGCGTATGTCGAGGGCCTGCGTGACTTCGGCCTGCGCGCCGTCGAGAAGCGCGTGCGCGAGCGCATCCTCGCGGAGCTCGCGCGCATCTACAAAGGTGTCAACATCGAGTTCCGCGCCGAGACCGTGACCGACTACGCACTGTTCGAAGAAGTCACGCTGATGGGCATCGACCCGAACAACATGGGCCTCTTCGGCTACGACAACTCGCCCGGTAAGGACAACGGCAACCTCCGCCTCTACGACAAGCTCGGTGGCGTCAATGCGATCACGCAGCAAGACGGCTATCCCGGCTACGGCGGCGTGTTCTTGCGCTCGCTGATGGGCTTCTCGAAGCACCCGGGCACGTTCGCGAAGAGTGTGCCGGGCGCCGACCCGATGTTCGACACGATCTTCGACGAGTTCCGCGCCGACCAAGGCGGCAACCCGGTGACGTCGAGTGACCTGTCGAGCGACGTCAACGCACTGCAGAGTGGCGACAAGTGCCCGGGCAGCGATCGCAAGACGAAGATCCAGTGCGCGGTGTTCGTGCTCGGCAACCTCGTTGGCGGCACGCTTGGTCACGAAATCGGTCACTCGCTTGGTCTCGCGAATCCGTACGCCGAGGGCTTTCACAACGCGGGCGATGCGCCGCAGCGGTTGATGGATTCCGGCGGCGACCGTCCGTTCATGGAGCGTTCGCAGCTAATGGGCCAGGCGGGCGCCGTGTTCTGCGACGAGGAATACGAGTACCTGCGGCAGATCCTGCCGTCGGCGACAGCGGCGGATACGTCGGCGCGGCCGAGCTGTTACTGATAAACGCGCTTGCCGTCGATGCACTTGCCGACGCGCTTGAAGTGCTTGTACTCGTGGTCGCGCGGCGGCTCGGGTTTCACGAACGCAAACGCGACCGTGATCGCGAGCAGCACACCGACAAGCCAAGAACGACGAATGGCGGATTCGGCGAGGTTCGGGCCCATGCCTCTACGATAGCTCGTGCTGTATGCTCCCGCCGCAATGGCGGCACGCCGTAAGAAGGGGCAGACCAAGAAGGCTGGACCTACAACAGCGGCGGTGCCCGACCCCGGCCCGGCGCGGCGGGACATCCGGCCGTACGTGTATCTGGCGCTAAACCAGCTGTTCGCGCTGGGCTATGCCTATGCGCTCGTCGCGGTGATCCCGAACCGGCTGATGAGCGCGGTGGTGCACTTGTGGGCGTTGCCGGTGCTGATGCAATTCGCCGCGTTCGGGACGGCGGCGGTGTTTTTGAAGGCGCCCGAGGTGCGTCGCATCGGCTGGTGGGTCGCGGCCTCCGCGGCCACGCTGCTCGTCGCGGTGACGGTCCTGCTCATCATTCGCGTGCTCATCTCCGCGGCGTTTCTCGCCGGCGTGTATGGCGCGTTCGGCAAGGCAGCGGCGCTATCGGCGCTGATCGGCGTGGCGCTCGTCATCGAAGTGGTGTTGCTGCTGCCGCTGTTTCAGCTCAAGTACCTGCGAACGCGCGCGGGGCGCCGCGTCTACGGAATCGCGTGACGAGGCGGACCCGCGCACTCGTCCTGGTGTGGACGCTGCCGAGCATCGTGTTCCTCGCGATCACGTGGATCGTGTACAGCGCGTACCGCATCGAGCCACCGCAGCGAATGAGCGATGCGGAACGCACCGCCGTGATGGCGACGCTGCGTGCGGCGATCGAGGACAAGCCGCCGCCGCCATGCAACGTGCATCGCGCGAACACGCTCGTCGCGGTGACGGTCTGGAACGAGGGCAGGGCGGTGTCGCGTGTCGACGGTGAGGGCCACGACCTCGGCGCTGCCGTCGATCACGCGGCGGCGAGTCTGCGCACGCACACCGAGGTGCGCAACCTGCCGCGTGCGCGCATCCAGGTCGACGTCATCGTCGGCCACGCACCGATCGGCGATGGGCACTGGCTCGGCGCGTTCGCGCTTCCGTTTATCGGCGACGCGCTCGCCGTGAATCCCGGCATCGAAGGCATCGGTGGCGAGATCGATGGCAAGCGCGCGCTCGTGTTGCCGCACGAGCTCGTCGCGACAAAGTTGCTGTCGACGCAGCGCCCGGCGGAGTCGTTGCCCGACTTCGCGATGGGTGTCGATCTGCAGCGGATGGCGATGCTCGTCGGTCAACGCGCGAACGCGGGGCGCCCGGTATCGCGCGGCCAGTTGTTCCGGTTTCGCACCGACACATTTGTCGAGCAGCCCGTCGAGCAGCGCGATAGGCCGCCGGTGCTACTCGTGCGCGGCGTGCCACCGGCGCCGAAGCTCAGCGGGCAAACGCTGCGCGAGGCGGCGCTCGCCGGCGGTCGCTACCTCGTCGCGCATCTCGCGCCGAACGGCCGCTACGTGTACGAGCACGATCTGACGACCGGAACAAAGACCGATCCGTCGAGACCGGGCGCGTATTCGATGCCGCGTCACGCAGGCACGACGTACTTCTTGGCCGAGCTCTATCGCATCACGAAGGAGCAGTGGCTGCGCGAGCCGATCGAGCGCGCGTTCGCGCATCTCGCCGAGCTGCTGTCGTCGGGCAAGTGCGCCGGCACGCTGCCGGATGGCCAGCCGTTCGATTGCGTGATGGATAAGCATGAGTCCGTCGCGCAACTCGGCTCGACGGCGCTGACCGTCGTCGCGCTCGCGGAGTATCAGCGCGCGACAGGCGATACGCGTTACCTGCCGCTCGCGACGAAGTTCGCGACGTGGCTCTTGTTCATGCAGCGCTCCGATGGCTCGTTTCGCCACCTCTACTCGCCGGCGACAAAGCAGCCCGACGAAAAAGCCGAGCTGCTCTACTACTCGGGTGAAGCAGCGCTCGCGCTCGCTCGCATGTACGCGGTCACGGGCGATCCGAAGTACGCGAAAGCGGCCGAGCGCGCGCTCGATTGGCTCGTCGATTGGTACGACTTCTTCATGGGTGGCTTCCTCTACGGCGAGGAGCACTGGACCTGCATCGCCGCCGAAGCGATCTGGCCCGCAGCGAAGAAGCCGAAGTACCGCGAGTTCTGCGACGGCTACGGCGCATTCCTGCGGATGCAACAGCCGCATTTCGGCGACCATCCCGACGAGGACGACTTCACCGGCGCCTACAACTTCACGCCGTTCGTGCCGCCTTACAACACGCCCGCCGGCTCGCGCACGGAGGCGATGATCTCGGCATACCTCCTCGGTGTGCACCACGGCGGCGGCGACGCCGAAATCCGCGAGCAGATTGCACTTGCCCTGCAGTACGCGCTCGCCCAACAGATTCGGCCCGAGAGTGACTTCAACGTCGTCGGGGAAGGTCTGGGTGGGATGCCGGGCAGTCCGATCGATCGCAACGTGCGGATCGATTACGTGCAGCACGTATGCTCGGCGATGATTCGCGCGTCGGAATGGATCGATCGACCATGAGCGAACGCTGGTAGAATCGCGCTGCGGTGGCCGACGATAAGAAGACCCAAGTGGGGACAGCGCCCGGCGCCATCCCGCGCTCGGTCGCCGCGGCTCCGACGCCGGTCGATCTATCGAAGGCGAAGACGTCGTATCTCGCCGACGTCCCCGATCCCCTGATCGGCGCGACGATCGCGAATCGCTACCGCGTCACGCGCAAGCTCGGCGAGGGTGGCATGGGGTCGGTCTATCTCGCCACGCACACGATCCTCGAGAAGGAAGTCGCGCTCAAGGTGCTGCACGTCGAGTTCGCGCGCAAGCCCGACCTCGTCGAGCGCTTCATGCAAGAGGCGAAAGCTGCATCGCGGATTCGCCACGAGAACGTGATCGACATCAGCGACTTTGGCGCGACGCCCGAGGGCTACGTCTTCTTCGCGATGGAGCTACTCACAGGTCACGATCTGCATGAAGACATCTCGCGTGCGCGGCTCGCGGGTGAGCTCTTGCCGTGGGCGCGCACGAAGAAGATCTTTCTGCAGATCTGCAACGCGCTATCGGCGGCGCACGCGCGCGGCATCGTGCATCGCGATCTCAAGCCCGAGAACGTCTATCTCGTGCCGTTCCTCGACGATCCTGACTTCGTCAAGCTGCTCGACTTCGGCATCGCAAAGGTCACGGACGTCTCGCAAGAGGAAGGCGCGCGCAAGCTGACGAAGACCGGCATGCTGTTCGGCACGCCGGAATACATGTCGCCGGAGCAAGCGCGCGGCGAGCACGTCGATCATCGCGTCGACATCTATGCGATGGGCTGCATCCTGTTCCAGCTCGTCACGGCGCGTGTGCCGTTCGAGACCGACAACTTCATGGGCGTCTTGTCGATGCACCTCACCGAACAGCCGCCGCAAATCCCGCCGCAGATCTTCGATCGCATCGGGGCACCGCGCGCGCTCGGCGGCGTG
>Ga0070698_100002021_pt1 | contig 22557 bp, 22 predicted proteins | sample KBSK1502metaG_FD_65477 | JGI IMG/M metagenome (GOLD analysis project Ga0070698, IMG submission 65477) | Corn, switchgrass and miscanthus rhizosphere microbial communities from Kellogg Biological Station, Michigan, USA - KBS K1-50-2 metaG | ecosystem: Host-associated > Plants > Roots >...
CCTTGGCCCGGGCGATCTTGCCCGATCCGGTCTTCTTGAATCGCTTCTTCGCGCCGCTGTGGCTCTTCAGCTTGGGCACAGTGATACCGACTCCTTCGACTTCGTGGGAAACCTAGTGTAGGCGAAGGGCCGCAGTCACGTAAAGATTGCCCACAGGGTGTCCTAGGCGTCGACCAATTCGCAGTCGCGAAGCCAAACCCAGATGCTCTCGATCGCCGCGATGCGGCCGATTGCCTTGATCGGGCTGCCTCGGGTAAGCCCGCTTAGGTGATCGGACCAACTGGAGCCAAAGTACAGCCGGAACTGGACGAAGGGCCCGCCTTCCTCGACCGTGACATTGCCGTCGCCATCGCTGTCGAAGGCGACGTCGCGCACCGTCGAGGAGACGCGCATCCACTTCCCGATGAATGGCTTTCGAAGCGCATCGATCTGATGAGTCATCTGTCCAGCCCCGAGGCCGAGCAGGTATTCGAAGGTCACATTGTCAGCAACGAAAGCACGTTTGCCGGGGAACCCCTTCTGCGCAGAGGCAGTCTGCACAGACGGCGGTGTTGGGCGTGGACCGACAATCGATTCGAGCTCGGCGTAGTGGTTGCGCACGACGCCCCGCTGTCGCCGTAACTCATTGGCCAGCTCCTGCCATCCCGACTGAGCCGGGGCACTGGTTTCAGGTGGACGCACGAGCGCTGACAGACGATCAATCTCCCGCTCTTGCCCGGCAAGGTCGGGCTGCTCGGTCGGGAATCTTGCCGCTCCACGCCGCCACTCACGGACGATGAGCCACGCGCCACCGAGGATGATGACCGCCAACCAGACGCCGCCGATTAGGAGATCGTGGGCGAGCGGGTTCACGATGAACGCGTCAAGCGACTTTGCGGCAACCCAACCGACAACGCCTTGAAGCAAGATGACGCTGACCGTTCGCAGGAGGCGCATTCCTCTAGCCACCACTTCGGAACATGGCTTCGTATTTCCGACGCTCGTCCTTCGGCAGCGTGCGGTAGTTCTTGTGCCGAGCCCTCGGGCCGCTCAGATCGAGAAACGAACTACCGAGGAGGAAGTCGTTGCCGTCGAACGTCACGTTGGCCCAGCAATTCGTGACATATCCGAATCGGCCTTGGGTGTCGAAGTACGTCACCCGCCATGTCACCTTACGAGTGAGTTGCGCGATGGTCGTGTTCACCACCTGGACGCGGAACATGAACTCTCCGATCCGGTGCGTGCCCTTCTCGTTGAATGAGACCGTCCTAACCGAGTCGTTCGGCTCGCTCGAACCGACCGAAGTATCGACCGATTGAACATCAGCGCTTGAGATCGAGCACTGGACGCGAACCTCGAACGTGGAAGTGTTCTGCTGAACGCAAGCGAGCGTGTGCCAACGCAAATTCGGGGCAATGGCCAGATCGGCATCGGTCGGGAATCCCCAGTGCCTTACCGCGTAGATCCCTCTCGCTGTGTCCATGATGAATGCGACTAAACCGCGAATTAGCGCCAGGACGCCAACGACGATTGACAGAAGTAGAGCCAAGCCACCCAAGGTCATCTAGCGCGAACCCAGATCAAACCAGTCCTCTGCCGGGGCGCCTGAGCGTAGTTCGAGGCAACAAAGTGTGACCAGAACGTGAACCCGCGACTCGACTTGGTTCTCTGGCACGACTATCTGGGTACGCGATTCCCCGTTGCCGGACGAGCCGGAGCCGCGCGCGGAGCGGACGCAGGCGCTGCTGCAGGCGTGGACACCTTGGGCGCCGCAGGTGCAGGACGAACCCCAGGAGCTGAAGGAGTGGGCCGAGACGCTGCCGGCGGTGGCGTCGGTGACGGCGTCGCCGGAGCCGGCCGTTGAACCGCCGGGACTGCGGGAGCCGGCCGCGCCCCTTGCGCAGACGGTGAGTTGGCCGGCGATGGCGATGACGGCACCGACGCGGCAACGGCGGCAGGAGCGACGGCCGGTCCGCCCCCTGGGGCGTTCTGCACCTGAACGGCGCGCACGGGGTTCATGACCATGATCATCTGGCGCCCCTCGAGCAGCGGCATCCGCTCGATGACGCCGTGCTCCTTGAGCTTCTCGCCGACCGCGAGGAGGAGCGCGCGGCCGCGATCCGGGTGGGCCATCTCGCGGCCGCGGAACCGCACGGTGACCTTCAGCTTGTCGCCCTCGTCGAGGAAGCGCGCGGCGGCCTTGATCTTGGTCTCGATGTCGTGGTCGTCGATCTTCGGCGCCATCCGGATCTCTTTCCAGGTGACGGCCTTCTGCTTCTTCTTCGCGTCCTTCGCCTTCTGCTGCTCCTCGTAGCGGTACTTGCCGAAATCGAGGATCTTGGCGACCGGGGGCTGCGCGTTCGGCGCGATCTCGACGAGATCCCAGCCTTCGCTCTGCGCAAGCTGGAGCGCGCGCGGCGTCGGCACGACGCCAAGCTGAGAGCCGTCGGCGCCGATCAGGCGGACGGTGGGGACGCGGATCTGGTCGTTGATGCGGAGCTCGGGAGCTATTGGCTCACTCCGCTCCGGCGGAAGACGTCTTGATCAGAACGACAGGATATCACCTGCCCAGCAGGCCCTCGAGACGCCGTTTTGTGGCCGGCCACTCCTCGACGATGACGCTGAAGACGACTGAGGTGCGCAGGCGGCCGTCAGCAATGATGCGCTCGTTCCGCAGCTCGGCCTCCTTCACCGCGCCGAGCCGGGCGATCGCGTTCTGCGAGATCTCGTTCCGCTTGTCGGTCTGCAGCCAGACCCGGTTCGCCTTGAGGGTCTCGAAGGCGTGCGTCATCAGGAGGTATTTCGACTCGGTATTGACCGGCGTCCGACGAGCACCCTTCCCGTACCACGTGTATCCGATCTCGATCGTCCGGTTCGGCGGATCGATGTGCGCGAAGCGGGTCGTGCCGACGACTTCGCCGTCGGCGACACGGGTCACGGCGAATGGGAGCTGCTGCCCCAGGACCGTCTGGTCGAGCGCCCAACGGATGTACCGCTCGTACCCGGCGAGTCCCTCGGGCCGGGGCAGCACGAAGCGCCAGATGGCCTCCTCGTCACCCGCGGCGAAGAGCGCCGGCGCGTGCTCCATCCGGAGCGGCACGAGCCGGACGTGCTCGCCCTCGAGGGTCACCGGACGCGGATCGAAGTCCGGACGCGGCTTCCCCTTCACGAGGCCCATCTTCACGTCGTCGAGGAACACGTCGTCGCGGCCGATGCCGTCCCGCTCGACCCCCTCGACGACGAAGCCGAGGCTCTTGTACATCCAGATCGCCCGATCGTTGTGCGCGATAACGGAGAGGCCGATGCGATGCAAGTCCAGCTCGTCGAACAGGTAGCGGATCTCGAGCTCGAGGGCCTTGCGCCCGAGATGCTTGCCCCAGAGGTCCGGCTCGCCGATGCCGATTCCGATCTCCGCGCTATCGGCGCCGGATCGGCTCAGCCCGGTCCGGGAGCGGCGCTTGAGGTCGCGGAAATTCGCAAAGCCGATCGGCTTCGGCCCGTGCTCGATGACCCAGGCGCCCGACTTGCCCTCCTGAGTCATGTGCCCGATCCACGAGCGGGCATTCGCCTCCTCGAACTGACCGGGCTGCATCCCCCACTGCATCCAGCGGAAGTCAGGCTGGCTTCCCCATCGCATGAGATGTGGCAGGTCAGCCATCGTCATCGGCCGCAGGGTCACCTCGTTGCCGCGAAGGGTCGGGACCGTCACGCGTCGGCCATCAACGTCGGCGCGCCTTCCGGCCTGGAGAAGTCCGGCGGGAGATCCTTGCGATCGCGCTCGGCCACGAGCCGATCGGCGATCGCATCGAGGGCGACCCCTCGCTCTTCGTCGCGCGACCCACGGCGACGGACGGAGACCTGCCGCGCGGCGGCCTCGCGGTCGCCGACCACGAGGATGTAGTTCGCCTTCCGCTCGGTCGCTTCCTTGATCCGGCTGCGCATGTCTCCGGCCTGCGCGTCGAGGTTGACCCGAAGCCCGCGGTCGCGAAGCAGTGCGGCGACCTTCTCGGCGTACGGCCGCGCGTTCTCGCGGACCGGGATGACCGCGACCTGCTCCCAGGCGAGCCAGAGCGGGAAGTTCCCCGCGAAATGCTCGATGAGCCCGCCGACGAACCGCTCCATGCTCCCGAGCAACGTGCGATGGATCATCACCGCGCGCTCACGCTGGCCCTGCTCGTTCACGAACGTGACGTCGAAGCGCTCGGGCAGGTTGAGGTCGATCTGGATCGTCGGGCCCTGCCACTCGCGGCCGATCGCGTCGCGCATCTTGATGTCGATCTTCGGCGCGTAGAAGACGCCGCCGCCCTCGTCGATCTTGTACGGCACCTCGCGCACGCCGAGCGCCTGCTGCAGCGCGGCCTCCGCCTTGTCCCACATCTCATCGGTGCCGAGCCGTTTCTCGGGACGCGTCGCGAAGTACACGACCGGATCCGTGTAGCCGAACATCCTTAGGAACTCCATCGCGAGGTCGAACACCTTCCCGATCTCGGCCTGCGCCTGGTCCCACGAGCAGAAGAGGTGCGAGTCGTCCTGCGTGAATCCGCGCACGCGGAACATCCCGTGGAGCGCGCCACCCCGTTCGTAGCGGTAGACGGTCCCGAGCTCGCCCATCCGCAACGGGAGGTCGCGATACGAGTGGACCTTCGACTGGAAGATCTTGATGTGCCCCGGGCAGTTCATCGGCTTGATCCAGAAGATCTGGTTCTCGTCGAGCACGAGCGGGCCGTACATGTTCTCGCCGTACTTTTCCAGGTGACCCGACCGCTGGTAGATCTTCTCGGACGCGATGTGCGGCGTGTAGACGAGTGTGTATCCGCGCTTCCGGTGCTCGGCGCGCCACCAGTTCTCGATCTCCTCCCGGACGATCGAGAGATTCGGCAGCCAGAGCACGAGCCCGGACCCGAGCTCCTCGTCGATCCGGAAAAGCTCGAGGTCGCGCCCGAGGGCGCGGTGGTCGCGGCGCTCGATCTCCTTGAGCCGCTCGAGGTACGCGTCGAGCTCGGCCTGGGTCGGCCACACCGTCCCGTAGATGCGCTGGAGCTGGGCATTGTGCTCGTCGCCGCGCCAGTACGCGCCGGCGACGGACATGAGCTTGAACGGACCGATCTGGCCGGTACGCTCGACGTGGGGCCCCCGGCAGAGGTCGACGAAGCCGTCGTGGGTGTAGATGCCGACCTTCCCATCCTCGATCGTCTCATCGAGCTTCTGGATCTGGTCGACCTTGTAGTCCTGATGCTTCTTGCCGAAGAGGTCGATGGCCTGCGGGACGTCGAGCTCGCTCCGCTCGAATGGCACGTCCTTCCGCACCATGTCGCGCATCCGCTCCTCGATCTTCGCGAGGTCATCGGGCAGCAACGGTCGCGGCAGGTCGAAGTCGTAGTAGAAGCCGTCCGTCACCGGCGGCCCGAAGCCGAACTTCGCCTCGGGGAAGAGCTCGAGGACCGCGCCGGCCATCACGTGCGCGGTCGAATGGCGGAGCGCATAGAGCGCATCGGGTCCGTGATCGGGCTTGCGGGTCATCGAGTCCGTTTTCGCCATCTCGTCCTCCTCGTGATGTGGCCATCACTGGGACGAGATCACTCTCGCGGTTCCACCCAGCTTCCCCGCCGCCCTGGCGAGGCGCTCAAGAGACTGCGCTCGGCGGTGGTCTCCCTCGCTTGGACCGCACCGGCTTCCACTGTCCCGGCTCGCTTGGCGATCTTCGTGTCGAGGGCGCTGTCCGCGTCGTCGCGCTCATCGATATTAGCTCCCGATGTCCTCCGGAGCACGGAATCGCATCGCCGACCACACCTCGTCGATCGCGACGAGCGAGACGCCGGCCAGCTCGTGCTTCGCCATCGCGGCGTGGAGCGTGTCGCGGTCAAGATCGGTCCCGGCCTTCGCCCCGCCTTTCGGGTAGCAGACCCAGAGGACCGCTTCGTCCTCGAGCGCCCCGAAGGACGGCGCGAGGCGCTTCAGCTCCATGCTGTCGCGCACGAACGCGATCACGACGTCGGCCTTCCCGCGCTTGTCGATGAGGGTCGCACCGGAGGGCAGCGGGCCGAGCTTCTTGGCGTATCCGATCGGCGCGTTCAAGAGCTGGACCTGGGCGTCAGGCTTGATGAGCAGCTTCTGTGCGAGCTCCTGTGGCATCGCCCGACTCTAGCGGCGCAGGCTCGGGCGGCGCGATCGGAAGCGCGACGAAGAACGTGCTCCCCTGCCCGGGCCCCTCGCTCGCGGCCCAGAGGCGACCGCCGTGCGCGGCGACGATCTCGCGCGCGATGGCGAGCCCGATCCCTTCGCCCGCCACGACGGCGCTCTGATTGGTGCCGCGGTAGTAGCGCTCGAAGATCCGGTCGAGCTCGTCGGCGGGGATGCCCGCGCCACGGTCGGTCACTGCGAGGACGACCTCGTACTCGCCGCGATCGACCTCGAGCTCGACCTCGGTGTCGGCGGGCGAGAACTTCACGGCGTTGTTAAGGAGGTTCTGGATCACCTGCTCGATGCGGCTCCGATCCGCCCGCAAGGTGAATGGACCGTCGCCGTCGGCGTTCACGTTCACCTGCCGGCCGGAGACGACCGCGACGCGACGGGCGGTCTGCTTCGCTTCCGCGAGGAGGTCGATCTCATCGAACTGGAGACCGAGGCCGGCGGACCCCGGCGCGCGCAGCAGGTCCGCGATGATCCGATCGAGCTGCTTCACCTGTTGCTGCACGGCCTGCAGGTTGCGCGAGGTGAGCTGGGCGTACGCGTGGACGGAGGTGAGCGGCGTGCGCAGCTCGTGAACGGCCGAGGCGACGGCGTCGTCCCTGGCGCGCAGCTGGTCGTGGAGCTCCGCCACCTGCCGATCGAGCGTCTCACGTCGCGCGATGAGCCCGTCACGCTCGGCGATCCGAGCGGACGCGGCCGCGCCGATCTCGCCCAGGACGGTGAGCGCGTGGAGGTCGTCGATCGTGAGGCGATGTCGCGTCCCCGCGGCGACGAGCACCTGCCCCGGTCCGGCCGAGACGACCGCGCCGCCGTGGACGAGGGCCGGTGGGACCGTGTCGCGAAGCAGAGCGACCGCCGTGGCCGGAGCGAGATCGCCTGCGACGACCGCGCCGTCCGCCGGCCGCGCGATGGCCGCCGCGCCCGCGATCTCGGTCGCGACGCTCAGCATCTCCGCGAGCACGGCGTTGGTAGCGCGATCGCGTTCGAGCGCGCGCACGCCGGCGAGCGTGCGGTCGAGGGTCGCCTTCGCATGCGCAAGGGCAGCGCGCTCGCGGTGCAGGACGAGCAGCGGTGCGGCATCGGTGACCAGGTCGCGGACGACCGCGGAGCCGGCCTCGCTCGCGATCGCGTCGTCGAACGCGCAGCGCAGCTCGCTGTCGGCGGCAAGCGGCCACGACGGTGCGAGCGCCGTCGGTCTGCGATCCTCCGGAAGCGCGAGCCCACGCTGGTGGCGGACCGGCGATGTCTGGCCACTCTCGATCCACGCGGCCGCGGCGCCGAAGCTCCGCACGGCGTGATCGGCGAGACGGTCGAGCAGCTCGTCCTCGTCGCGCGCCGCGATGAGGTCGCGTTGGGCGAGCGCGTACGCGCGGAAGCGGCGGCGGCTCGCATCACCGCGTGCCACCGCCCACACGAGCTCGGCTACAAGTAGACCGATCGCGAGCAACAGCTGCACCGGCCAGAGATCGCTCGGCCGGAGCTCCTCGGCACGGAGCGCGATGACCGCGTCGTACGCGACGATCGAAGCAGCTGTCGCCACGGCCGCGCCCATCGCACCGAAGGCGAGGGCCGCGGTGCCGATCGCCAGCGCGTATAACGCCCACGTCCCGGCGGAAAGCGGGAGCAGGTAGGACAGCCCGGCCGCGAACAGCACGTCGAGCGCGACCGCGATCACCGACAGGGCCGGCAGGCGGCCGAGCGCGAAGCGCTGTATCACGACCGCCGCCGCGTAGCCAAGGAGCGCGGCCGCCGCGGCCGTCTGGTCAGACCGTGGGCTGAGGATGAGGAGCGTCGCCCCGAGGGCGATCCCGGCGAGTCGTAGCCGCAGCACCGCTCGCCCGAGATCGCGAGCGTCCGTCCTCTCCTGCCGCATCTCCGGTACCTAACGGCGCTCGGCCCCGAACGCTATTTGGGCAAGAAAATGCGGCGCCCCCCGGGAAGGAGTCGGGGGGCGCCGCCACCAGCGGAGGGGGTCTGAGGGAGGAGCTAGCGGGCGGCACCCGCGAGCTGCGTCGCGGTGTAGGTGATCGTGAAGTCCTGCGTCAGGTTCTGGAACGTGTTGCCCGCCGTGGACGGGAGCGAGAAGTCGAAGGTCAGGGTGTCGGTGCCGCTCGAAGCGATCGTGCCCGAGGCGCCCCACGTCATGTTCTTGAGCGCACCGGTGTAGAGCTGCGTCGCACCGCGGTGCACGGTGACCTGGATGCCGTTCGTCGTGTCCGACCAGAGGAGCGTGTTCGCGACGGCCGAGATCGACGGGGTGTAGGTGAAGCCGACATTGCCGGTGTTCGTGATGACCACCGTGCGGTTCGCCGTGTCACCGGGGACCATGTTCGAGAGGTTCACGAGGGACGCTGCGGCGCTCTTGTCGTTCGACATCGTGAGCGTCGCCGACCCGAACGAGTTGCTCGGGTTGGTCGTCGTCGCGGTGAAGCTCGCGCTCGACTTGTCCGAGGTCACAGTGAGACCGATGAGGATGAGTGCGGAGAGCGCCATGCCCGCGAGGAGAGCGGTGGACTTACGCATCTGCTCGGTTCCTTCCTCTCCGCCTCGCCGGATCTTCGCTTCGCGGGCGGCTGGTACGAGGGGAACTATCGCCTGCACGAGCCGCCGAGCCATCCGCATGCAGGGGGAGACCCGATACCTCGTTGGTATGAGGCTCGAGATCGGCGGTCGCGAGGCCTACCCCGGACGGGGGATACGGGGCTAGCTCTTGAGCGCTTCGAGGACCTCAGCGGCGTGCCCGTCGGCCTTCACGCCGTACCACGTCTTCTGGACCGTGCCGTCCGGGGCGAGGAGGACGGTCGAGCGGATCACGCCTTCGCCCCGGCCCGGGCGATCGCCCCAAGCGCCGTAGGCGGCCATCGTCTCGTGCTTCGGGTCGGAGAGCAGGGTGAAGCGGAGCCCGTACTTGTTGCGGAACTGCACGTGCGATCCGGCGTCGTCGGGGGAGACGCCGACCACCGGGACGCCTGCCTGCTGGAACTGTTGGAGGTTGTCGTTGAACTGGCAGGCCTCGGTGGTGCACCCGGGGGTGTCGTCCTTCGGATAGAAGTACACGACCGCGGGCTTTCCCTTGAGGCTGTCGCTCGAGACGGTCTTCCCGTCCTGGTCCGGAAGCGCGAAACGCGGCGCTTTCTGGCCTTCTGTGAGCTGCGGCATGCCCTCGACTCTAGTCGTTCCCCGCGGTGCTCGGTCGCTCGGCATTTCCAACAATTGCGGCGGCGGTGGTCGTTCGGGCATGCGGACTGCGACGACGGACCGTCATGCGCACAGTGTTGGATCGGCGCGTGGACCCGGATACCGCCAGCCGAGCGCTCATCGAGTTGGTCGCGAATGTCGCGTGGACCGAGCGGGGGCACGCCGGCGTCGCCGCCCAACAGCGGATGCGCGACGAGGCGATGACGCTCCTCCCCAAGGTCCAGCGCGGCGACCGCGAGGCCGCGCGGCGAGCGATGGAGCTCGTCGACGCCGCCGGAGGCCACGCCGCCTAGGACACCTCTTCACGGATGCGGCTGATGGACCGGCGACACGGCGCTCGCCTTGCGGCCGTGGCGCGATCCGCCGATCGTGAGCATGACCCGGACCGGTCCGCCGACGACGCCGACGAGCTCATGCCGTCTGAGTCGCAGCTGTTCCTCGAGCTCGACGACGATGCGCTCGCCGCTATCGGTCTCGAAGACGAGCGCCTCGTCCCTCAATTCGATGATCCTGCCCGTCGCGGTGTCCGTCACCGCAGCAACACCTCTCAGTTCGGCTGCCTCTGATCGTGGCCGAATCGGTGCGTGGAGGCATGCAGCGACCCGAGGATCTCCGCCACCTCGAAGTCGGCGGCGGCGATCACGCTGTCGGCGGCACCGTAATACACCCGGATCCGGCGACCGTCGTCGCCGAGGGGCACGTGTCCGCAGGTGAACACCACCTTCGGCATGAGCCCCACGCGCTCGTAGGTCGCATCGGCCGTCAGGATCGGCTCGTCGCTCCGACCCAATATCCGCGTGGGATCGCTCCGGTCGAGCAGGACTGCGCCGAGCGCATAGTCGAGCTGCGCGTTGGCCCCGTGGTAGATCTCCAGCCAGCCGCTCGGGGTTTCGAAGGGCACGGTGCCCGCGCCGGTGTGATGCTCGTCCCACTTGCTCTCGCGCGGGAGCACCAGGGGTCGGTGCGTACCCCAGGGCATGCCGGACTCGGGAATGCTGATCCAGATGCCCAGCACGTGCCCGAATGAGCTTGGCATCGGACGCGTGAGGGCCATGAAGCGACCGTTTCGCCGCGCGGGGAAGAGCGCGATGTCCTTTTGGTCTGGCGGCAGCACGGCACCGAGCTTCTCGAAGCGTCGGAAGTCAGTGGTGAGGGCAAGGCTGACCGTGATGCCAACGCGAGACACGGCAACGTACGTGATATGCCACACGCCATCGATGTAGGTGGCGCGCGGGTCCTCGCACCCGTATTCCTCGAGATCGGTGGACCCCGAGATCGCCGGCTCCGGATCGACCTTGAAGTGGACCCCGTCGGAGCTCCTCGCGCATCGGAGGTGCGACACCTGAGCGGGGAACCGCACGGTCGTTCCAAGCTGCGGATGGGTGAAGCTGACCGATCTCGGGTCAGCGAGATCGAGGCCGGGTAGATCCCGCGGAAGGTAGAGCGGCACGAATCCGAGGGAGGCCTCGTCGGGATCGCGCATCGCGATCGCAACGACATCCTGCTTCCGATAGCCGCTGGGGAGCGGCACGATCTTGGGGTGCGGACCGCCGAGATCGAGCGTTCGCGCGTCGGCGGGCGGATCGATGTCGCTTCGCGCCCGCTCCGCGACTCGCATGAGCAGGACGACTTCATCATCGATCCGCGCGGCGGCCGGGTTGAGCACCGATTGAACTTCGAAGCCGGGCTGGGAGGCCGGCAGATCGCGAGGTGAGATCAGCGGACCGACGCCGACGCGCTTCCCCAGGCCCACGGTCCGATGGTATGCATCCGCCCACTCCATGCAGGATCCGAGCGGTGCTCGTTGACGCGTGATCCACACTAACCGTCGCCATGAGCGCGACGAGCCTCGATGACCCATTCCTTCGGCGGGAGCTTCGCGGCTCGGCCTTGTTCGCCGCGCGCGGGGCTGCCGGCGCTCTGATCGCGATCGCACTCTTCCTCTTCATTCGTGGCATCCCCGACGCGCTTGCGCGGGCGGCCGAGCGGGCTCAGCAGGCGAATGCCGTGACCGCCGGCAATCCCTGGTTCGAGCCCGCGAGCCTCTTCGTGACCTGGATCGGCATCGCCGCTGCGACCGTCTGGTGCGCTCTCGCCGCCCTGATCTTGTGGCGTCGCTCCCGTGATCTGCTCGGGATCCTGCTCGCGCTTGGCTTCGTTGCGATCGGACTGATCCTCGCGAGTCCCGATCAGATCCTGGTCGGAGGCGCATCCGTGAACTCCCGCGGGACAGATGACCTCATCGAGGTCGGCCGCGCCGTGATCTGGATGTTGACCGCATTCGGGCTGCTCTGGGTCTTCGCCTTCCCGGACGGTCGCCTGGTCCCGAGTTGGAGCCTCGCGATCATGGTTCCCTGGGTGGTGTGGTCGCTGCTGCGGATCCCGTTCCCCGAGCAGATGTCGCACACGCGATACGGACTGGCTGGCTCGCTGCTGTACATCGCGTTCCCGCTGACCGCGCTCGCTGCGCAGGTGTACCGCTTCGGCTGGCGATCCGACACCGTGCAGCGACAACAGCTCAAGTGGTTCATGTACGGCGCCGTGCTGATCGTCTGCGCTTGGATCACGGCCGTCATCCTGCCGTCGCTTCTCGCGACGTCGAACGGTTCGAGCGCCTCGGGCTTCGTGGATCGGACCGCCAGCGCGGGCTGGCTCGCTGCGGCGTCGATGGTCATGCCAGTCACGATCGCGATCGCGATCTTCCGCCAGGGCCTGCTCAACATCGACGTGCTCATCAACCGGACCGTCATGTACAGCACCCTGACCATCATCCTGGTCGCCGCCTTCGTCGTCATCGGCACGCTCGCGCAGCGTGCCTACACGGCGATGACGGGGCAGGAATCCGACATCGTGAGCGTGGCCGTCGCGATGCCGGTCGCCCTTGCGTTCCTGCCGCTGCGAGCGCGCATGCAATCTGTCGCCGACCACTTCCTGTCGGACCGGGCCATCCTGACCATCCTGTTCCTCGATCTCGCCGGCTCGACCGCGCGCGCCGCTGCTCTCGGCGACCGGGCCTGGCGCGAGCTCCTCGAGCGCTACCGCGGGGTCGTCCGGCGCGAGATCCGCCGGCATGGCGGCCGGGAGATCGACACCGCCGGTGATGGCTTCTTCGTGACGTTCGGGTCGCCAGGCGCGGCCATCGCCTGTGCGCGCGCGGCTGTGACGTCGGTGCGGACGCTCGGCCTGGAAGCCCGCGCGGGGCTGCATATCGGCGAATGCGATGTCCAGGGCGGGAGGGTCACCGGGATCGGCGTCCACATCGGTGCACGGATCGTGGCGGCCGCGGGAGCCGGCGAGGTCTTGGTCTCGCGAACGCTGCGCGATCTCGTCGCGGGCTCCGGCATTCCCCTCCGCGACAGGGGTGTCCACGGTCTGAAGGGCGTCCCCGGCCGCTGGCACTTGTACGCCGTCGCTCCGAGCTGAGCCGACCTGCCGCCAGGCCCTCTGCGAGAGGGGCTGGCAAGCGATGCTAGTGTCTCTGCCGTGCCACCGATCGCGTTCGAGCGAGGACCTGTTCAGCAGATCGGGCGAGAGTTCGAACGCCTGGGAGCTGCGCTGCGCAACTACCCCGTGGGCGACGGCGGGTCGCAAAGCGTCCGAAGCGCGGCTCCCGCTCGGACGATCCTCAGCTCGGTGAAGAAGATCAACGCGACGATCAAGGAAGGGGCCCGCAGGCAGACCCTTTCGCCGGCGGCATTCCGTTCGCTCGGGCGCGAGTTCGAGAAGATCGGGGCCACGCTGCAGAAGGTCGGCTCGGCCACGAGGACGACCAAGCGCTCGACGAGGAAGCCGAAGCGCCGCTAGGCGCGTGCGTCGCGCGTTCCAGAGTTCGGCGGGCGGTGGGCTCTACTGGGCTCGAACCAGTGACCTTTGCCATGTCAAGGCAACGCTCTAACCAACTGAGCTAAGAGCCCCAGACTGTCTCGGGGCGACCAGTTTATCGCCCGGAGGAGGCGGGCGCGGCCACGGCCTGCGTGCTGACGGCAACGGCGAGCACTTCGTCCGCGACGCCGCGGAAGGTGCCGCGCGTCGGCGGGACGTCGTGGTAGTCGCGGCCGACCGCCATCTTCACGTGGTGCTCGCTCGCCAGGAGGTCGTTCGTCGGATCGAAGCCCCGCCAGCCATGCGTCGGGGTGAACGCCTCGACCCAGGCGTGTGAGGCGGCCGCGCCGCGCTTGGGCGCGTCGCGGTCGGGGCCGGCGAGGATGTAGCCACTCACGTACCGCGCTGGGATCCCGATCGCGCGGCAGAGGCCGATGAGCACGTGCGCGAGGTCCTGGCACACGCCGGAGGAATGCGTCAGCACCTCGCCGACGCTCGTCTCCACGCCGGTGACGTCGGGCCGGTACTCGAACCGCTCGTTGACGAGGTGCATGAGCTTCTGCGCAGCGTCGAACGCCGGTTCCGCCCGGACCGGCTCGGCCATCGCCGCCAGCTCGTCCGCGCGCAAGACGAGCGGGGACGGATCCAGGTAGTCGGCGATGTCGCCGGGCGCGAGCGCGGTCGGGCGCTCGCGCGGCGGCTGGAACGGGTCGGCGAGCGTCGTCTCGATCTCGCCGCGCGTGACGATGTCGATCGCGTGATGCGGGCGCGCGACGGTGATCAGGTGCGCCGCGTTCCCGAATCCATCGTTGTAGCGGCGGACGGCTGCGACCGGCTCGACCCGCAGGTCGAACGAGATCCAGCGCTGATGCTCGTCCGTGCGCGGGCCGAGCCGCGCGTCCATGACGCTCTCGAAGACGTCGGCGCTGTACTCGAGCTGGGTGCGGTGCTCGACCCGGATCCTCATTGCTGTTGCTGCTGCGCGGCCATGATCATCGTCGCCCGCGCCACGCCGACAAGGCGGCCGGGGATCGGCTCGTCGCGGAGGAACGTTGCGGAGAGCTCGTCGGAGGCCTGGGCGATGAGCACCTGGATGTTCGTGAGGAAGGGCTCCAGCCCGCGGTCGAAGACCTCGTCGATGGCGGTGAGCTCCACCTGCGCGCGCGCGCGCCCGAGGGTCCGCACGGCCGGGCCGGGGTCGTTGCCCGCCGCGGAGCGGAGCGCCGCGACCGCGTCGAGGGCGGCGCAAGCGCTCGCGAGGGAGAACCGCACGGACTGCGGGAAGACCGGATTCAGGAGCAGGAACTCCAGGAGGCGCACGGGCTCGACGCGGAGCGAGTAGTAGCGCGCGTACGCCTCGGCCGAGCCGCACGACCGCAGCACCGCGAGCCAGCGCACCACATCGGAGCCGCCCGGTTCCGCGGATCCGCCGGTCGCCGCGAGCAGGTGCGACTGCCGGTTGAGCACGCGCGCCACGTCGTCGGCGCGCTCCACGAACTTGCCGATCTCGAGGAACTGCCATTCCTCCTCGCGTGCGAGGGTCGCTTCCGCAAGGCCCTGGAACGCCTGCAGCCGCTCCCTGACGAGCCGGGCGAAGGACACCCCCTCGCCCCGCACCGCTCGCGCGGTCGTCGGCGTGGCGAGCGAGCCGTACAGCGTGTTGAGCTCCTCCCACATCTCGCTCGCGATGGCCTCGCGGATGCCTCGAGCGAGCGTACGGGCGGACCGCACGCACGACACGAGCGAGTCGGGATTCATCGTGTCGCTGGTCAGGTAGTACCGCACGTCGTCGCTCGCCAGGTCGATCGCGCCGACGAGGGGCGCCCAGAAGTCTTCGCTGCCGGCGTCGAGCTCGAGGTGCCGGGTCACGTCGACGAGCCGCGAGACCGCGATCCCACGCTCCACGTAGCGCGCGACCCAGTACAGGTCATCGGCGACGCGGCTCAGCATGTGCCCTCGAGGACCCAGGTATCTTTCGCTCCCCCGCCCTGCGAGCTGTTCACGACGAGCGATCCGCTGCGCAGCGCCACGCGCGTCAGGCCGCCCGGCGTGACCTTCACGTCGCGGCCGAACAGGATGAACGGCCGCAGGTCGACGTGCCGGCCTTCGAGATGATCGCGGCTCCACGTCGGATGGCGCGACAGCGCGAGCGTCGGCTGCGCGATGTAGCCCCGCGGGTTCGCCTGGATGCGAGCGCGGTACTCCTCGTGGTCGGCGACGGGCGCGTGCGGGCCGATGAGCATGCCGTAGCCGCCGCTCTCGTTCACCGACTTCACCACGAGCTCCGCGATGTGCTCGAGGATGTACGCGCGCTCGGTCGGATCGTCGGCGATGTACGTCTTCACGTTGGGCAGGATCTCGTCCTCGCCGAGGTAGTACTTGATGATCGTCGGCACGTACGCGTAGATCGCCTTGTCATCCGCGACGCCCGTGCCGATGGCGTTGGCGAGGGTCACCCGTCCCATCCGGGACGTCGCGAGCATGCCGGGCACGCCCAAGAGGGAGTCGGAGCGGAACGCGAGCGGGTCGAGGAAGTCGTCGTCGACGCGGCGGTAGATGACGTGGACGCGGCGCCGCCCGCGCGTCGTGCGCATGTACACGGCGGCGTCGTCGACGAACAGATCGGATCCCTGGACGAGGTCGATGCCCATCGTCTTCGCGAGGAACGCGTGCTCGAAGAACGCGGAGTTGTGCACTCCCGGCGTGAGGAGGACGACCGTGGGGTCGTCGGTGCCCGGCGCGACGGCCCGCAGCACGTCGAGCAGATCCTGCGGGTAGCCCTCGACGGGCCGGACCCGATAGTCCGCGAAGATCTGCGGCCACACGCGCTTCAGCACGCGGCGGTTCTCGACGAGGTAGGAGACGCCCGAAGGCACGCGCAGGTTGTCCTCGAGGACGTACCAGGTGCCGGCGCCGTCGCGCACGAGGTCGCTGCCCACGACGTGCGTGTACACGTCGCGCGGCACGTCGACGTTGCGGAACTCTCGCCGGTAGCCGCGGGCGCCCAGCACGAGCTCGGCCGGGATGAGGTCGGTCCGGAGGATCCGTTGCTCGTGATAGATGTCGTGGAGGAACAGGTTGAGCGCGCGCACGCGCTGCTCGAGCCCGCGTTCGATGCGAGCCCACTCCTCCGCGAGCACGATCCGCGGGATGAGGTCGAACGGCATGGTCTTTTCGGGCCCGCTCGGGTCCTGGTTCACCGAGAAGGTGATGCCCTGGGCCTGGAACGAGAGCTCGGCGGCGCGCTGACGCTTCGCCACATCGCTCGCGCCGAGCGTGGCGAGGCGGCGCGCGAGGTCGACGTAATGGGTGCGCACCTGTCCCGGCGCCTCGAACATCTCGTCCCAGAATCCGTCCGGCGCGTACGCGGGCACACTCGCGGAGCGCGGCTCGGCGGTCACGCGACGGCCGCCACGCCGTCGAGCTCGACGACATCCGCGTGCTTCGTCGCGGCGAGCCGGCCCTGCGCCGGCCCGCTGTACGTACCCGACGTCGGCGACACGTCGGCGTAGTCGCGGCCGACGGCGACGGTCAGGTAGTCCAAGCGGGTCCGCCGCGCGTGGGTCGGATCGAAGCCGATGACGTCGATGCCGCCCTCGCGGCGCTCGACGAACGCCTCGACCCACGCGTGCGGCGCGCCCTCGCCGACGAGGTGGCCCGACACGTAGCGCGCCGGCACGTTCAGCAGGCGCAGCACCGTGAGCAGGATGTGCGTGTAGTCCTGGCAGACCCCGAGTCCAAGGCTCAGGGCCATCGCCGCCGGGGTGCTGTACCCGGTGACGCCGAGCTGGTAGGTGATCGCCTTCGCCGCCCAGCGGTGTGCGAGCTCGGCGCGCTCGCCCGCGTCGGCCGCCGTGTGGGCGATGTCGAGCGCCGCGTCGATGAGCCGCTTGTCCGGCGCCGTCAGCGCGGTCGGCCGCAGGTAGGACAGTCGCTCCGTGTCGCTTCGCCAGGGCGGCGCGTCCACCCCGTTCGGCGCGGCCGTGCGCTCCAGCCGGAACATGGCTTCGAAGTCGATCGCCTGCGGTACCCGGTTCGCGACGACCCGCGCGACGCGGTTCCCGAATTCATCGCGCTCCCAGGTCAGCCGGTGATCGCCCTCCGTGCCGCGCACCGCGAGGTCGTGGTTCAGGAGGAGCTGGTCGCGCTGCCGGTCGCTCGGGATCATCAGGAGGCGCTGCCGGAGATCCCAGACCGGGCCCGTGTACGTGTAGCGGTAATGCTGGCGCACGCGGAAGACGGCGCGCTGGACGCGGGCCCAGTCCGGGCGGCCGTTCAGGGCTCGGCCCGTGCGGCAGCCTCCGCGCTGTCCGCATCCTCTTCCACCGGCGGTCCGCCCGGCCGCTCGGCGGTGATCTCGTCGGACCAGACCGTGAACTTCGCCAATCGCGCGTTGCCGTAGGCAGTCGAGAGCGCGCAGTCCACGGCATCGCGGCCGCGCCCGATGACCACTCGGCCGACGCGCGGGGTGTTGTGGCGCGCGTCGAACGTGTACCAGCGGCCACCGACGTACGCCTCGAACCACGTGTGGAAGTCCATCGGGACGTCGGGCGGCTCGATCGCGATGTCCGGGAGGTACCCGAACGTGTAGCGCGCCGGGATGTTCAGCGCGCGGCAGAACGCGACGGAGAGGAGCGCGAAGTCGCGACACACGCCGGCTCGCTGCTGATAGATGTCGTAGGCGGTCGTGGCCGGCGTCGATGCCCCATTCCGGAACTCGATGCTGTGGTGCACCCAGTCGCAGACCGCCTGGATGCGCTCCCAGGTCGGCGCCGTGGTGCCGAAGAGCTCCCACGCGACGTCCAGCAGCTTGTCCGACTCGACGTAGCGGCTCGGCAGCGTGAACACGATCGCGTCGTCGGGCAGGTCCTCGACGGCGTGCAGCGCCGCGTCCGGCACGACCGGGTCCGGCGTCGGCGGGATCTCGACGACCGCGTCGTAGCGGATCGTCGACGTCCCGAGGGGCGCGACGAATCGCCAGCAGTTGTTGCCGTGGAGATCGGTGTACTCGTGGATCGCCAGCTCGGGCTCGCTCCAGGTGGATTCGTAGATGGTCAGGTGGTCGGCGTCGGCGCGCGGCCGGACCTGCATGAGCATGGGCACCGGCGCTGCCGTGTCCCAGACGAACTCACAGCCGACCCGGATCCGCATCGTCGAAGTCTACAAAGCAGACCGCGCGCCAAGTGGCGCTTCGTGCGTGCGAAGCCAGTCAAACACGGCCGCTTGGTACTCGGCCGGCCGCTCCACATTGACGACGTGTCCCGCGCCGGGAATCAGCTCGACGCGCGCGCCGGGGATCCTTCGGGCCATCGTTTCGCCCTGCTCGATCAGCGCGGGCATCTCGCCGTCGCCGATGACAACGAGCGTCGGCGCTGCGACCTCCTCGAACCGCGCGCTGACGGGCGGCTCGAGGGAGCTGCGCTTGGGCGCGCCCGGCCGCGCGTATCCGAAGTCATGCGCTCGGATCATCATGTCGATGCGCGGCCGGGCTTCGGATAGCCCGGCCGCCACGCGAAGCGGCGCGAAGTCCCAGGCCGCCGCCACGCACGCATCCTTGTCGCCGGCCGCGCCGGCGGAGGTGACGGCACGCATGCCGGTCATGAATTCGGGGCCCAGATCGTGCCCGCGCATCGGCGCGGGACCGATGACCAGGCTGTGGACCGAGGCCGGCGCCCAGAGCGCGAACTCCACGGCGATGGCCGCTCCGTTCGAAAGCCCCACGAGCTGCGTGCGGTCGATCCCAAGCCCGCGAAGGAGCGACGCCAGGTCCTCGAGATGCGAGTACGGCGTCGACCCGAGGGCGGACCGGCCATAGCCGCGAGCGTCGTAGCGGACCACGCGATGCTCGCGAGCGAGCGCGTCGAACTCCTCGTCCCATTGCCGCATGTCGAGCCACCCACCATGCAGCAGGACGACGGGCGAGCCGCTGCCCGCCACCTCGAAACACAATCTCGATCCCTCGACGTCGAGGTAGGTCGGCTCGGCCATGGTCCTCCTATGGGCGCTGAAGGAACCGTAACCCCTCGGCCGGCGCATCCTTCGCGAAGCAGATGAGCACGTAGGCCCCCATGCCGTTCGGCTCGAGGAGCACGTCGATCGCGGAGCGCCTGCTCGCGGCGCGCAGCTGGTCGAGCGGATCCGTCGGCCGGCCGTATTGCTCGCGCACCCCGAGGCCGATGAGCGCGTCGCGCTGGGTCGTGATGCCGGCGAGCGTGAGCCCCGCGCCCTCGGCCGCGCGGCGGATCGCGGTCACGTTCACGCTCGCGGTGAGGTCGTGCATCCCCGGCGCCGCGAGCGCGTCGGCGACGAGGCGGTGCCGCGAGAAGCCGCGCACCGTGCCGGACCCGCCGCGGGTGAGCAGATCCGCCTCCTCTCCGCCGTAATCGATGATCACGAGGTATCCCTGCACGAGCGCCGCGGCGAGCTGCGCGACCCAGCCCTCGGCGCCGAGGCTCACCTCCCAGCGGCCGTCGAGCGGGAGGCTGTCGGGCACGCGGTAGCGGAGATCGGGATGGCTGGGGGCGCGCAGCGTCTCGACGAGCGCGTCGTCCTGCACGTCGACGAAGACTTCGCGCACGCCCTCGTTCGCGCGCACCAGCACGTGGACGGGGAACGCGTCGAGGACCTCGTTCGCGAACACGACCCCGCGGATCGGCGCGAGCGCATGGGCGACCGAGGCCCAGCGGAGCTCACGGCCCTCGAGGGCGAGGGCCTGCTGCTCTCGCAGCCGCGGCGACACCTCGACGATCGCCGGCCGCGCCGTCCGCGCGGCCTCCGGACGGTCCTTCGCGAGCGCCTCGAGGAGATCGCGCATGAGGATCCCCCGCCCCGCGCCCGCCTCGACGAGGTCCCACTGCGCCGGCTTGCCGATCCCGGTCCAACAGTCGATCGCCGCGCGCGCGAGCGCGCGCCCGAAGGCGGGGCCGAGCTCCGGCGAGGTGAGGAAGTCGGCTCCGTCGAACCCGATCGTCGCGTGCGTCGTGTAGTAGCCGTCCTGCGGGTCGTAGAGCGCCGCATCCATGAAGTCGGCGAAGGTGATCGGGCCGCGGGCGCGGATCCGCTGGACGAGCCGCTCGCGGAGGGTCATGCGGTGAGCTTCGCGCGGATCGCGTCGAGGTGCGCCGGCTGGACGCCCGCGAGCTCGAGATAGGCCTTCGCGCCGCCGAAGGCGTCGCGCAGCGCGCGGAGCGTCTCCCCCATCACCCAGGCCCGCTTCGTGATCCCCGCGTCGACCTCCGCCGCGCGATCGGGGTTCGCGGTCTTGAACCGCTCGTATTCCTCCACGAGCGCGTCGTCGCTCGCGACGTAGTCGGCGACGATCTCCGCGTCCGGTACGCCGATGGCCGAGAGCACCATCGCGACTACGATGCCGGTGCGGTCGCGGCCGGCCGCGCAGTGCAGCACGATCCCGGGCTCGGCGTCGGCGATCGCCGCGACGGCCTCGGCGAGGCCGCCACCGCGCACCGCGATGGTGCGCAGCTCGTCGGGGAGCGAGCCGTCATGCGCCGCGCGGTGGAGGGCCATGATCCGCGCGGACATGAACGGCACCCGCCGATAGGTCAGCCCAGCGCGGAAGGGGCTCGGGATCTCCGCGACCTCGTCGTCGCCGCGGAGGTCGATGACCGTCTTGATGCCATGGGCCCGCATCGCCGCGCGGCCCGTGTCCGAGAGGTCGCCCATGGAGGACGCGCGCACGAATCGTCCGCGCCGGATCTCGGAGTCACCGCACGAGAGGCCGCCCAGGTCGCGGACGTTGAGGAGGGCGTCCCAGACGAGACGCCGGTCCGGCGCTATGCGTTCCAGCGCGGCGGCCCGGGCGGGCGGATCTCCGGCGGCCGGATGTTGCTGCGGTTCGTGTCGTCCGCGAGCGGGATCTGCTCGGACGGCTTCCAGGTCCGCGCCACCGCGAGCTCTTCCTTCGCGAGCACCGTGACCCCGAAGCGCTTGTACGTCGAGAGCTCGAAGTTCGGCGTCTCGCCGAGCGCGCCGTGCGGGCACACCTCGACGCAGTCGCCGCAGTAGATGCAGCGCACCACGTCGAGCTCGTACGTCTGAAGATCGCGCTCGCGGAGCATGAGCGCGCCCGTCGGGCAGGTCTCCGCGCAGGCGCCGCACGAGACGCAGTCGGTGTAGCTGAGCGAGACGTTCCACGGCGTCGTGACGATCGAGTCGTAGCCACCGCCCATGAGCCCGTAGCAGTTCGCGCCGATGACGTCGCGACAGATGCGGACGCACTGCGTGCAGTTGATGCACTTGTTGAGGTCTCGAAGGATGAAGTCATGGCTGAAGTCGTACTCGTAATCGTGATAGTCGACCGGCTCGGCCCGGTGGAACTTGTTCTCGGTGAGCCCGTGCTCGAGCGAGAGACGCTGGAGATGGCAGCGGCCGACGTCGGGGCACACGCACTGGAGGCAGCGCGCGGCCTCCTTCTCGGCCGCGGCCTTGTCGTACCCGTTCTCGATGAGCTGGAAGCTCTTCACGCGGTCGGCGAACGGGAGGAACGGCATCCGGACCTGCGGCTCCTCGGGCTTGTACGGGACGATGTCGATGAGCTCGGGGACCTTCTCCTCCTCGCGGATCTCCTCGGCGACCCGGTTCATGTCGTCGCCCGCGAGGTAGCGGTCGATCGCCTTCGCCGCGAGCTTCCCCTGAGCGACGCACTGGATCACCGTGACCGGGCCCATCTGCGCGTCGCCGCCGGCGAAGACGCCGGGACGGTCGGTCATGAGCGCGCCGTTCGCGACGATCGTCTCGCGGCGGGTCTTCTTGATGCTCGGCGTCGTGTCCATCCAGTCGAGGACCGCCGACTGCCCGATCGCCGGGATGACGGTGTCGCACTCGATCACGAACTCCGACCCCTCGATCGGGACGGGCCGGCGGCGGCCCGACGCGTCCGGCTCGCCGAGGGCCATGCGCTGGAACTCGACGCCGGCCGCGCGACCGTTCTTCTCGACGATCTTGACCGGCGCGGCGAAGAACTCGAGCTTGATGCCCTCGTGCTCCGCGTCGTCGACCTCGGAGTAGTGCGCGCTCATCTCCTTGCGCGACCGCCGGTAGACCACGGTGACGTCCGCCCCGAGGCGGCGTGACGTCCGCGCGCAGTCGAACGTCGTGAAGCCACCACCCATGACGACCACCTTGCTCCCCTGCCCGACCGGGACCGGGTCGCCCGAGGCGTTCTGGCGGAGGTAGTTGATCGCCTCGATGACACCGGGGAGGCGCTCGCCCGGGATGCGGAGCTCATTGCTCGTCCAGGCGCCGATGCCGAGGAAGATCGCGTCGTAGCCCTGGGCGAAGAGGTCGTCGATCGTGAAGTCGCGGCCGAGCTTCATCCCGCCCTTGAACTCCGCGTCGCGGAGCTGCCAGACG
>Ga0070698_100002022_pt1 | contig 22541 bp, 22 predicted proteins | sample KBSK1502metaG_FD_65477 | JGI IMG/M metagenome (GOLD analysis project Ga0070698, IMG submission 65477) | Corn, switchgrass and miscanthus rhizosphere microbial communities from Kellogg Biological Station, Michigan, USA - KBS K1-50-2 metaG | ecosystem: Host-associated > Plants > Roots >...
GGCCGGCATCGTCGATCGAGAGACGTTGGCTGCGGCGGGGGAACTGCTTGACGCACACATCCGGCTTGAGGAGCGACAGCTCTTTCCGCTGATCGAGGAACTCGTGCCAGACGACGAGCTCCGGAGGCTCGGGCTCGCCAGCAGGGACCTGACCTGCGCCGTTCGGCGCCCGCCCTCAGGAGCTAAAGGCTTGGTGTGACTTGAAGTCCGCTCCTAGGCTGGCGCAGGCACTCAGTCGAGCGCGAGCGATTCCTCTCGCAGCCTAATAGCAACCTCCGGGGCCCTGGCCACAGGAGGGATAGCTTCCATGGCAAGCAACTGGCACCCGGCGGCTGGCGTTGGTATGCCATCGGTCATCTGCCACCCGAGGATCCCGGCCGCGGCCGCGACCGTGAGGGCGCGAAGAACTACACCGAGCTCCTAGCGCAACGGCCGGTCCTCGAGACGCTCGAGGTCGTCGAGAGACACGTCCGCTCGATCGTCCCCGATCACGAGCTGTGAGCGGACCGGAGCCTCTTTGGAAGTCGCGCGCCTCGGTCTGCTGGATCGGTGAACGAGGAAGCGCAGCGGCGTCCGACCGTCGCTAAGCGTGTGCGTGCGCAAATTCGATCCGACCGTCAAAATCGAGCGACGCGGGAGCCGCTCGCCACCGGCACCGCGCTAGAGGTCGACAAGCAGGCGCCCGGCCTCCTCCCGCGCCTCCGTGCCGAGGGCGGCGCACGCCTCGCGCACCCGGCCGAGGATCCAGGCCGCCTCCTCGCCGTCCGCGAGCCGCGTGTGGCAGTAGTCGAGCTTCAGCGGCAGCGTCTCCAGGCGCGTGGGACGCGAGCCCTCGAGCTCGACGAGCCAGAGCAGGCCGAGGTCGTTGCGCAGCAGCGGGTCGACGCAGTAGTCGTCGAGGAGGCCGCCGAGGCCGAAGAGAACGCGGCCGGCGACGCCGTGGCAGACGTGCGCGGAGTGCCCGGCCACGAGCGTCGCGCCCGCCTCCTCGAGCGCGGCGGCGGCGCGACGGACGTGCCGCACCGGCTCGGCGACCATGTTCGGGCCCCAGTGGGGAGAGACGAGCACCGGGTCGGGGCCGGCGCCGCGGATCGCGCCCAGCAGCCAGTCGGGTATCTCCCCCTGCGCGAGCTCGGCGAACGCGATCCCCGGCCGCCCGTGCCGCGCCGCGTCCTCGGCCGGGTGGTCCGAGAGGGCGACGACGCGCAGCCGCTCACCGCCGGCCTCGAGCAGCACGGGCGCGCGCGCACTCTGCTCATCCGGGCCGGCACCCACCGAGCGAATCCCCGCAGCGCTCAGGTGCGCGAGGGTGTCGAGGAGCGCCTCCGGTCCGAAGTCGAGCGCGTGGTTGTTCGCGAGCGTGACGCAGTCGACGCCGAAGTGGGCGAGCGCCTCCGCGGCCACGGGCGGCGCGCGGAAGTGGAAGACGCGCCTCGGCGCCGGCCGCCCGCGCTCCGAGATGCAGCACTCGAGATTCACCAGGCACAGGTCTGCCTCGCGCGCGGCCGCGACCAGCTCCGGCGCAAACAGCGACCGCGGCGGCGCCTCGCCGAGCCGCGCGGCGACGCAGCGCCCGAGCATGGTGTCGCCCGCGAGCGCCAGCTTCACGCAGCGAAGCCGTGCCGGCCGACGAGCGGAACGAAGTGCGCACCCGTCAGCGTCCCGAGGCGGTGGAGATGGCCGTCTCGCTTCGTGAACGACACCACGTCTTCGTCCCCGCCAGGGCCGATCGGCTGGACAAGGCGCCCGTCCTCCACGAGCTGCTCGACGAGCGGCGGCGGCACCTGCGGGAACGCCGCTGAGACGAGAATCGCCTCGACGGGCGCCTGCGCCGGCAGCCCCTCGCTGCCGTCGCCGACGACCACCGCGACGTTCGTCGCGCCGTGACACGCAAGGTGCGCTCGGGCGGTCTCGGCGAGCTCGGGCCAGCGCTCGACGCTCCACACCTCGGCAGCCAGCCGGCCGAGCAGTGCGCTCTGCCAGCCGTACCCCGTCCCGATCTCCAGGACGCGCTCGGAGCCGGAGAGCTGGAGGGCCTCGACCATTCGGGCGACGAGCGACGGCTGCGTCGTCATCTGGTCGTGCGGAATCGGCAGCGGCCTGTCGAGGTCGGCCTGCGCTGCGAGCTCGGGTGGGACGAAGCCCGCTCGTGATGCGGAGGCCACAGCTGCGAGCACCCGCGGGTCAGAGACGCCGGCACGCGCGACAGCCGAGACGAGCGGATGCTCGGGCACATCGCAAGTATGAGCCTGGGGCCGCGTGGCCCGGCTCGGCGGAGGAGCTGGGTCGAGCGTAAGAGAGGCTCGCGCGCGAGACGCCCGAGCCGGGGCTGTGGGGTGCGCAAGTCCGATCGGCCTAAAGTCGGCGTGGCGCTGGCCACCACCCGTGAGAGCGCGGGTTGAAAGCCCTGACGACGGCAACCCGTGTCGTCTTTCGGCTCTTTCGCGACAACGAGAGGCGCTGTACGCGCCACGTACATGCGTACAAGCTCCTCGGCTCCGGGCCTCGACCACTGGACGCTCGTTCTCGAGCGCGCGGGTGCGCGAGGCGATCGCTCGTTGGCTTGCTGTCGCATGAGAGAGTCGGTCGTGCGCGAACCTAGGTGTAGTTCCTGAGGACGTTGGTCCATCCGGGCCTCCTTGGAGGCTGAGGGCTGCCAAGCACTCTCAGCCCCAAGGAGGAGATCCGGATGAGGCTTCACGGTAACGCGGCGCTCAGTTGGAGTGGTCGGCGGCGGCTGGCCGAGCGAGTGGTGGTCGAGGGCTGGACGCTGACAGCGGCGGCCGAGGCCGCCGGGGTGAGCATGCGCTGTGCGCGCAAGTGGGTCGGCCGGTACCGGCTCGCCGGCGAGCGCGGCTTGTTCGATCGTTCCTCGCGGCCGCGGCGAGTGGCCAATCGGACGCCGGAGGAGCGGGTCCGGCTGATCGTCGCCATGCGCCGCTTGCGCTTCACCGGCCCCGAGATCGCCGAGCTGCTCGGGATGGCCGTCTCGACCGTGTCGGGGATTCTGAGCCGGCAGGGCCTGGGCACGCTCGGGCGGCTCGGGCTCGAGCAGCCGCTCCGCTACGAGCGCTCGCGCCCGGGCGAGCTCGTCCACATCGACGTCAAGCGGCTTGGCCGAATCGAGGGCGGCGCCGGCAAGCGGGCGTTCGGAGGCGAGCGGCGGCTGCGCTACAACCCAACCCGCACCGACCCCGAGGGCAGGCGCCGGCGCCACGTCGGCTACGAGTACGTGCACGTCTGCGTCGACGACTACAGCCGCCTCGCCTACGCCGAGGTGCTGCCGGACGAGAAGACGACGACGGCGATCGGCTTCCTCGAGCGGGCGGTCTCCTTCTATCGGCGGCGCGGAATCCGGGTCGAGCGGCTCTTGACCGACAACGGCTCCGCCTACGTCTCGGCCCTGCACGCGCTCGCCTGCCGCAGGCTTGGGATCCGCCACAGCCGGACGCGCCCCTACCGGCCGCAGACCAACGGCAAGGCAGAGCGCTTCATCCGCACCCTGCTCGCCGGTTGGGCCTACGGGGCGATCTACCGCTCGAAGCCCGGAGCGCACGGCCGCTCTTGACGCCTGGCTCTCGTACTACAACCATCGGCGGCGACACGCAGCCCTTGGTCACCAACCCCCGGTCAGCAGAACCAACCTGCTCGGGTCTTACACCTAGGATTCCCAGGACCCAACGAGCTCTCGACGCCGCTTTGGTCCATCACGGGAGGTGCAACATGAAAGTCTTCGTGGTGGACGAACAGGAAATGCGGACGGCAGGCGGCCTGACGCTTACCGACATCACTGAGGAGGTCGAGCAAGCGGTGGCTGAGAGCGGTGTCACAGACGGGCTGGCCTGCGTCTACACGCCGCACACGACCTGCTGCATCCTGTGGGGTGCGGAAATCCGTTTCTCATGCTGCCAGGCTGTATTCGTGGATCAGTCCGCCTAGCCGATCTCGACGCTCGTCGTGGTCTGCTCGCGGCGCGCTGATCGAGCCGAGCGTGGGCTGCTGCGGAAGGGGCGGCGTGAGGTTGAGCGAACGGTGCGGGCGATGGCCGTTGTAGTGATGGATGAAGACGCGGAGCACGCGCTCGAGGTGCCGGCGGTTGAAGATGAGGAGCATGTCGAGGCACTCCGAGCGGACGGTGCGGACGAAGCGCTCGGCGATCGCATTCGCTTTCGGCGCTCGCACTGGCGTCCGGATGATCTCGATCCCTTCGCTACGGAAGACGGTGTCGAACTCGCACGTGTACTTGCTGTCGCGGTCGCGGATCAGGAAGCGCAGCGGGTTCGCGCGCTCGGTTAGCTTCCAGGCGAGCTGACGGGCCTGCTGGGTGACCAAGGTGCCGGTTGGGTTCGCGGTGCACCCGGCCAGGTGCACCCGCCGGCTGCCGAGCTCGATGAAGAAAAGCACGTACAGCCGCTCCAGCCAGACAGTCTCGATGGTGAAGAAGTCGGCGGCGATCATGCCGTGCGCCTGAGTGCGTAGGAACTCGCGCCAGGAGAGCCTTGCGCGCTCGCCGGCAGGGCCGAGACCACCCTCACGAAGCAGCGTGCGCACAGTCGTGGCCGAGACCGCGAAGCCGAGCCCGCGAAGCTCGCCGGCAATCCGTTGGTAGCCCCATCGTGCGTTCTCGCGCGCGAGGCGCAGCACCAACTCGCGGATCTCGCTCCTAATTGGCGGGCGGCCGACTCGAGCTGGGTACGTCCACCGCTTCGCTACCAGCCGACGGTGCCAACGAAGCAGCGTGGTCGGGGTGATGAAGAACGAGCGCGAGCTCGATCGCGGCAGTGGCCGGCTCGCCGCAGCAAGGAACACCCGATCGTCGGTCCTCAGCTCGGGCCGACCAGCCTGAAGGCGAAGCACCGCCAGCTCGTGGTGGAGCACCACGATCTCCAGCTCTTTGAACTCCTCAGAGCGAAAACGCAACGCCGCGAGTTGCAAAAGGCGTGCCAGCACCACGTAGCAGAACGACCAGAACAAGGCGGCTCCTCCGGGACGACGGAAAGGGCAGACGACCCTACGGGTCAGAATCGGCCGCCTGGCTCAGAACCGAGTTAATGCACCCACACGTCCCAACCTCGGCGATCGGCCTCTCCGAGCGCCGGCCTTTCACGGCGAAGAGCTCGGCTCGACGCCGTAGCGGGCGCACGAGACACGCGCGTCGGCTGAAGAGCAGCTGGTGCGGCTTCGCGTAGCCAGGTCGGTCAGGTAGTCGGGCGCTCCACGCTTCAGGCGGCTCGCCCTATGCCTATGCCGCGCCGCGGCGCGACCAGTCGTGCTGCTTCGCGTGATTCGCGACAGCCTGGCGGCTGGCGGCGTCGGCGAGCAGTCTCATGCCTTCGGGTCCGCGCTTCAACAGCACGTGCGTTGGATAGCAGGACAGGACGAGGTCACGCTCGAATTGGCCGACCCGCGCTTCAACGGGCTCGCCGCGCGCGAGCGCTAAGGCGTACTCGGGATAGCGGCTGCCGGCAGCGGTCGGCAACGGGAACGCTCCGCCGAAGCGGAGGTTGATGTCGGTGACGAGCAAACGGCCGTCGGCCTCGCGGAAGCATTGGACGGTTGCCGGGCCGACGACGCCGAAGGCCTCAGCGACGCGCTGGCCGAAGGCGATCAACTCGCCGTCCCCGATAGTCGCCCCTTTGATCGACTCGCCGCCCTTCGACTCGATCATCGTGCGCGGGATCGAGTTCAGGCAGCGCCCGGCGAGGTCGCAGAAGACGTCGAGGGAGAACTCCTCACCGGTGCACAGCTCCTGCACGATCGTCTCTCCTTCCCTGAGGGCAAGCAGCACGGCAAGCTCCTCGGCGTGGTGCGCCGTCGCCACATGCTTGGTCGCCGAGCCGTAGCGCAATTTGAGGAAGACGGGGAACGGAGGCCGCCGCGGGATCTCGTCGGGATGCCAGGTCCGCGGCGAGCCGATCCCCGCCGAGAGGAGGAACGCGTGCGCCGCCAGCTTGTCGGCCGCGCGGTCGACGATCTCCGGCTCCGGCAGCAGGACGAGCGCGCCAAGGGGGGCGCGCCCGCGGGCCAATAGGCCGGGGTCGAGATCGGTCAGCGGCAGGATCAGCTCGGCCTCGTGCTCTCGCACGATCGCACGCAGCGCCTCGATGTAGCCGGGCTCGTCGCAACGGGGTACCTGGACGGCGACGTCCGCGTGGTAAAGGGCGGGCGCCAGTGGGCTCGAGTCGGCAGCGATCGTCGTCCCCCCGGCGCGCGAAAAGGCGCGTAGCACTTCCGCGCGCTGGCCTGCGCACGTGAAGACGACCGTTGTCAGCCCGGCACGAGAATAGCGCGACGCGCCGGGCGAGCGGCGTCTCTGAATCGGCCGACGGATGATCGAGAGTCAACCTCGGCGGCGCGATCCGCTGGTGGTGAGGATGCCATGGCGACTGGCCGTGGCCTGTGGGGTGCGTAAACTCGTCCGCCGTCCGGATCTGCCCCTTTTGCAGCGATCGTATTTATGCACCCCACAGGCTCTTCTCGACCAGCGACTGGAGCGTGTCCAGGTCCGCCTCGCAGACTGCGTCTGTCGCTTCGAGCGTGCAGCCGCCCGAGAATACGGACAAGCGGCGGAAGAGCTGCTGCTCGTCCTCTGAGAGCAGGTCGTAGCTCCAGTCGATCGTCGTCCTGAGCGTCTGCTGCCGCGGGTCGGCGTCCCGGCCGCCCTTGAGCAGGTCGAGGCGCTGCGAGATCCGCTCGAGGATCTGGGCCGGAGAGAGCGCCTTCGCTCTTGCGGCGGCGAGCTCGACCGCCAGGGGAAGGTTGTCGAGATGCCGACAGAGCTCGGCGATCTCCTCGCTCACCTCTGTCTGCGCGCGCTCGCAGAAGAGGGAGACGGCTTCGGTGTTGGCGAGCGGCGGCACAGGGTACTCGACCTCGCCCTGCAAGCGCAGGAGCTCGCGACTCGTCACGAGCAGGGTCAGGTTGGGGCAGCTCTGAGTAAGGCTGGAGAGCTCCGGCGCGGCCGCGATCACCTGCTCCAGGTTGTCGACGAGGATGAGCATCTCTCGCTCGCCGATGTGCTCGGCGAGGCCGTCCTTGGCGCCGAGCAGCTGCGCCATCGTCGCGGTGACGAGCGAGGGATCGCGGAGGGAAGCAAGCCCGATCCAGAAAACGCCCGCCTTGTACTCGGGAACAAGCGTCGCAGCCGCCTCTAGTGCGAGGCGCGTCTTCCCGGATCCGCCGGGGCCGGTCAAGGTGACGAGGCGGGCGTTCCTGCGTCGCGGGGTTGAATCCCGCCGCTCTGGCGTTGGAGGTCGAGGCGCAACCGAGCACTGCTTAGCCCTGAAGGGCGCCAATACTCGTGTCGCCTCGGGGCGGGGGCTGGGAGGATGGGCGGCATGGTCTTCTCTTTCGTCCACCTCGCGTCCGGGCTGTGCTTGGTGCACTCGTTCGGAGTCTCCGCAGCTTGGACGTGAAGAATGTCGAGCTGCTGGTCTTGCGGCACGAACTTGAGGTTCTGCGCCGCCAGGTCGAGCGGCGGAAGCTAGGAGCTGCTGATCAGGCCCGGCTCGCAGCGGCAGCGCGTCACCTGCCACGCCGCGCCCGCTGCACCCGTCTGGTCACGCCGCGGACGCTGCTTCGTTGGCATCGAGCGCTCGTCCGCAGGAAGTGGCGACAGCCGTTCGGATGGCGCGGGCGGCCGCCGCTGGCTCCCGAGGTTCGGGAACTCGTGCTAGGGCTCGCACGCGAAAACCCGCGGCGGGTGTCGGGTGCGCAAACTCGGCCGCCGTCCGGATCTGGTCCGTTTGCAGCGAGATCGTATTTACGCACCCCACAGGGCAACGCGCTTTGTTTCGACCCTTTGATTACTACTGGGCGATCTCCCAGATGTGGCCGCCCGGGTCGCGAAAGCTGGCGGTGCGGATCCCCCAGGGTCGATCCATCGGCCCATTCAGTAATTCGACTCCGCGCTTTTTCAGTTCCTCGCACATCGCGTCGACGTCATCCACGCCGAGCGTGAACTGGAACCGCACGCCGGCCTCACGGGTCGCAACCGTCGCTGGCTTGACGAGCTCGGGTGCCTCGCTTGTCTTCAGCAGGTTGACCAGCGTGTCGCCGAACTTGAACACGGTCGAGTTGTCGTCCTCAAACACGACCGGCAGCTGGAAGACCTCCTGGTAGAAGCGCTTCGCCTCCTCCAAGTCCTCGACGAACAACGTGATGGCCGCGATACCCCCGGGCCAGGCTCCGTCTTCCGCACCTCTTGCCTGGGTCATTACCTCCCGATCATGCACTATTCCGCTCGGCGGTGATTCCTGAGCGCTGGCCCACCCCACCAGACCGCTGACCCTACCGGTCACCAGCGCGATTACACACCGCACGCGCAGATCCGGCACCCGCGTCGGAGTTTCCGGCACCCACAGGGTGATCCACACGCCCATCCGCGCGCCCCAGGGCGAACGCCTACACGGAGCGTTTCGTCCGCACCATCCGCGGCGAATCTCTCGACTGGCTACTGATTGTTCGGCCGCCGCCACTTCGAGCGAGTGCCACGTGCCGACACCGCCCATTACAACCGCGAACGCCCCCACCGCGCGCTCGCGCTTCACCCGCCCGAACCAGCCACCCTGATCCGTCGACCGACAGTCGGCACAATCGACCGCCGCGACGTTCTCGGCGGACTGATCCACGAGTACACCGAGCCGCAGCATGAACCACGTTTTTGAAACCCCTCAGGATGTTGCGGCCGCGGCGATCGCTGCCGATACTGAACTTGCCCATGTTGCACGACCTCTTTGCACGCCTGCAGGGCTTCCGCGCCGATGTTCTCCGTTCCCGCGAGGACTTGCGGATGGCCTTTGCGCAGGACGATCGCAAAAAGCAAGCAATGACGTTAGGTACGAACGGGCCCCGAGCTCGATCGTCACGCTTTCGCCGAATCCGTCGAGGGTCGGCTCCCACCCGCCGGGACTGAAGTTCGAGCTCGTAGTCAGCGGTTGACGTTCGGGCGCGGAGGCTCCTCCCGCTGAGCGTCTCGGAAGCAGGAACGGCTCGCCCGTAAGGGGGATCGTGACTCTCGTTGACTGCGACCGCCTCGGCGTGAGATCGTCTTGAGGTCGGAGCCCAAAAACCGAAAGGTCAACGGGCTTCGGCATTTTCTTGCCGCAATTCTCTCCTGGATGACACACGGTCGCGGCCCGGACCGGCGCGACCCGCCGCGCCTTGCCCCGACTGATGTGCCTTGTGCAGTTTCAGGAGCCGCTATCTCCTCTCCCCCCGGGGTGCTATCCAGGCTTTACGGGGAGGCAGATGAGCTCATTACCACCCCCAAAGGGGCCCAAATCACTGTCCCTTGCCGCCATTTGCCTGCAAATGGGCACTTCTGAGGGGACCGCGGAGGGGACAGGAACGGCCCTGACTGCCCCCTCCCCCGGGCGCCGCGCTTTTCGCGCAACCTCGACGCTTTGCAGCAGGCTCGGTCAGCATCGGCGGCGGGCTCCGGCGTGACGCCCGGCCGAGGCGGTGCCCCCGTTGTGGCAGTACTTGGTGCCGTTTGAAAACCTCGACACGCTCTCGGCTAACTAGTGGTTCGGCGACCCGCGCGTGTGTGACCGCGCATCCTTGACCGGCAGCGCCGCGAGGCGTATGACCGCACCATGAAAGATCTCACCATCTCACTGACCGACCAACCGGGCTCGCTCGCAGCGCTCGCCGAGGCGACCGGACGCGCGAACATCAATATCGAGGGCGCATGTGCCTACGCCGAGGACGACAAGGCGGTCGCGCATATCTGCGTCGACGACGCGGACGGGGCGCGGCGCGCACTGAACGAGGCGGGGCTGGAGGTGACCGGCGAGCAGGACGTGATCGTCGTCCAGCTTGAGGACCGGCCTGGCGTCCTCGGCGGCGTCACGCGACGGATCGCGGACGCCGGCGTCAACCTCAAGCTTGCCTACCTCGCCACGGGAACACGGCTCGTCGTCGCTGCCGACGACCTCGACCGCGCCGAGATCGCAATCTAGTCACTACGCCCGTCGGCCGGCGCATCGTGCGGTGTGCCCGGTGAGCCCGCGCCCTGACGCAGCCGCCACCTGTGCTCGGGCCCCGCCCGTGCACGTATCGACCGTTTCCTACTGGCGGGGCGATCGAGCATCGAGGTGCGCGATGACTGCGCCGGCAGGCGACTCCGACACCAACTGAGAGTCGGCCGGCGCGGCTGTGTGGACAACGCTGCCGAGCCAGCCGGACTCGCCCGTCGCCTTGGCGCGTCGCGCTAGCCAGCCGCCTGCTCAGCGCGCGCCTTCAGCGCGGTGTCATCTGCTCGAAGCAAGCCTCTGTCTTCGCCAGCGTGCCCTTGACGAACGGGACGAGGACGCCGGAGAAGCGCTCCGACTAGACGAAACGGCTGCGGCCGCCATCGGGGGCTCGATCCGGAGGCTGTGCTCCCCGTCGAAGATGCCGGGCACGATCGGGCGGCCGAGCCAGCGCAGCTCGCGGTTCGCTTCGACGGCGCGGACGGCGGCTTGAACGTCGTCGCCCGCGCTCCCGGCGGCGAGCAGTCGGGCGAGTAGACGGTACTTTTGCGGTAGGCGTCGCGGAGGTTCCGCCGTCGATCCACCTCGGGCAAGGGGGCTAGGTCAAGAGGTTCGCGCTGGCGGTGAATTCGCGTAGCGCATGGGGTGTACAAACTCGGCCGCGCGGTACTGAATCCAGTCGATTTGCAGGAAGATCGAATTTGTGCACCCCACGGGCGGTCGTTTGCGCCCAAGCGGACAACAAAAGAGGCCGATTTGCAGGTATTTTACCGGAGAGACGGGACTCGAACCCGCGACCTCCAGCGTGACAGGCCGATCTTGGTAGTTCCGGGTTGGGCGGGATCGGGCGGGAATTTTGCCGCGCGAGCCGGGCCTTTTGCCCTTGATCTTGCGGGGATTGGCGGGCCTTGCGGGAGCCTCCGGCGACCTCGTGCGGGATGAGTGCGGGATGGTCGTTGTCTGAATGGCGAACTGACGCGATGTGCGCGGGATCGTGTCGGGTCCTCCCTGCGCCCCGTGCTCCAAGACGATGCCGGCAGGACGTGAAACGTGAGCGGGCGCAGTCAGCGACGCATTGCGATCCCGACTCGCTCAACTCATCCGACCGTTCGCCCGACGTGAGCTACGCGGAGCAGCCGAGCGGCTCGAAAACTCGACCAAGGCTTTGCTCGCTGTGACAATGGTCCCCTCTCTGCAACACTCGATTTCCCGCACGATGTCGGGTATAACCGAGCAAGAAGGAGGCAGCATGGCTCGGCGGTCGGGGGAGACGTCGACGCTGCGGCAAGCGGGACGGGTAGCCCTCGGTTTTGAGCGAGCCCATCGACCCGGGGATGGAGGCAGGGATTCGCGCTCCGCGGCCGGTTCGTCTCCGGCGGCGTACTGGCCGCTCGTTGGCAGGAGCGAGGAGCTGGCCTTCATCTCGGCCCTGCTCCAGGAGGGTACGCGTGGGATCGTCCTCGCGGGGGCGGCGGGCGTCGGCAAGACGCGCCTGGCGCGGGAGATACTCGAAGAGGCCGACGCGAGGGGTTACGCGACGGCCTGGGCGACCGCGACGCGGGCGGCGGCCTCCATCCCCTACGGCGCCCTCGCTCACCTGCTGCCGGAGCCGGGAAGCGAGACCGGCGGCCCGCTTGCATTCTTCCAGCGGGCCGCACGGACACTGGTGGAGCAGGCGGAGGGGCGCTCGCTTGCACTCGCGATCGACGATGCGCACCTGCTCGACGGGGCCTCGGCCGCCGTGGCGCAGTGGCTTGCCGCGAGCGCTGGGGCGTTCCTGATCGTCACGGTCCGCACGGGCGAGGTGGCGCCGGATGCGATCGTCGGGCTCTGGAAGGACGGGACAAGCGACTACCTCGAGTTGCAGCCTCTTTCGAAAGATGACGTCGCTCGGCTCCTCGCGGAGGCGCTCGACGGCGACGTCGAGGGAGGCACGGCGCAGACGCTTTGGAAGGCCACTCGGGGGAATCCGCTCTACCTGCGCGAGCTGGCAAGGGAGGGGCTCGCGCGGGGCACGCTCGTCAGCGCGGGCGGCGTCTGGCGCTGGCGAGGACCAGTGGTTCCCGGGCCGCGTGTTCTTGAGTTGATCGAGGCACGCGTGGGCCGTCTCGAAGCCGGCCAGCGGCAGCTGCTCGAGCTCGTTGGTGCCGAGGAGCCCATCGAGGCGAGCGTGCTCGAACGCCTCGCTCCTCCCGGGGTGCTCGCGGGGCTCGAGCGGGAGGGCCTGCTCGAGGCCGAGAGCAGCGGACGCCGCCTCGAGCTCCGATTCGCCCATCCGCTCTACCTTGAGGCGATCCGCGCGCGGACTCCCGAGATCCGGGCGCGCGAGCTCCATCGACGGCTCGCGGAGGCGCTCGAGGAGTGCGGCGGGCGCCGTCGGCGAGACATCCTTCGGATCGTGGTTCACCGACTCGAAGGTGGGGACACGCCGAGCACGGCCTTGCTCACGGACGCGGCTCGCCAGGCCGAAACGGCATTCGACTACCGTTTGGCCGAGCGGCTCGCCCGGCACGCGGCCGAAGCGGGGGGTGGCGTTGCTGCCGGGCTTCTTCTCGGCCGCGCGCTCCAGGGTCAGGGACGCTTCGCCGAGGCGGAGACGGTGCTCGGCCGCCTCGCGGGCAGGGCGCGTGCGGACGCGCAGCGGAGCGAGCTTGCCGAGCTGCGCTCGGCCAACCTCTTCTGGGGACTCGGGCGCCCGACCCAGGCAGAGGACGTTCTGCGGCAGAGCGAGCAGGCCATCGCCGACTCTTCGCGCCGCGAGGAGCTGCTCAGCCTCAGGGTCGGGTTCGCCTGCGCCGCCGGCCGTCCGCTCGAGGCGCTCGAAGCCGCCGCGCCGATCCTCGACCGGAGCGGGACGAGCCGGCGAGCGGTCCTGCGCACGCTGCTTCACGTCGTCCCCGGGCTCGCGATCGTCGGCCAGACAGACCGCGCACTGGAGGCCGCCGACCGGGCACTCGCGGCGGCGCGCGCGTTCGGCGGGGAGCTCCCGTTCGCTCCGGGTCACCTCGTGATCGGCCGCCTGCTCGCGCTCAGGCTCGCGGGTGAGCTGACGGAAGCGGAGCGTGCAGGGCTTGAGGGGTACGGGCGCGCGCTCGAGCAGGGCGACCGGGACAGCATGGCGCTGATCGCGATGTTTCTCGGGCAAGTCGCGCTTGACCAGGGCAGGCTGAGGACTGCCGCGCGCCGGCTGCGGGAGGCGCGGGCCAGTTTCCGCGAGCTCGACATGATGGGCTTCCTTGCCTGGTGCCAGGCGGATCTCGCGCGTGCGTTGGCACTTTCCGGCGACCCGGCCGAGGCGGGCTCCGCGCTCGAGGAGGCGAAGGTGGCGCAGAGCGAGTCGGTGCGAATCGACCGCGCCGCCCTCGGGACGGCCGCGGTCTGGGTGGCGGTCGCAAGGGGTGAGCTCTCCGGGGCCCGCCAGCTCGCGCTCTCTACGGCGGAGGAGGCGGAAGCCTTCGGTCAGGGCGCGTTCGCGGCAATCCCCCTGCACGACCTGGCCCGGCTCGGAGAGCCGCGGGCAGTTCTTTCGAGGCTGCAGGCGATCGCGGCGGCGAGCCAGGGCCGGCTCTTCCCGCTCTACGCCGACCACGCCTCGGCTCTCGTCGAGGGCAGCGGCGAGGAACTCGAGGTTGTCGCTCGGCGGTTCGAGGAGCTCGGCGCACTTCTCCTCGCGGCGGAGTCGTTGAGCGAAGCGGCGACCGCCCACCGGGCTGCGGGGAGAGGCGCGAGTGCCCGGAGCGCAGAGATTTCGGCGCGAGGGCTGTTAGAGCGTTGTGAGGGCACCCGCCCGCCAGCGGTAACGGTCGGAGCGGACGAGCTTACGCCGCGTGAGCGCGAGGTCGCCGCCCTGGCCGCGGCGGGACTCTCGAACCGGGCGATCGCTCAGCGGCTCGTCCTCTCGAGGCGCACCGTCGAGAACCACCTCCAGCACGTCTACGGGAAGCTGGGCGCGAGGAGCCGCGTCGAGCTCCCCTCGCTGCTCGAGCTCGGCACGGGCTGAGTAGTACGCCCGGGGAGGCGGGCGAAATTGAGTAGCGCCTACTCAGGACGGCCCACGCGCCGAGCCCTAGCCTCGGGTCATGGACGAGGAGAGTGCGCTCGCGTGCCTGCCGGAAGCCTATGCGGCGGCGCTTCGCTTGCGCAGACAGGGACTGGACGATCGGGCGATCGCTGAGCAGCTCGACTTGGAGCCGCAGGCGGTCGGGCCGCTGCTGCGGCTCGCCGAGGCGAAGCTCGCCGCTCTGCGCGAGCCGCTCGATGAGCCGGTCCCGACGAGGCGACGCCCGCCTCCAAAGAAGAGAGAGGAAGGATGAGTTGCATGCGCCGCATTAGGTGGATACCAACGAGCCCTCCTCGCGGCTCGCGGAAAGGAAGAGCGATGAAGGCCTTGACGAGAATCTCGTTGCGAGCGGCCGTGCTCGGCGCAGCCTGTCTGCTGCTGCTATCGGTGGCGGCCCCGGCCGCGACGGCCCGAGCGACGCTCGCGCTCAACCCCGCGATTGGCCCGCCGACCTCGCTCGTGAAGGCGAAAGGCTCGGACTACGCCGCGGGCGAGGTGGTGGCGCTGTTCTTCGACGGCGCCCGGGTCGGCTCGGCCGTGGCCGGTCCGACCGGCAAGTTCAACACCCGCTTCGCGGTCCCCGCCTCCGCGCGTCCGGGCGAGCACGCGGTGGATGCGGTCGGCCAGACGAGCGGCGTGTCGGCGCGGGCGTTGTTCCTCGTCCGCACCGACTGGCTGCAGGGCTGCTTCGCCGGCGGCCGCAGCTGCTTCAACCCGTACGAGAACGTGATCGGCCCGGGCAACGCGGGCGCCCTTGCGGTCGCCTGGCGCGCGCCGGTCGGGACGGACGGCGCCTCGGCGCCGGTGTACGCGAACGGACTCGTATTCGTCGGCACCAGCCACGGCCTGGTCGGGCTCGACCCGGCCAGCGGGGCGATCATCATCAACTTCCGCTCCGGACCGGTGGCGACGACACCGGCAGTGATCCGCGGCTTCGACCCCCAGCCCGACCCGCCCGGCAAGGTGGTCGTCGGCTCCAGCGACGGGACGCTGCAGGCGGTCAGCACGAGCGGGACGCCGCTCTGGCAGGTCGGTCTCGGGCGCCCGCCCGCCTCGCCGCTCGTGCTCCAGGGGATCGGCGACCCGAACGCGCGGGTGATCGTCGGCGCCGGCAACGTCCTCTTCGCCTTCGACGGCGATGGCAACCGGCAGTGGGCGACCGTGCTCGAGGGCGGTGACATCTCCACGCCGGCGGCGCTGCTACAGCTTCCGGACACGCCGGATCGAGTCGTGGTCGCCGCCGGCGACATGCTCTACGCGCTCGATGCGGCCAGCGGCGCGATCATCTGGGCGAGCGACCCCTCCGGGCACCGGCTCGGGGCCCCCTCGATCGGCGACCCGAACGTCGTCCCCAACCCGCAGGTGCTGGTCGGCGACGCCGTCGGCAACCTGTTCTCGCTCGACCCGCGCAGCGGCGCGGTCGTCGCCCGCTTCGCCGCCGGCGGTCCGATCTCCGGCTCGCCTGCTATCGGCGACCCGAACCAGTCGCTGCCGTGGGTGTTCGCCGGCGACGGCAGCGGCACCATCTACGGCTTCGAGGATCCAAACGAGCTCCCGCCGCCTGCCTGGGAGGCGACCCTCGGCGGCGCGGTCGACAGCCCGTCCGTGCTGGCCAACGGCGTCATCTACGCCGCCACTGATCCCGAGGAGGGCGACCCGCACATCTTCGCCCTCGACCAGGCGAGTGGGCGCGTCCTCTTCGACGGCCTCCTGCCCGGCGGGGTCGCTGCCTCGCCGATCGTCGCCGACGGGAGGCTGTTCGTCGCCACCCGCAGCGGCGAGGTCGTCGGCTACCAGACCCCTGATACCTAACGAGAAGAGAAGAGGAGGTTCGACGATAAGGATTCGATGCAGTCGAGGCGCCCGTTGGGCGGCGCTCGCAGTCGTCGTGCTCGGGCTTTCGGCCGGGGCTGTTGCCTACGCCAACATCCCCGACTCGGGCGGGCTGATCCACGGCTGCTACAAGAAGACCTCGCCCAACCAGGGCACACTGCGCGTGATCGACACGGAGAAGGGGCAGACCTGCTCCGGCGCCGAGAACGCGCTCAACTGGAACCAGACCGGACCGCAGGGGCCGACCGGGGCCGCCGGGCCGACGGGAGCCGCCGGGCCGACCGGGCCGACCGGGCCGCAGGGGCCTACGGGCCCCTCCGGAGTACCTGGACCCACGGCCGCGCTCTTCGCGACCGGTACGAACACCGACGTGGACGGCCAGTTCCACGTCGTCGCGACCCTCGACCTGCCACCGACCGACTACGTGGTCACGGGCAGCGTCACGCTCAATCTCAGCGGAGACGACGGCCACGCCACGTGCGCGCTGCGCGTCAACGACGTCACGCTCGATCAGCAGGACTTCGACTTCTCGAACGGCGCGATCGAACACGATGCCGCGACGCTGATGACCGACGCCGCGCTGGCCGGCGGGAATCCGGGCACGGCCGACGTCGTGTGCTCGATGGAGCACGACGACCCGAACGCTTTCGTCGGGAACGGCATCAAGGCCCGTCTGCTCGCGTTGCAGGTGAACTTCCAGTGAGAGCGTGGCCGCGACAAGCGAGCTCTGCCATGACCGGATGTCCAGAGGCGGAAGAGCGATACGCAGGTTCGTCTTGCTCATCGTCGGCGTCGTTGCCGTCGCGCTTCCGACGAGTGCCGCCGCGTCGCCGCCGACGCCCGTGACGATCACCGTCCTGGCCGAGTTCAGCGGCCCGGTCCCGCAAGGGACGTTCACGGCCGGCACGCCGCTCTGCTCGAGCGGAACCGTCGTCAGCGAGCCGATCGCCGGCGGGGGAGGGCAGGTCGCGTCCGCGTTCACGGGTCTTCAGCATTTCAGCTGCGACGACGCGAGCGGAACGTTGACGATTCAGTTCCACCCTCAGGTTCACCCGCCCGGCTTCATCGACCATGGCCCCTGGACTGCCAGCGGCGGGACGGGAGCCTACGACGACCTCCGCGGTAGCGGCGACTTCATGTTGCTCGGCTTCATCTCGCCAACGACGGCCATGGCGATCTTCAGCGGGGAGGTTCATTTCGACTGAGCTCGTCGGCGAACTGACACGGACGGCTACGGCATGATCGCGCACGCATTCGAGCAGGCGCTGCCGTGAGCGCGCGGCCAGCAGTTACCGCGGCTTCCTGGTGGTGCCGCTGCCCCGGAGGGAGGGCCGAATCGGCGACAACGGCCAACACCACGTCCGAACCGTCTGTATCCACCGCCGAAGCTATGAACTCTCGTTTACGGAAGGAGCCAGTCATGAAAAGGAAGATCAGCCCGCGCCCGGAGGGAGCGACGTTCCCGTGCATGCCGGAGCACTGTTCGCACCTCGACGGGGAGACGAGGGTGAAAGCGATGGGCAGAAGGCGTTTTGCGGCGGGCGCGATGCTCGCGGCGACACTAACGTGCCTCTGTGCGATCGGACTCGTCGTTGCGCGAATCGCCGCGGCGACGCCACCGGCTCAGGCAGCGGGTACCGGAACGATCACGAGCGTCGTGATCACCCTCGAGCGGATCGCGGACGGCAACAGGTTTCTGGACGTCACTGCGAGCGGTACCTTGACCGGGACCTTCAGCGGCGCGATCACATACCACGTCGAGGAACTGGTGCACGGGGACGGCTCGGTCAACTTCCACGGGTTCGGCACGTTCGCGGGCACCAGTCCGTGCGGTACGAGCACGACCGCCTTCGAGGACAACGGCTCGGGGCCCACGAGATTCATCGCCACCGCCCATCTCGGGACGGTCGACGACGCCGAGAGCACGGCGGCTGTCCATGCGGAGATTGATGTCGCACAGTTCTTTCCGACGTTCACTTATTCCGGCACGTTCCACTGCGGCTAGCGGCGCTCCCCGCGGGGCGGGCGCGCCCCCACCGCCGCGGGGCCGCCCTGAACGGGCGTCGATCGTGAGGGGTTCCCAAAATGGGAGCTCGCCGGTTGCGGCCCGGCCGGTGCGTCGTCTGGCTTAGTTTCGCGCGTGCGAGTACCAAAGATCGTGGCCGGCTTCGCAACCGATTGGCTGTCGCTCCCGGTGCTCGGGGACGATCGAACGGAAGTGTCGCTCCACGATCTCGAGCGTCTCGAGAACCGGCCTTTGTGCCAGCAGGTCGGTGTAGCTGGTCGCACCCTCACGGTCGTGGCCGCGACCGGGCTCCTCGGGTGGAAGATGACCGATGGCATACCACCGCCAGCCGCCGGGCGCGGCCGCATCGCAGTAGACGGCAGCCGCCAGCTGGTGGTGGCAGCGGTCGCGCACGTGACGGAGGCCGTCGAGATGTCGGTCCTGCGGCTCGACGAGCCGGAACCAGGTGTCCCACAGCGCGTGAGCCCAGTTCAGGGCTTCGAAGAGCGGCGGGTAGACCTCGCGACGGCTGTCTGCCCCGATGGCCGACTGCTCGCGAAAACGTTCGACGGCCTCCACGTAGCCGCGAACAAGCCAGGAACCGGGTGTAGGGCCGACCTCGCGCATCGAGCGCGCTGCCCGATCGTTTGGACACGGGATGCGCCCCTGGTGAGTTTGGCAGGACGAGCAGCCTGGGGATAGGGCTTGACCACGAGCAGTCCGGTAGGCCTCGCCGGACAGGCGGGCGCCAGCGTCTGCCACGCGTCCAGGCGCTCTCGGCTCCAGTCCGGGGCGAACAACGACCCGCAAGCGACGTTGACGGCCGATGGCGCGCGGAGCCGAGTGGCATTCGGGCTAGGCGGTACGCCTAGAGCGGAGAGGAAGCCACCCGGCCCCGCGGTTCTGACTGGGCGTCAGTCTTGGGCGGTGATCATTAGCTTGTCGTTTGCTCTTCCGCCGCTGGCTCGTCAGCCGCTGGCTCTTCCGGCACCGGCTCCTCGGCAAGCGCCTCTGCGGCCCCTTCCCGAGGCGCTTCCTCCGCCGCTGGCTCTTCCCCGGCCTGCTCCTCAGCAGACGGTTCCTCCGCAGACGGCTCAGCCGACTCCTCCACGTCGGGCGTCACTTCTTCCTCACCTCCCCTGTGGGGTGCCTAAATACGATCTCGCTGCAAAAGAGGCAGATCCAGGCGGCGGACGAGTTTACGCACCCCACACGGGACTCGAACCCGCGTGTGCGTGCCGAAAACTCGATCGGCGTGACGAGCTGCGTCTCCCGCTGGCCGGCCGTCTGGCGCCGCCGCCGCCGGTACCGGTGCTTGAAGCGGCAGCGTACGCGGCCGGCGTCGTAGGGTCGCGTCATCGACGGCGAGGGTGTGATTCGGCTGCTGGGCTCGGTCGAATCCTGGGTGTTCCGGCGTCTGCTCGAGCTGGTTGTGCTTCGTCTGCGTTCGGAGCGGTCGAAGGAGCTTGAGATTTCTCGTGCTGCGTCATCAGCTGCATGTCTTGCGGCGCCAGGTCGGGCGGCCGCGGTTGCGGCCGGCCGACCGGCTGCTGCTGGCCGCGCTCAGCCGCGCGCTGCCGCGGTGGTCGAGGTCGTCGCTCTTTGTCTCGCCGGAGACGCTTTTGCGCTGGCATGGTCAGCTGGTCGCGCGACGCTGGACGTATTCGCGGCGAAGCCTCTGCCGCCCCCGGACAGAACGCGGCATCTGCGAGCTGGTGCTGCGCATGGCGCGTGAGAACCCGACGTGGGGCTACCGGCGCATCCAGGGCGAGCTGGTCGGGCTCGGAATCAGCCTTGCGCCGAACACGGTCTGGGCGATCTTGCGCCGACACGGGATCGAGCCGGCACCGCGACGGGCAGCGCTGAGCTGGGCGGAGTTCCTGCGGGCGCAGGCGTCGGCGATCATCGCCTGTGACTTCCTGACCGTCGACACCGTCTAGTTACGCCGGTTGTACGTGTTGTTCTTCGTCGAGCTGGGCAGCCGCCGCGTCCACTTCGCCGGCGTGACCGCGAATCCACACGAGCGCTAGGTCACCCAGCAAGCACGCAACCTGGCGATGACGCTCGCCGAGCGGGAGCAGCCGGTGTGCTTCCTCATTTGCGACCGCGACAGCAAGTTCACGCGCAGCTTCGACGAGGTCTTCCGTTCCGAGGGTATCCGCGTGATCCGGACGCCGGTGCGGGCGCCGCGGGGAAAGGCGCACGCCGAGCGCTGGGTGGGCAGCCTGCGACGCGAATGCCTCGACCGGCTCTTGATCCTTGGCCACCGCCACCTGGAGCAGGTCGTGCGCGCATACAAAAACCAGCACCGTCCGCACCGCTCGCTCGAGCAGCTTCCGCCGCTCGCCAAGCCGCCGTCGGCGGAGCGGTCGCCGCCCAACCAGATCGGTCGCCGCGACCGCCTCGGCGGCCTGCTCCACGAGTACCACGCCATCGCCGCGAGACGCCGCGCCTGGCTGCTTCCGCGAGCCGGGAAGAGCCGTTGCGTCCAGCCGCTCGACAGCGATCGAATGTGACCACGTTCGCGTTGCGACAGGCCCTTCGCGCTCGGCGTCAAAGCGACTTCAACGCTCAGCACGTTGACGGCCGAGCCCATGCCTTGCCAAATTCGGTGTGATCTGGTATTCGCGCGCGCGCGTGAAACGAGATACGCGGACGCGCCGAGGAGATGTTTTGCTCGGCTCGCATATCGCGCTCCGAACACCGCCCAGACTCGAGCGATAGACCTCCGAACCGAGTTCTCGGCACCCACACCACCGCTGTCGCGAACGGCTCGAGCAGCCGCAGCGCCTCCGCCTCACCGGCGGCCATCTCCCGGAAGAAGTCGCGCTTGCCGGCGGCTGCGGGAACCGGTGCGCCAGGTGCTCGAAGCTTCTCCGATCGCTCGTGACGATCAACCGCTGCTCGCCCGCGAACGCGCGCAGCGATTCCAGCGGCACCCGCCCGGCCTCGAGTTCGTCGACGCAGCGATGCTCGGCGAGGCTGCACTCGACGGGTGCGAGCTCCGTCCGCGCGGCCGCCACTAGCTCAGCGGCGTCCATACCGCCATATTCAACTGTCCGCGTGCATTAAGCCGAGCGGTGAACCGGTAGCCGGCTCCGTCCGCGTCGCCGCGTCCGGCGCGAACAGGGATGGCCGCGTGCGCCGGTCATCTGGAATAGTGGCCGCAGATCCAAGCCGTCAGTTCGAAGGCCGCGCGCTCACGAGGGAAGTCGCCTTCCCGGGTCTCGGTTGCGCGACCGATCCGAGAAAGGAGTCACGATGCGACCGACCAAGGAGACGGGAATCCTCACCGTCGCGGACGTCAGCGACCCGCGCGGCGAGGGCTCGATCGAAGCGCGGTTCAACGAGCGACAGCAGATCTTCGAGCTTCCGCGCTCGAAGTCCGCACTCGCCGGCCGCCTGAGGGACGCCCTCGACCGCGGCGCGCCCGTCAAGGCCGTGCTCAATCCCCGACGCGGCACACTCCAAGGCGTCGAGCCGCCCTCCGAGCGCGAGCGGCGCGAGTTTGAGAAGAAGCGCAGCCCGCTTGAAGGGCCGGAGCGGCCCTTCAAGCTCGACCTCGCGCGGATCGACCCGACGACCTTCAACATCGTTGACCAATACCTGAAGGTGCCCACCTTCGACCTCTGCACGAAGCTCATCCCGAACTACAAGGCCGCGAAGAACATCTTCGACTTCTGCGCCGCCCAGTCATGCCACCTGCCTGGGCCATACGCGATCCCGCAGTGCATCCCGTTCCAGTACGTAGTCGACGGCTGCTACGCGCGCGCGCACAAGATGCGGCAGATCATCACCGAGCAGTACGGCTACTGCTGCGAGAAGGTCTTCAGCTTCGCCATCCCGTACCCCTACCGGCTCGCGGTGAAGGCGAACAAGTGGGGCGGCTGCTGCGTCACCTGGTGGTTCCACGTCGCCCCGCTCGTGCGGGTGCGGATCAAGATCAAGCTGCTCTCGTTCAACCTCGAGTTCGTCCTGGCGATGGTGATCGACCCCGGCATGTTCGACAAGCCGGTGCTGCTGAGCTCGTGGCTGGCGGCGCAGGAGGACACCACCTGCTGGGCCGACGCCAAGGTCACGATGTACTCGATCCAGTCCGGTTCGGCCTACCTGCCGGCCGACGGCACGGGGACGACGTTCACGACCGACCCCAATTACACGGACACGCAGGCCACACTGATCCAATACAAGAACTACACGACGTGCACGTAACCTGAGCGCCGATGCAGCGGGAGCTCACCGTCGCCCGCGTCCGCGGCTCGGAGGAAGCCGACCACGTCGAGGTGCTCTTCCTCGAGTCCGCCCGCATCTACCTGCTCGAGCGGGCGCGGCCGGACTTCGACCAGCTGCTCGACCGGCTGCGCGAGGGCCAGAGGGTGCGGATCACGATCGCGCCGCCGGACGGCGACGTGATCGAAGACTTGCAAGCCCTGCCTGCGTGATCAGCTGACGGCGGCACAGCTGGACAGCTGTGGCTGCCGGAAAGTCAATCTTCGACAGATCGGCGCATTGCCTGTGGGTGCCGGAAACTCGAACCGACGACGGTGGCGGGCGACCTACCCACTTACGCGACGGTCACGCCGGCAGCGGTGATGGCCGAGGCCTGCCGCGGGCAGGCCTGGTTCGGGGGGTTCGCGGATCCGCTCGGCGAGCTCGACGACGGCCTCGA
>Ga0070698_100002023_pt1 | contig 22541 bp, 22 predicted proteins | sample KBSK1502metaG_FD_65477 | JGI IMG/M metagenome (GOLD analysis project Ga0070698, IMG submission 65477) | Corn, switchgrass and miscanthus rhizosphere microbial communities from Kellogg Biological Station, Michigan, USA - KBS K1-50-2 metaG | ecosystem: Host-associated > Plants > Roots >...
TGGGAAAGGAGCCAGAGAGGGGCATGACGCATCACCTCACCGCTCGTACCGTGCTCGTGGTCGCAGCCGCCGCCCTCCTCGTTGCCACCGCCTGCTCGCCAGGTCCCGCGGCATCGAGCCCGACGCCAGCGACGTCCGAAAAGCCACAGCAGGGTGGGAAAATCATCCAGGGAGACATCACCGACATCGCGACCATGCAACCCATCCTGTCCGCGGACACATCCTCGAGCCGGATCATCAACCTGATCTACGACACGATCATCCTTGCCGATCCCAACAACGGTGAACCGAAGCCACGAATGGCGACGTTCAGCATCTCGCAGGACGGGCTGACCTACAGCTTCGAGATCAACGCGAAGGCGAACTGGTCCGACGGAAAGCCGGTGATCGCACAGGACTGGCTCACAGGTCTCAAGGCCGTCGGCAAGTCGCAGAAGACGGTGCGCAAGTCAAGCTTCCAGGACATCGAGGGATTCCTCGACTACTGCGTCGGCTCTGCGTCTTCCGGGTGCAAGGGCACAGCGAAAGAGATCTCGGGTGTCACGATTGACCCGGTCAACGCGAAGAAGTTCTCGGTCAAGCTCAGAAAGGTGAGCTGCCCCGCAATCATCGACCTGAACGGTTACACCCTCCCGACGCAGGTCTTCGGGAAGTACGTCACCGACACCTCGAAGGACGAGATCGACACAGCGCCCGAAAACACGAACCCAACCGTGTTCAGCGGCCCGTTCAAGTTCAGCGAGTGGCGCAAGGGCGACCAGATCATCCTCGACAAGAACCCCGATTACTGGCAGGGCGCGGCGAACGTCGACCAGTACATCGTCAAGGTGGTCGCGAACCAGACCGCCATCGCAAACGGTCTCAAGACCGGTGAGCTCACCTGGGGTGGCATCCAGCCCAAGGACCTCGCCGACATGCAGACCGTCGACAGTGTCAGGATCACGAAGTACTCGAACCTCGGCTACACGTTCATGAGCTGGAACACTTTGAGCCCGACCGCGCCCGCGCTTGCCGACAAACGCGTGAGGCAGGCGCTCGCGTATGGCATCGACATGGACCAGGTCATCAAGGCCGTGGTCTTCGGGGAGGCCACGAAGCAGGTCGCGCACCACGTGCCGGTCCAGTGGGCCTACCCGAGCACCGCACTTGAGCAATACAAGTTCGACAAGGTGAAGGCGCAGCAGCTTCTGACCGACGCCGGCTGGGTGAAGGGATCCGACGGCATCCTGGCAAAGGACGGCAAGAAGTTCAGCCTCACGATCTCCACGAACTCCGGGAATCAAGAGCGTGAGACCCTCGCGCAAGTCGCGGCCGAGCAGTACAAGCAATTGGGCATCGACGCGAAGGCCGCACCCGAGGCGTTCCAGGGTCTTGTCACGAAGCTCACGACGGGTGACCCGGTCATCGAGGGCAACATCATCGGCTGGGCTCTCGGCGCGGAGCCAGATCCATACCAGATCTGGCACTCGAGTCAGATCCCCGATCGCACAAAAGGCACGACGGGCTTCGGCTTTACCGGTTTCAAGGACTCGGAGATGGACAAGGCCATCGAGGCGGCTCGCAACCCCGCGAACGCGGCGGACTGCGCCATCGCGACCCGTAAAAAGAACTACGAGACTTTCAACAAGATCCTGAACGAAAACCAGCCGTACAACTTTGGCTACGCGAACAACGTCATCGTTGGATCGCAGAAGACCCTGCAGGGATTCGACCCGCACCCCTTCAACCAGATCTACAACGTCTACCAGTGGTGGATCAAGCAATAGCGACGTGATGGCAGGAGGGGCGCCCGATCCGGGCGCTCCTCCCAGCGGTGGAGGAGCGTTTGCGCGACTTCATCATTAGGCGGCTCCTATACGCGATCCCTACGTTGATCGGGATCTCGATCATCACGTTCCTCATCGCCCGGCTATCACCGGGCGATCCGATCCGCCTCTTCACCTTCGGCATCAGGGACTTCACGCAGGCCGACTACGAGCATCTGCTGCACGTGTACGGGCTTGACAAGCCGATCCCACTCCAATATGTGGACTGGATCACGAATGCGCTTCGCGGGAGCTTCGGCGAATCGCTCATCTACCACCGTGACGCCTTCGCGATGCTCATCGAGCGGGTGCCCGCGACGCTGCAGCTGGCCATCGCAGCTCTTCTGCTTCAACTCGTCATCGGTGTCCCGCTTGGGGTTCTCGCAGCGCTAAAGCGAGGCAGCTGGATCGACGGGGCCATCCGCGTCTTCGGCGTGGCCGGTCACGCGGTGCCGGCCTTCTGGCTCGGACTCATTCTCATCATCGTGTTCGCGGTGCATCTGCGCTGGCTGCCGAGCATCGGACTCCTCACCGTTGGTCACGATCAGTGGGACATCGTTGACCGCATCAAACACATCCTCTTGCCGGCGTTCGTCCTTGCCCTAACCGGCATTGCGAACTACTCGCGCATCCTTCGCACCGAGACCCTTGACGTGCTCGCGCAAGATTTCGTTCGCACCGCACACTCAAAGGGCCTTCGCGAACGGACCGTGGTGTTCGTTCACGCCCTCCGCAACGCGCTAATCCCAGTTGTCACCGCTCTGGGTGGCATCCTCGCCGCCCTCGTCGGCGGAGCCCTGGTCATCGAGCAAGTCTTCAGCTGGCCGGGCGTTGGCCAGTTCACCTTCCAGGCGGCGATCGCCAAGGACTATCCGATCGTCCAGGCCGGTGTCATGTTCACGAGTACGCTCCTCGTGCTGAGCTATCTCGTTCGCGACCTCGCTTACGCGATGGTCGATCCGCGGATCAAGGTGAGCTAGTGGCGACGACGACCGCGGTTGTGCGCGTCGTGGGCGCCGGCGTCATGGCGCGGCCGTCGCGGAGCCTTTGGAGCAACGCGTGGTGGACGCTCCGCCGCGACAGGCTCACGATCGGGGCGTTCTGCGTTCTGCTGATGCTTGCCGCCTTGTCGCTCGCCGCGCCGCTCTTCTCGCAGTACGTTTTCCATTACAAGTTCGAGCAACAAGACCTCCTCCATACGTACGAGAAGCCGCAGCTCGACAACCTCGCCTATCTGCTGGGCTCCGACGAGATCGGGCGCAGCCAGGTCGTGCGACTCCTTTACGGCGGCCAGATCTCGCTCTTCGTTGGCTTTACGGCGGCGTTCTTCAATCTGACCGTCGGCGTCGCCTTGGGTCTCAGTGCTGGGTATTTTCGCGGCCTGCTCGACGACATCCTGACCTGGGTGATCACGACGCTGAACGGCATCCCTCAGATCTACCTCCTCCTCATCATCGCGGCGCTCTGGCGGCCCGGTCCGTTCACGCTCGTCATCATCATCGGTCTCCTCAATTGGACCGGGATCTCGCTGTTCGTCCGCGGGCAGACCTTCGCCCTCCGAGAGCGCGAGTTCATCACGGCCGCGCGGACCATCGGCGCGCGCGACCGCCGGATCATGTTCCGGCACATCCTCCCGAACGTGCTCCCGCTCATCTTCGTTCTTGCCGCGATCGACGTAGGCGCGATCATCCTTCTCGAGTCGGCACTCAGCTTCCTCGGTCTCGGCATTCTTCCGCCGACGCCGACCTGGGGCAATCTGCTCACCAACGCCGTCTCGTACTTCGTTCGCGCGTGGTGGCTCGTGGTCTCGCCGGGTGCGATGATCTTCCTCACCGTGCTGTGCCTGTACCTGATCGGCGACGGCCTGCGCGACGCGCTCGACCCCCGCCTCAAGACGCACTAAGGAATCGTGCCCCGCGCGCCCGCCCTGCTCCTCGCGCTCGCATTCGGCGTCGCCTGCCAGGTGCCGGCCGCGAACGCCACGCCCGCCCCCACCGGGGTGCAGCCCGGCGGCACGCTTCGGGTCGCCATGCCAGCCGAGGTCACCGGGTTCGACCCATGGTCCGCCGATCCTGTGTCGACCGTCGCGACCCGCCAGATCTTCGAAACGCTCGTCGAGGTCGACCCTGCAACGTCGAAAGTGACACCAGCGCTGGCGTCGTCGTGGCAGATGACGAACGACGGAGCGACGTGGACGTTCACGCTTCGCGACGGCGTCCGCTTCCACGATGGCAGCGCCCTCGATGCGGATGCCGTCGTGGCGAGCTTCGACCGCGGAAGGATGGCGCGCGCGACCGCATACCGAGCGCTCTTTGGCGATCCCTCCGCGATCGTTCGCATCCTGGCGCCCGACCCGCGGACCGTACGGTTCGAGCTTGGCGCTCCGTTCGGGCCCTTCCTCGCCCACCTCGCGGCCCCGCAAACCGGAATCGCACGTGTCGGCGGCGCGGGAACCGGGCCCTTCGCCGCGCCCGCAGGCGCGCTTGGGCTCGATGGCACCCTGACGCTGCGTCGGAATGACGCCTACTGGGGTCGTGACGCGGCCGGCAGACAGCTGCCGTACCTCGACGGCCTCGTCCTGCGGCCGGTGCGCGACGGGCCGTCACGCCTCGCGGAGCTGCGCGCCGGCCGCGTCGAGGTCGCGCTCGATCTGCCCATCGCTCAGGCGTCTACCGCGCGCAGCGACCCGAGCCTCGTGGTCAGTCCGAGGAAGGACGCGGCCCTCGCCTCGCTCGGCATCAACGCGGCGGCAGCGCCGTTCGACCGACCCGAAGCACGCCGCGCCGTGGCGATGGCGGTGAACCGCAACGCGCTCGCGGCCGTCTACGGCGGCACGTCGCGGCCGGCAACCCAGGCCGTCCCGCCGGGCTCGCTCGCCTACGACGACAGCGTGGCCGAATTCGCGCCTCTCGACGCGGATGCCGCGCGTAAGGCGCTCGCCGACGCCCACATCCCGACGCCGATCTCGGCCGACCTCGCCTACCCGAGCGCTCCCACGGCCGCGTACCCCGATCCGCAGCGCGTCGCCCAGTCGATCGCCGCGGACCTCGGCAAGGTCGGGGTAGCCGCCCGCCTTCACTCCGCCGACCCGGGAGCCCTGCGCGACGCTGGGGCGACATTCACCCTCGACACGACCGTCATCGGTCGCGACCCCGACGACGTGTTCTGGCCGCTGTACGGGCGAGACGATCCGTCCGGGTCGTCGCTGATTGTGGGCCTGGTGCGGAAGGCTCGCGCCGAGGCTGATCCGACCAAACGGGCCGAGCTCTATAAGCAGGTATCCAAGATCGCGCGGACCGACGCCCTCCGGGTGCCGCTTCTGTTCGCGGACAAGCCGAACGCCAGCACGGCGCGCCTTGTCGGGTACAGCGGAATCGAGTATTTCGGCACAGTGTGGCTGCGGCCCTGAGGCCGTCAGATAACGTTAAGGAATGATTCCGATGAGCGGCGGTGGTGGCGTCCACATGTTCATGTGGGGCCAGCGCGGCGACGCCACGAAGAAGCGACCGACAGTCGCGATCTATCGCCGGCTCCTGCGATTCGTCGGACCGTACCGGTGGAACCTCGCGGTCGCGGCGCTCCTTCTCGTCATCTCGACGGCGCTTGGCCTCGTGTGGCCCCAGATCGTGCAGCGCGTCCTCGACCTCGGCTTCAAGGAGCCGGGCCTCCTCGATGAGCTCGTCGTCATCCTCATCGCCGTACTGCTCGTGCGAGCGGTCATCGACGGCGTTCGCCAATTCGTCATGGCTTGGACCGGGGAGAAGGTCATCTTCGATCTGCGGATGGCGATCGTGAACCATCTGCAGGGCATGTCACTGTCGTTCTTCAACGTCCGCAAGACCGGTGACCTCATGTCACACGTGACGAGCGACGCGACGCTGGTGCACGGCGTCGTCACGCAGACGATCATCCAGGTGCTCGGTCAGGTCCTCACACTGGTCGGCGGCGTCACGATCATCTTCCTGATGAACTGGCGGCTCGCGCTTCTCACGCTCGTCGTCGCACCTCCGATCGGGATCATCGGCCAGTACCTCGGCCGGCGCATCCGCGACATCTCGCGCGCCGCGCAGGATGCACAGGGCGAGGCCGTCGGTGTGCTGCAGGAGGCCCTCGCCGAGGTCCGCGTGGTCCAGGCGTTCACGCGCGAGGATTACGAGGCAAAGCGTTTCCACGAGAAGCTGCTCGTGATGTTCCAGAAGAGCATCGACCGCTCACGGATCGGCGCGATCATGTTCCCCGCGATCGGCTTCCTCGGTTTCGCGTCGTCGATCGTCGTGCTGTGGTACGGCGGCCATCAGGTCGCGGCGGGCGAGTTGACGCAGGGGCAGCTCGTCGCGTTCCTGCTCTACATGGGGATGGTCGCGGGGCCGGTCGGCGGACTCGCCGGCCAGTGGACCGGCATCCAGCAGGCTTTCGGCGCGGCGGACCGGATCTTCGCCCTCCTCGACACCGAGCCCGATGTGCGCGACCTCCCCGGCGCCGTACCGATCGGCCCGGTGCGCGGCGAGATCGAGTTCGATGCGGTGTCCTTCAAGTACGGCGAAGGGCCCCTCATCTTCGAGTCACTCTCGACCGCGTTCGCGGAGGGGAAGACCACCGCGCTCGTCGGACCGTCGGGCGCCGGGAAGACGACCCTCGTGAATCTCGTCGGCCGCTTCTACGACCCGGTCGGCGGGCGGGTGCGCGTCGATGGGCGGGACATCCGCGAGGTCACCATCCGGTCGCTGCGCGAGCAGATCGCGGTCGTGCCGCAGGAGCCGATCCTGTTCGGCGACACGATCCGCGAGAACATCCGCTACGGCCGTCTCGATGCGACGCAGGCGGAGATCGAGGACGCGGCGCGCGCCGCGAACGCGACCGAATTCATCTCGAGAATGCCGAAGGGCATGGAGACGATCGTCGGCGAGCGCGGCGTGAGGCTCTCGGTCGGGCAGCGGCAACGCATCGCCATCGCGCGGGCGATCCTCCGCGACGCGCGAATCCTTCTGCTCGACGAAGCCACGAGCTCGCTCGACAACGAGAGCGAGTTCCTGGTGCAGCAGGCGCTCGACCGACTCATGCGAGGCCGGACGACGATCGTCATCGCGCACCGGCTTTCGACCGTCGAGCGCGCGGACCGGATCCTCGTGCTCGACAGGGGCCGGATCGTCGAAGAGGGCACGCACACCGAGCTTCTCGCCAAGAGCGGGCTGTACCACCGTCTCTACACCCGCAAGTTCGTCGACGACGCATCGGTCGTGCCCCCGGCGCCGCCGCCGCCGGAGCCTGCCCTCATCGGCGCAGCCATCCGAACGCGCCGCGTCGGACCGCCTGACCTCTAGCCGTCGCATTTGTTCGCCCGAGAACGCTCGGCGACGCCAGTGAAGCCTGGGCCGCAAGAGAGTCGCTCCTCGTGCGCCCACCTAATAGACGAACGGCACGAGGCGATGGGTCGTTTTCGCGTAGGCGACATACTCCGCGCCGAACGCATCGCGCAGGAACTCTTCCTCGACGCGGATGCGACGGTGGTACGCGAGCACAGTGACCAAAGCGATCGCGGCCGTCGCGATCCCGCTGCCACCCGCAAGACCCGCGCCGATCCAAAGACAGATCGCGCCCGCGTATCCAGGGTGACGTACGAAACGGTAGGGGCCGGCGCGAACCAAGCGGTGTTCGGACGCGAGCGCGACGGTGCGCGAGTAGAACCGGCCGAGGATGGTGGCCGACCACAACCGAGTGACGAGTCCGGCGATCGCGAGCGCGACGCCCGCCCACCGGACTGCGTCCGGCAACACCGCGATCCCTCCGTCGACGAGGAGCGGGGAAAGGACGAACGCGACGCCGGCGATCGCGAAGGCACCGCCGATCTGTCGGACGGTCCCTCTGTCCGCTGCGGTTCGCGCCACACTTCGCGCGGCCGCGTCCTGGCGGAAACGTCCTTCAAGGACGAAGAACGCCAGGAGGAAGGCGACCGCGAGCGCGAACGGGGCTGTCATCGGTACAGCTCCGGGTGCAGGAACGGCGCACAGGCCATCGCGACGAGATACGCGAACGCGTCGGTGCGTGACATCGCGCCGTCGGTGAGGATGCCGATCGCGCCAGCCTGGCGCTTCGACTCCTTGCGCGCGAAGAGGTCGTCGATGATGTCCCCGAGCTCCTCGCCTCCGCGCAGCCGTTCCGCGGCCACCGTCGGCAAGAGCATCCGTCCCCAGGCCGCCTCGCCGATCCTCCCGTCGCGCGTCACCGCGACGACGTGGCCGGTGAGCCAGGCGTCGTGACCATCGAGGATCGCGCCACCCTCGAGGCCGAACGCGACGTCCGCGTCTGTTCGCTCGAGAGCCGCGCGCGCCCGCGCGTCGGCCCCCGCCCGGACCGCGGCCTCGCCGAGCGGCATCGCGCCGACACCACTGGGAGCGTCGATCGCCTCCAGCGCGCAACCGGGTGCGAGCTGAGCGAGGATCCGGCGCACCGCTTCGACCTTTGCCGGATTGGTCGAACCTATGGCTGCCGTTCGAAAGGAAAGAGGCACCGAGGCACCCTAATTGAGGCCGATTGGCGGGGTTCACGGCCGGGTATCGAGCGGGTACAATTCCGAGTGAAGTGCTCGGAAATTCCCCAGCCGCTTTTCACGTCTCCACACGCGGCGAGTACGGGATGCGTCTCATGGTCGATCTCGCGAAGCGCTGGGGCCAAGGGACCGTCTCGCTGCACGCCGTTGCGGAGCGTGAGGACTTGCCCGAGGCCTACCTCGAGCAGCTCGTCGCCGCTCTGCGCAAGGCCGGTCTCGTGAACGGCAAGCGTGGCGCAGGCGGGGGCTACGTCCTCGCTCGCGAGCCGCGCGAGATCACGGCCGGCGACGTCGTGCGCGCCCTCGAGGGCCCGATCGAGCCCCAGATCTGTACAGCCGAGGGAGAGGCGATCCTCAACTGTGTGCGTGAGCCCGACTGCGGGACGCGCGCGGTGTGGCTGAAGCTGCAGGACAGCATCGCGAAGGCTCTTGATGGCATGACTCTCGCGGACCTTGCGAAGACCACGACGCGGGAGCGTGTGAATGTCTAGCCTCGAGATCAAAGACCTCGTCGTGAGCGTCGAGGGGAAGACGATCCTCAACGGCATCGATCTCCAGGTCGAGAGCGGGTCGGTGCACGCGATCATGGGACCGAACGGCTCCGGCAAGAGCACGCTCTCGCTCGCGATCATGGGTCACCCCAAATACAAGGTCGAGCGCGGCCGGGTCCTTCTCGACGGCATCGATCTCCTGAAGCTTCCGGTCGATGCTCGCGCGCGAGCCGGCGTCTTCCTCGCGTTCCAGTATCCGTCCGCGATCCCCGGCGTCTCGGTCGCGAACTTCCTGCGCACCGCGATAAACGCGCGGCGCGCCGCTCCGAGCGCCGACGGCACGGGCGAGATCAAGAAGAACGACATGCCGATCCCGCAGTTCCGCAAGCTCCTCGCTGAGAAGATGAAGCTGCTCGGCGTCGACGACTCGTTCATCACCCGCTCGGTCAATGACGGTTTCTCCGGCGGAGAGAAGAAGCGGCTCGAGATCTTGCAGATGCACATGTTCCAGCCCCGCTTCGCGGTGCTCGACGAAACCGACTCGGGCCTCGACATCGACGCGCTCAAGACCGTCGCGGAGGGCATCGACGCGATGCGCTCGCCCGAGGTGGGGATGCTCCTCATCACGCATTACGAGCGAATTTTGAGATACGTGCACCCCGACTTCGTGCACGTGCTCGTCGACGGGCGCATCGTGCGCACCGGCGGCCCCGAGCTCGCGGCCGAGCTCGAGTCGAAGGGCTACGAGTTCGTGCGCGAAGCTCTCTACGCGGGGCGCGCCTGATGGCCGTCACCGTCAAGACGCCGACCGCCACCCGCGCCTCGCTCGACGTGGCGCGCATCAGGCAGGACTTTCCGATCCTGGCGCAGACGGTGCGCGGAAAGCCGCTCGTCTACCTCGACAACGCAGCGACCAGCCAGAAGCCGCGTCAGGTGATCGAGGCGATGACGCGGGTGTTCAAAGAGCACAACGCCAACATCCACCGCGGGGTGTACGAGTTCAGCGAGCGCACGACCGCGGCGTTCGAGGAGGCCCGCGCGAAAGTCGCGCGCTTCATCAATGCGCCGAGCGAGCGCGAGGTCATCTTCGTGCGCAACGCGACCGAGGGCCTGAACCTCGTGGCCTACGCGTGGGGCCGCGACAACATCAAGCGAGGCGACCGCATCGTGACGACGGTCCTCGAGCACCACTCCGACTTCGTGCCGTGGCAGCAGCTCGCGACCGAGGTCGGGGCGGAGATCGCCGTCGTGGACATCGATGCGGACGGCCGGCTCCGCCGCGATCAGCTCTCGTCCGAGCTGCGCAAGGGCGTGAAGCTGCTCGCGATCACTCACACCTCGAATGGCCTCGGAGTCGTGAACCCCATCAAGGAGATCGCGGCCGAGGCGCGCGCCGCCGGTGCGACCGTCCTCGTGGACGTTGCGCAGGCCGTACCGCATACGCCCGTGGACGTGCAGGATCTCGGCGCCGACTTCGTCGCGTTCAGCGGACACAAGATGCTCGCGCCTCCTGGCTCGGGCGCCGTCTGGGGTCGGGAGGCGATCCTCGAGAAGATGCGGCCCTTCCTCTACGGCGGCGACATGATCAGCCGCGTTACGGTCAAGCTCACCGAATGGAATGAGCTGCCGTGGAAGTTCGAGGCCGGCACCAGCTCGTACGTCGACGCGATCGCACTCGGAGCGGCGGTCGACTACCTGAGCGACGTCGGCGTCGAGCGGATCCACGCGCATGAGCTTTCGCTCGTCGGGTACCTCCTCCCTCGGCTGCAGGAGATACCCGGCGTGATCGTGTACGGTCCGAAGGATCTCGAGTCACGGGTGGGCGTGGTGTCTTTCAACATCGAAGGCATCCACCCACACGACGTGGCGACGATCTTCGATCGCGAAGGTGTGTGCGTGCGCGCCGGGCACCACTGCAACCAGCCGCTCATGACGCGGCTCGGTGTTCCCGCGACGACCCGGGCGAGCATGTACCTCTACAACACGACCGACGAGATGGATGCGCTGGTGCGTGCCATCCACGCCGCCAAGAAAGTCTTCGGGGTCTAGTTCCATGGATGACATGTATCGCGACTACATCCTCGACCACTACAAGAACCCACGGAACTTTGGCGAGCTCGAAGGCGCGACGCACACCTACCATGATTCCAACCCGCTCTGCGGCGACGAGATGACGATGCAGCTGAAGGTCGGCGATGGGCAGATCGACGACGTCCACTTCACCGGAAAGGGTTGCGCCATCTCTCAGGCGTCCGCCTCGATTCTTACGGAAGAAATAAAAGGCAAGACGCTCGAAGAGGTGAAGGCGATCGACCGCGATCACGTGCTCGCGAATCTCGGTATCCCGATCAGTCCGGCGCGCATCAAGTGCGCGCTCCTTGGGTTGAAAGCGCTGAAAGGCGCGGCCTGGGGACTCACGGCGTGGCCAGGCGAAGAGGTGAAAGCGAAATGACCACTCAAGTTCAGGATCTCCCCAAGGACTACCAGTACGGCTGGTACGACAAGAACGCGCCCGTCAACGTGAAGCACAAGGGCTTGTCGCCGGAGGTCGTCCGTGAGATCAGCACCACGTTCAAGCACGAGCCGGACTGGATGCTCCAGCGCCGCCTGAAGGCGCTCCGGCACTTTGAGGCCCGCGCTATGCCGACATGGGGTGCGGACCTCTCACCGCTCGACTTCCAGGACATCTACTACTACGTGCTGGCGTCCGACAAGCGAGCCCAGAGCTGGGAAGACGTGCCCGGCTATGTCAAGGACACGTTCGACAAGCTCGGCATCCCGCAGGCCGAGCAAAAGTACCTCGCCGGCGTTGGCGCTCAGTACGACAGCGAGGTCGTGTACCACAACATCCGCAAGGATCTTGAGAAGCTCGGGGTCATCTTCATGGACACGGACACGGCACTGAAGGAGCACGAGGATATCGTCCGGAAGTACTTCGGGACTGTTATCCCGGCGAACGACAACAAGATGGCCGCGCTGAACACCGCGGTATGGTCCGGCGGGTCCTTCGTGTACGTGCCCAAGGGAGTCAAGGTAGAGATCCCGCTGCAGGCCTACTTCCGCATCAACAGCGAGAACATGGGCCAGTTCGAGCGCACGCTGATCATCGCCGAGGAAGGCTCAAGCGTGCACTACGTCGAGGGGTGCACCGCCCCCGTCTTCACGAGCAACACGCTGCACAGCGCTGTTGTCGAGATCATCGTGCAAAAGGACGCCGACGTTCGCTACACGACGATCCAGAACTGGAGCCACAACGTCTACAACCTCGTGACCAAGCGCGCGGTCGTGCAAGAGGGCGGCCGCATGACCTGGATCGACGCGAATCTCGGGTCGAAGGTCACGATGAAGTACCCGAGCGTCTACCTCGTCGGCGAGCGCGCGCACGGCGAGGTGCTGTCGGTCGCTTTCGCAGGAAGCGATCAGCACCAGGACGCCGGCGCCAAGATGATCCACGCCGCTCCGAACACGACGAGCCTCATCCAGAGCAAAGGGATCAGCAAAGGAACCGGGCAGCAGACCTACCGCGGCATGGTGAAGATCTACCCCGGGGCGCACGGCGCCAAGAGCACGGTCCGGTGCGATGCGCTGATCCTCGACCCGACCGCGCGAAGCGACACCTACCCGTACATGGAGGTCGACGAGGAGGACGTGACCATCGGTCACGAGGCCTCGGTCTCGAAGGTCGGCGAGGAACAGCTCTTCTATCTCATGAGCCGCGGCCTCTCCGAGGCCGAGGGGACCGCCATGGTCGTGAACGGCTTCATAGAGCCGATCGTCAAGACGCTCCCGATGGACTACGCCATCGAGATGAACCGGCTTATCACCCTGCAGATGCAAGGCGCCATTGGCTAGCACGGCAGAGCTCGTATCGGTCCCGCTGCTGCTCGACCCTCAAACGGTCGAGCAGCACAGTCTTCGGCGCAAAGAGCCGGAGTGGCTGCGCGACGCCAGGCTCGAGGCAGTGAGGAGATTCACGCCCGAGAGCTGGCCGACCGGTCAGGAAGAGGAGTGGCGCCGGTTTCCCCTCAAGGACGTGCCCGAAGGTTCGCTCGTCTCGACCCTCGACCACCTCCCCGGTATCCAGTTCAAGCTCGAGCCCGAGGCCGCGGCGCAGGGCGTCATTTTCAAGGGCCTCCTCCGAGCGTCGCTCGACAACCCGGAGCTCGTTCGCCGGCACATCGCCCCCGGCGGCGGCATCCCCTCTCACGCCGCGTTCCGCGCGATCGCAGACGCGCTCTGGTCGGCCGGAAGCACATTCGTGCACGTCCCGGCCGACGTCGCCGTCGACATGCCGATCGTCGTCGACAAGGTCTGGCCCGCCGGCGACGAGGCGATGCTCTCGCGCACGATCGTCGTCGCGGAGCGTGGATCGTCCGTGACGATCGTCGAGGATCTCTCCTCGGAGGGGTCGTCGCCGCGGCTCGCGATCCCCCACGTCGACCTATTCGCCGGCCCGGGCGCGAAGGTCCGCTACGTCGGGATCCGACGCTTCGCGCCGGGCGTTCTCGATCTCGGCTTTCAACGGTTTCGATCGGTCAGCGACAGCGATCTCGCCGTCCACAACGTGTTCGCCGGGGAGGGAAAGTCTAAGGTCGGCATCGAGTCGGACATCGAAGGGAACGGCGCGACCGTGAAGCTCTACGGACTGGTCGCCGCCGGAGACCACCAGCGCATCGACGTGAACAGCTTCCAGGGCCTCGACGGCAAGGCCTCGCAGAGCGATCTGCTCTACCTCTCCGCGCTCTACGACTACGCGAAGGCCGTCTTCTACGGCAAGATCCGCGTCGAAGCGACGTCGAGCGGTACCGGCAGCTACCAGGAGTGCCGCAACATGCTCCTTTCCGATCACGCCGGCGCCGACCCGATCCCGGTGCTCGAGATCCTCACCAACGACGTCGTGCGCTGCGGCCACGGTGCGACCGCCGGGGCGCTTGGCGACGAGGACCTCTTCTACGCGATGTCGCGCGGCTTCGACCGCGACCAGGCGCAGCAGCTCCTCGTACACGGGTTCTTCCGCCGCGTGATCAACCAGATCGACGACGAGCATGTGCGCCAGCGCGTGCTGAACGCGGTGCGCCCGCGCATCGGCAACATCGCCGAGATGGGGATCCTCGCATGAGCGAGTTCGTTCCGGTCGCGCGAGTCGGCGATGTCCCGCCCGGCGAGGTGAAGGTCGTTCGTGCTGGCGACAAGAGCCTCGCCCTCGGCCACTGCGAGGACGACACCTGGGGCGCGATCGACAACGTCTGCACACATGACGGCGGTGTCCTCGGCGAAGGCGAGCTCGAGGACTGCTTGGTCGAGTGCCCGCGCCACGGGGCGCGGTTCGACCTCCTCACCGGCGAGGTCCGTGCCCTGCCCGCGGTGTTCCCGGTGAACGCGTATCCGGTGCGCATCCGCGACGGCGTCGTCGAGGTGGATGTCGCCGTGCCGACGAAGCCGCTCGAGATCGGTTAGGCGCTCATCGGGCTCGCAGCGGCTCGCGGATGGCCGCGGAGTCGGAACGCGAGGCCGAGCGTCAGAACACCGAACACGATCGCCCACGATCCGAGGAGCCAGAGCAATGAGATCAGGCCATCCCCAGGCAGCACGATGATGTAGACGCCGAAGAGGATCGCCGCGAGTCCGGCCAACGCCATCCAGAACTCGCCCTGGATCTCCCGCCGGAGCGCAACGGCCGCCGCGACCTGGAACGCTCCGAGAATGACGGCCCACACTCCGACCACGAGCGCGAGCGAGATGGCCGTTAGACCGGGCGCAAAGAACGTCACGAGGCCCGCGGCCACTCCGAGCAGGCCCATGATGCCGACGGACCAGCCATGACGCCGCGCTGTCGCATCGCCGCGGATCAGCGCGAAGAGCAGCGAGATGCCATCGATAAGCGCGTATGCGCCGAAGAACGAGACGAGCACGAGCAGAGTGACTCCGGGCCATAAGAAGCAGGCCAGTCCGAAGAGAATCGCAGCCACACCTCGGATCGCGAGAAGCCACCAGTTACGAGCAAGCAGATCAAGCATCGACGCCTCCCCCAACTCGACCGGGCGACCGCTCGCCCGGCCAGTCGCCCGCGTTATAGACCTCAATCCGTGTCGCCGCAAGGTCACCTCGCGGTGTAACTACTAGGAGGCCGTCTAACTCATACGAAAACACACGGGCGGGATGACACGATCGACGCATGACCGATCACGTTATCGATCACGCGACATCGCGCGTCGGCTCCATCGATCGGTACTCGCCCGCGGTGCTCCTCTCGCTCGCGCTCCTCTTCGGGATTCTCGCCCAATCGCTTTTCTACCGGACCCCGCTCGGAATCAACGTCGGCATCGCGGCGCTCGTCGTCCTGGCTATCGCCTCGCGGCTGCGTCCGACCGGCGCGCGGATCGATCGTCGTGATCGATGGATCGCGCCCGCCGCGGTGGTCTTCGCGTTCCTGCCGGCGCTCCGCGTCGATGCGATGTTGCTCGTCTTCGACATCCCTGCGGCGTTCCTACTTGTCACGATGGCCGCGGTCTCGTTCGCCGGCGTGCCGCTGACCCGCCGCGCCGCCGACATCCTCGTGGTCCTCGGCCTCGTGGTCGTTGGCCGGTTAGTCGCGGGCGGTGCGCTCCTTCTCGCGGCTCTTCCCGATCTCGGTCGCCCGCTGGCCCGTCGCGCCGGAGGACGGATCGCGTCCATCGGTGTCGGAATCGCGCTGGCCCTCCCGTTCCTGCTCGTGTTCGCGTTTCTGTTCGCGAGGGCCGACGCGGTGTTCTCGAGCGCCGTCACCAATCTTTTCGACTTCCGCAACTGGTCCATCGGCGAGCTCATCGCCCGCGCCCTGCTCGCCGCGGCCTTCGCCTGGGTCGGGGGAGGGCTCTTCCTCCTCGCGGGGCGGGGCGCCGAGACGGCGATGTCCCCGGTCTTGCCGCGGCTTCGCGGCCTGCTGAGCTCCACCGCCGGCGCGACAACGCTTCTCGCGATCGACGCGCTGTTCGTCTTTTTCGTCGGCCTGCAGATCGCCTATCTCTTCGGCGGCATCGACACGCTGAACGCCACGGGCCTGACGTACTCGACATACGCGCGTCGCGGCTTCTTCGAGCTCATCGCGGTCGCCGTCCTGGCGGGCAGTCTCCTCTTCGCGGTCGAGCTCGTGGTGGCGAGGTGCACCCGGCTCTACGTCGGCGCCGCCCTCACCCTCACGCTCGCGACGCTCGTGATCGTCGTCTCGGCCGCGGACCGCATGCAGCTCTATCAGCTCGCCTACGGCTGGACCGAGCAGCGCTTCTACGCGCTCGCGGGGATCGCGTGGCTCGGGGCGTGCGGCGCATGCACGGCCGTGCTTCTCTGGCGCGATGCGACACGATGGCTCCCGCACGCGGCGGCGCTCATCGGTCTGGCGGTCGCGATCGCCGCGAACTTCATCGGCCCGAGTGCTTACGTCGCACGACAGAACCTGGAGCGGGTCGTCGACCCGAGCGGTTTGCCCGCCGATGCAAGCAGAGACCTCGACGCACCGTACCTCGCCTCGCTGGGCGATGGCGCGGTCCCAGCGCTCGTCGAATTCCTCCCACGGCTCGGTGCGGCCGATCGCGTCGCCCTCGGGTCGGCGTTACGCACTCTCTCGCTCGAAGGACGAGATCTTGACCCTGTAGCGTTTCCCGGTGTCAGCCTCGATCGCGAGCGCGCTCGCCAGGCGCTCCTCGCCGTGGCGGACGAGCTCCGGACCTACCCGGTCCTCCGCGGCTCATCGCTCCCTCGTCGACCGTGATCCCCTGCTGGCAGGGGTCCCGCACGTCGGCCGCTCGAACACCCGAAGGAGGCCAGCAATGGAAGAGCACGAAGTCGTCGAGAAGCGGACCGTGCGTCGCGAGGAGCCGATCGAAGGCAAGGTGACGAACGTCAACGTCGGCCCTGACGGGACGACGAACGTCCAGGAGTCCGGCGACACAGTCGTTGAAGAGGAGCACGTCGTCGAGGAGCACGAGCATCACCATCACTGATCGACGACCTCAGCGGTGACGGAGTAGCGAGAGGCCCTTGCCGGACGCGATCTCCTCGTACCCCCGCGCCTTGAGCGTGGCGACTTCGGCGAGATGCTTCTGCTCGTCGCGGTTCACGCTCGGGTCGGCGTAATCGAGGATCACGTACTCGGCTTCGCACGGGTCGAGCCCGTTCAGGTGATAGTTGAACCGCCGCTCCGGCAGCTGCGTTGTGAAGAAGTCTCGCGCTGAGACGGACGCGTCGGGTGGGATCCCCGCGACCGCGGGGAGGAACTGCTCGTAACGCGGCTCGCGTGCGAACACCTGTCCCTCGGATGGCGCGCGCTCGGGATTCCCGCGGAGGTACGCGTCGTAAAAGCCCGGCGTGAACGGGATCGCCCCGTATACCAGCGAGAACGCCACCGCGCTCGCGAGCATCGCACCGGTGAGCCTCCGGCGAACGGTCGGACTCGGCTGCAGCGTCGCGAAACCGAGGATCGAGGCACCGAGCGCGAGCGGGATGACCGGTGCGCCGTACTGGTTGTGATGCGTGTGCTGCCCGCCGTAGTTGGAAAGCAGCAGGTAGCCGAGTGGAACGATCGAAGGGATGAGCGCCGAGCGCGCGCGAAAAGCGAGGAAGAGTCCCGGCGCGAAGAGCGTCAGGACGAAGGTGATCTTGGAGCTCACCTCGCCACTTAGAAGCACGCGGATCACGCGGAGCGGATCGAGGACAAGGTTGCGCGCGATTTCGAGCTCGTCGCTGCCGAGACTCGCGTAGCGGCCGAGGTACTGGTACGGCGCGCCGCCCGCGAACGCGGGGATGATGACCTTGAGCGTTACGAGGAACCACGCGGCGCTCGCGACGGTGACGAGCGCGCCGAGCCTGAACCGTCGCCGCGCAAGGAGCGCGACTCCGAACCCGATAGCGATGAGCGGCACCTCCTCCTTGACGAGGAACGAGGCGCCGAGCGCGAGAAGGAGCGGGAGCGTCCTCCCCGTCGCCAGGAAGTAGATCGCGAGCCCAAGTGGCACCACCGCGAGCGTGATCTCGTGGAAGTCGTACAACGTGATCCAAGCGAGCGGCGCCGAAAGGACGTACAGGGCGACCCAGATGAGCCGTTCCGCGCCGCGCGGAAGAAAGTGCCGGGCGAGCAGGTAGAGGGGCCAGGCACCGAGAGCGAGCGCGACGGTCTGAAAGAAGATGAGCGTTTCCGGGCGCGGGACGAGCGCATAGAACGGGACGATGAGAAGAAGAGCCGGCGAGAAGTGGTCGAGAAAGAAAGAGTGCGGATCGCAGCGTTCCAGGCTGAGGGTCGATTCCATGAAGCGGCCGTGAACGGTGTTCCAGAGCACCTGGTCGAACACACCAAGGTCGAGCGCCGTCGAGTGCCACGCCCAGTGCCGGACGAGCGACAGCGAGCCGAACACGACGAAGTAGACCAGGACCATCGCGAGCGCGATCCGTTCTTCGTGTCGGGCGAGCAACGGCGCTATTCTCAGGCTCAGACACGCTTTCGTTCGGAGGACTCTCCTTGATCAGCACGGCCGCGCGTGAACGCGTCAAGCTCGCCATCGATCAGTGCGAAGAGCAGTTCCACGTCTACGACGACAAGTCGAGCCTCGACACCCTCGACTCGTACGAGGCCGCTCTCAACCGCGGCAAGGCGATGGGTTTTCAGGAAGCGGCCCACTACGTGAAGTCAGCGCTGCACGACATCGACGTCAAGAGCCTGTGAGCGAATGACCAGGTGATCACCGCGGTAGTCCTGATCACGGCCGACCGGGGCGCGCTGCCGAAGCTCGGTGAGGCGCTGGCGGCGGTGAAGGGCGTCTCCGAGGTGTACTCGGTGACGGGCGACTTCGACTTTGTGGCGATGGTCCGGGCGAGAGAGCACGAGGAGCTCGCCGACATCGTCACCCGGCGTATCGCCCAGGTGGCCGGCGTCGCGCGGACCCAGACCCACGTCGCGTTCAAGGCCTACTCGCGCCACGACCTCGAGGCGCTCTTCGCGATCGGAGCGGATGAAGGCTAGCTCCGGTCGATCTCAGGTCACTGCGTGCAGCGTGAAGCGGTAACGCAGCGTGGGTGCGGAGCAAGGCGGACTCGCTTTTAGGCACGCGGGGCTGCCGGTCGCGATGATGGTCAGGTCTCCGGGTGAGGTCACGTCAAAGGTCCAGACACGCAGAACCGACCCCCCGACCGAACCGACCGAAGTGCCCTTGAGCATCAGCGCTTTGGTGTTACTCCCCTCGAGCTGCCAGTCCAGTTCCCCGGGGAGCACGAGCCGGACCTCGCTCCCGACCCGGACGTTCTTCGTGGTTCCGTCGTCCTCGGGACCGAGTCCGTAGCCACTCTGGACTCGGACGCACGCCACGAGAACGGTCATCAGCAGTGCCGCCCCCAGGTGGATGCGGTGTGACTGCTTCACCGACGACATCGTTTCGCGGAGCCTAGGGTCTGGCAAAACATACGCAGGTCCCAATACGGTGGAGATCGCGCGTGCGCGCACTACCGAACTAGACTCGCGTCAATGCAGGCTGTCGTCATGGCGGGCGGCGAGGGGAGCCGTCTTCGACCGCTGACGATCAATCGTCCCAAGCCGATGGTGCCCATCGTCGACAAGCCGTGCCTCGGGCACATCTTCGAGCTCCTCAAGCGGCACGGCATCGAGGACTCCTTCGTCACGCTGCAGTACCTCGCCTCCGTCATCCAGGACAGTTACGGCGATGGCGGCGGAGTCGGGATGCGCCTTCGCTACAGCATCGAGGAATCGCCCCTCGGCACGGGCGGATCGGTCCGGCAGATCGCGGACGATCTGGACGGAACGTTCCTCGTCATCTCGGGTGACGCTCTCACCGACATCGACCTCACCAAAGTCCTCGCGTTCCACCGCGAGCGAGGCGCGGCCGTGACCCTCACGCTCGTCCACGTCCCGAATCCTCTCGAGTACGGGGTTGTCATCACCGGCGAGGACGGGCGGATCGCCAAGTTCCTCGAGAAGCCGTCATGGGGCGAGGTGTTCAGCGACACGATCAACACCGGCATCTATGTCATCGAGCCGCGTGTCCTCGAGCGTTTCGCCGTCGGCGAGGTCTTCGACTTCAGCAAGGATCTATTCCCGCGCCTCCTCGCGGAGGGCGAGCCACTCTTCGGCTACGTCGCCGACGGGTACTGGACCGACGTCGGCTCGATCACCGAGTACGCGCGTGCGAACGCCGACCTCCTTCAGGGAAAGGTCAAGGGAGAGGACCTCGGGAAGGAGCTCATGCCTGGCGTCTGGACGGCCGGCGACGTCGAGATCAACGAGTCCGCGAAGCTCACCGGCCCCATCTACCTCGGAGAGGGCGTGAAGATCGGCCCCCATGCCGAGATCATCGGACCGACCGTCTTGCGCGACTACGTCTCCGTCGACGTCGGCGCGGTGATCGACAGCTCGATCGTCTGGCGAAACTCATACATCGGCGAGCGGGCCGAGCTGCACGGCGCGATCGTCGGACGGCAGTGCGCGCTGAAGTCGCGCGTCATCCTCGAGGAGGGCAGCGTCATCGGCGACCACACCATCGTCGGCGATCACGCGCGCGTGCGGGCGCAGGTGAAAGTCTGGCCAGACAAACAGGTCGAGTCGGGGGCGGTGATCGGCTCGAGTCTGATCTGGGGAGCGCAGGGCCGGCGCGCTCTCTTCGGCCGCTTCGGCGTCACGGGCATCGTGAATATCGACCTCACCCCCGAGTTCGTCGCCCGTCTCGGCGCGGCGTACGCCTCGACGCTGAAGCAGGGCGCGACGATCACGATGAATCGCGACCAGCATCGCACGAGCCGCATGCTGAAGCGCGGACTCATGAGCGGCATCGTGAGCGCGGGAGTGCACGTGGCGGACCTTTCGCAGGCTCCTCTCCCGATCGGGCGCTTTCACACCCGGCGTATCGGCGCCGCCGGCGGCGTTCACGTGCGCGTGTCGCCTTTCGACGTGCGCGTCTGCGACGTGAAGTTCTTCGACCGCCAGGCGCTCGACATGGACAAGGCGCAGGAGCGGAAGGTCGAGACCATCTTCTTCCGCGAGGATCTCCGTCGCGTTTCATACGAGGACGTCGGTCGGATCTACGAGTCGCCGCGCGTCGGGGAGGCCTACAGCGAGGCGTTCCTCGCCGAGGTGGCGCGCCGGAAAGAGATCACAGAGGCGAAACCCAAGATCGTCGTCAACTACTCGCACGGCACGCCCGCTCAGTTCCTCCCGCAGCTCCTGAACGCCATCGGGGTCGAGGCAGTCGCGGTGAATGGAGTCGTGTCCGAGAACATCGGATCGCGCTCGTTCGAGGAATTCCAGGAGGAACAGCGTCAGCTCGCGGTGTTGGTGCCCGCACTCGGAGCGTCGCTCGGCGTGATCGTCGATGCCGGTGGCGAGAAGATCTTCGTCGTCGACGATCGCGGGCGTGTCGTCAACGACATGCATTTCCTCGCCGCGTTCGTGTCGCTCACCGTGCGGCAGGCGCCCGGCGTCATTGCGGTCCCCGTCTACGCGCCCTCGTCGATCGAGGAGATCGTGGCTGCACACGGCGGCCGCGTGCAGCGCGTGCGGGCATCGGCCGAGGCGCAAATGAGCTTCGCGGCGCGCGAGCATCCGCTTCTCGTTGGCGACGGCTTTGGCGGTTTCATCTTCCCGCGGTTCCATCCGTCGTTCGATGGCCTCTTCGCGACGGTCCGGCTGCTCGAGCTCGTGGTCGCCGCGAAGCAAACCTTGAGCGAGGTCCTTGACCAGACGCCGCCCGTGCACCTCGCGCGTCTCCAGGTGGTCTGCCCGTGGGAGCAGAAAGGCCGTGTGATGCGGATGCTCGCGCAGGACCCGCAGACCGAGCGCACGCGTCAGATCGACGGCGTGAAGCACCAGAACGACGGCGAGTGGATCCTCGTGTTGCCGGACGCCGACCGGCCCCTCTTCAACGTGTACGCCGAGGCGAAGGACGATGCGCGGGCGTGGGTGCTCGTACACGAGTACGCCGACAAGCTCGAGCGGATGCGCGCAGCGTGAGCGTTCGTATCGCCATCGCGCAGTGCGCGCCGGCGCTCGGCGCCGTGAAGCGCAACATCGACATGCACGAGAAATGGATCGCCCGCGCCAGATCGGCCGGCGCGCGCCTCGTCATCTTTCCCGAGCTGTCGCTCACCGGGTACTACCTGAAGGATCTCGCCGCCGACGTGGCCTGCGCCGCCGACGACCCGCAGCTCGCTCCGATCGCCGACGCGTCGCGGGACATCGACATCAGCGCCGGCTTCGTCGAGCGCTCCGCGGACGCGAAGCTGCACATCGCGCAGGGACATTGGTCCGCCGGGAAGCTCGTGCACGTCCACCGAAAGGTCTACCTACCGACCTACGGGATCTTCGACGACGGACGCTATTTCGGGCCGGGCGATCGATTCGAGACATACACGTGGGCCGGCGGCACGACCGGCGTGGCTATCTGCGAGGACCTCTGGCACGTCTCGACCCCCTACCTCTATGCCGCGGCCGGGGCGACGATCGTGCTCGCACCGTCCGCGAGTCCCGGCCGTGGGGTCGCCGAGGGCGGCGATCTCGGTACCGCCGAATCGTGCCGGCTCATGGATCGCTTCTACGCGTCGTATCTCACCGTCTACGTCGTGTACGTGAATCGGGTCGGTCACGAGGACGGCATCGCGTTCTGGGGCGGGTCGGAGATCGTCGCGCCCGACGGGACCGTCGCGGCGCGCGCACCGGAGTTCGAC
>Ga0070698_100002024_pt1 | contig 22538 bp, 15 predicted proteins | sample KBSK1502metaG_FD_65477 | JGI IMG/M metagenome (GOLD analysis project Ga0070698, IMG submission 65477) | Corn, switchgrass and miscanthus rhizosphere microbial communities from Kellogg Biological Station, Michigan, USA - KBS K1-50-2 metaG | ecosystem: Host-associated > Plants > Roots >...
AGCGCCTGACCTACGCGGACGAGATCATCGATGTGCTCAACTGAGTCGAGCTGAGCGACACTGGCGGGGTCGACATCTCCAAGGCCACGTTTGGTCAGCCACTTCGTTGAGAGTTCGGCATTGTAACGCGCGTAGAGAAACTGGCGGCCCTTGTCTTCCGAGAGTGGCACCTCCACGCCATCGGCGCCGCGCATCACAAGGTCGCCGATCTCGCGGTCGATTTGTGTGTCGCTCTGACCAAGTGCTTTGTCATACTCGCCGCCGTGTATGCAGCGGCCGATGATGCGGCAGTTGATATCCTGGTCTACCTGCGCGCCATACATCAGCGCGGCTGGAAAGTTCACGAGATTTGAAAAGGCGTTTTTGCCGCCGCTATAGACATCCGCATCGACTCTTGCCGCAGCGCCAGTACCAACCGACATCACAAGGAGATTCCTTTCACCAGTCTGCCAACCCAGCTTGTAAGCAGGATGAGTCGCCATACGCGCGATCAGGAAAGCGGGGTTGTTGTAGGGGGTCAGCCCGCCGTCTTCGAAAAGGAAAGCCTTCGAGGGATCGTTCGGGTCCCACTCGACGATCTCCGGCGGGAAGAACACCGGGGCGGCTGTGCTGGCACGCACAAGTTGCCAGAGTGGAATCTTCGTGTTGCGATCTGTCCGACCAGGAGCGTTGTACTTAGCGTAAGGGTTGGTGCTAATGGGCCAGGGGGAGTCGGTCGAGACGTTGCGTGTGACTACAAGCAGCAGACACTTGAGGTTGTCAGAGTCGAGGGTCGTGGTCTCGCCAAAGACCTCTTTGAGCTTTTCTGTTAATGGCTCGCTTTTGTACAGATTCTTCAATCGTTTCAGAATGAACGCCTTCTCAAACATTGCTGGTCCGACTTCCTTGTAGAACTCGGAAAGCCATTTAGCCGACTTACCGATAGCCAGACCCGCCGCGATGATTGCACCGGTGCTCGTGCCGCCGATGTAATCGAAGAAATTGCAAAGACGAAAGTTCTCTCCTTGACCACTCTTCTCGGCGAGTAGTTCTTCCATTCGGATTAGAACTTGTAAGGTGAGAACCCCACGAATGCCTCCGCCGTCGAGGGCGAGAAGTTTGCGCGGCTGTTGAGTTCCGTATCGCTTTTCCAAGTGACTCCAAAGAGACATGATGAGTTACCTCCCGTGAAGATATGCCTGCGTTAAGTCGGCAAATTTACCTTTAGTTTTATCGGTGCAGACGTCCCACCGCCTGGCGGGGGGGTGACAACGGTAAGTTCAAGTTCTCCCTCTCGTAGCACATCGTCGGGGAGCAAATTCGCAATGAGCGTCTGCGCGTTGATGTAATTGGTTTGGCGGCTTCTGCCGTTGATGTGCACCTCGGAACTTCTGACGAACTCGTTGCCCGTCACGGTTAGAGTCAAGCTGTCGCTCTGCAGACTTTGAGGCTGGACTACGAAGATCGCGGGCTTCTCCGCCGGAGTTCGAAATAGTTCCATCCGGCCTAGCCGTAAGAACCTCCTGTCAAAGATGTATATGTGAAGCACCGCAGTAATAAAACCGAACGTGCTTAGCAACGCAGCAATGGCAATTCGACGTAAGGTGTCGTTCCAACGGACCAAATCAGTTACGTTCTTCGCGAGAAGGTCCCCCAACAGCGACCCAAGAATCCGCACCAGCAAATAACCACTAAAGAGACTGAACACAAACAAAGCCACGCCGCGAAAAGTCAGGGTGCTCAAACCGGCTGCCCAGCGTTGGAGTTCTCCGGCTGTCGCAGCCAGGTAGTGATTTCCTATCTGAGAGACCGACACCGGCAGCGGCTCCTTCCACCACCAGTAAAACGTAGCTCCGAGCGATAGTGCCCCGATGGCAAGGATTCCTCGAACTCCGTACTTAAGCACGGGGTCAAGCCTCCAGACCTTGAATGCCTGGCTGCTCCCTGCGGTGAGTAGGTTTTTCAAATGGTAGTAGCGTTCTCCGGAACCTTTCATGCACTCTTCGATCTCAAGAAACTTCCAGGATTCGGCCTTCAACGGTTCAGCAAAACCATCGACACACTTCTCATACTTGAATTGATATTCCGTCATCCGGTACGCGCTCGTCATTAAGGCATATGCTTCCGCTTCCGAGAACGAATCGAGATCTGTGCGAATACCCGAGAGCAACTCCTGCATGTCTTTGGCTATCCCGTACCGCGTCAGCGGACCTCGTCGCGATGCCGGACGCGCGTCGTCGGAGGCGTCGTAAGGATCCTGGCAGTCAATCCAATCGATAGGATCAACTTCCAAGTCGCCTTTCAAATGAACAAACATCAAACCGCGCAACAACCCGGAACGCCGCCTCCCTTTCAAGTCGTGATACTCAGCTTCTCGTATGCGCGATTGAAAAATGCTGTTGGTACGAAGCAATACTCCGAAGACACCTTTGCTTACCGCCGGCTGCGATTCCATTTGTCCGCTCGCATCACTTACGAGCATTACTTTGCAATCCTGTTCGAGCAAACTAGCTATGCCCTGGTTATCGCAAACGCCGCCGTCGGCCAGCCGGACAATTCGCTCAGGGTAAAGGTAGTCCAATGTGAGTGGTTCGAAGAGTCCCGGTACCGCAGCCGAAGCGCCGACAGCAGCGCCTAGCCTAATCTTTTGATGGTCTTTCGGAGCTTCCTCGTAATACATGCGACGCAAGCGATCATTCCCATCAATCTCGCTATCGATACCTGCGGGCGCCTCTCCCATCCAGCTTGCGGTAAATTGCCAGGTGTGGCCGGTGTTAAGTGTGGCTGCATTGAGAACCAGGATGGGAACTTTTGCATCACGGCGCCAGTTTTGGTATTTCGGAGAGAAATCGTGATCGTTAAAGGTATTTCCTTCGCTGTTCTTTGTTAATGGAAAGATCTTCAGTTCGTTTAGCCATCGCGGTGCATCTTCCTTACCGTCTTTGACGCGAGCGTAAAGATATCGCTCGTACAATTCGGCTACGCGCGTAGTACGAGAATAGTTACTACTCCAAAACATCTGGAAGTTCTTGAGCGGATTGATCGCCACGCGGGTCCGTATGTTGTGCTGCACACCTTCGAGAAACTCGTCGATGGTTTCATGCACTATGCGGATATAGTCTTCCCGCTTGATCTCGGAATCTGTCCGAGTCCCCAACAGCTCCCGGACCTTTAAGTAATAATAGACACCTACAATGGAGCCACCCGACACACACGACAGGACTTCGACGTTACGTAGCACATCCAACTCTGCCAGTCGTGCAAGTACACCCAGGTGATACAGCGAAGCTCGAAAACCTCCACCCGAGAGTGCGAGGCCTATTTTGCCGGCGAAGGCTGTTCTCGGTACGGCTTCAGTGCCGAAAGCTCTCTCGAGCGCAGCGTATGCAGGTGTGAACTTAAATTCGGCGCTCTCTAATTCCAGACCAACTTGCATACGAGCTAGCGCAGCCAATTGTCGCGCACAGGTTTCCAACTCCCATTCAAATATCTGGCCAGCGGCAGCCTGGCCGTCTCTTATCCACCGCACTGCTTCGTCATAGTTTTGCAAACCAAAATGGGCTTCCGCCATAGTCGAGTAGTACCACCACTGATCGGTTACCCATGCGTGGTCAGGCCTGCCAAACAACGCGCCAACCTGTACCACAATGTCTTGTCGAATTTCACGTGCTCGTTTGCGCCGTTCACTCGCAGCAAGCGATGATTTGCTGGCTCTTTCCGCTTCGCCTTCTTCAAGACTTGCCAGCCGATCCAGCACAAACGCCGCATTGATGCCCGTATAGCCTTGATCTGTTGCGGTTCCCTGTTCATAACCTCTCAGGTAATAAAAGAGCGACCGCTCCAGGTTCTGACGTTGATTGTCGATCTCCCACTTGCGTTTGTAGATCGCTGCAATCAGTCCGAGCGTTTCCTGGTCAGTCGTGGTGTCAAACTCCGCGATCTGATGCAGGACTCCCAATGCGCGATCGAGCCTTTCATCGGCGGGTAGATCTTCGTCTTTGTAAGTGCAGAGCGCTAACTGCTGAAAGATGAGCTCTCGTAGCTTTTTGTCTTGAGCGATGGCTTCATGGTTACTCGCACGAGCCAGCAGACGCCGAGCGTAGCTAAACTTCATTTCCGCCTTTAGCTTTTTAGCCAGTTCCAACATCGCTCGCGGCTCAGCTTGCATTCCTCTAAGAATCTGCTGGGCTTTTGCGCTGTTGTCACTCTTTCTGAACGGAATCGCGAACCGCTCAGCCCGTTCTCCAACAAAATCTTCGGTAGTTTGCGGCGCCGATTTTCGAACACTGCGCTCAATAAAGTTTCGCTCATCCGGATAGATGTCGCCGTACCGATCCTTCAACCATCTCTGCGCCGTTACGAGATCATCGCCCTTCAATAAGAGTTCGTTCGGATCCGGCGCAGCACTTCCGGTCGCGGGACCACTAGTCGAGCTGGCACGCTGCCAGTTTTTCTTTCCAGTACGAAGTTGGGCCAACCATATCAAGAACTCCGCATCCTCTTTCAGCCACTGCTGCAGCTTGGGCCACGCACTCAGAAACTCGTCACGTGCAATTAGCACCGTCTCCTTGTTATTGTCCGAATCCTTTTCGAGTCTGAGCAATCGACTACTCTGAAGCTCCTGGATAATCCGTCGTTCGCCCAAAGGAAAGTCATCCAACGGCAGACGCTCGCGATGATAGCCATCGGTTTGTTCAGCCGCTGGGCGGAGCTTAACCAAGCGCTCGATCACCCGCTTTGCAGTGGCTCGTTCTTCCAACGAAAGCCTTGCCAGCGCATTCTCTGCAACCTGATTTAGTTCGGCGTTTAGATCCAGGGTGATCGGTTCACCTGAGTACTCGGCAAGAATTCTTTCACTAGTACTTAGATCGGGCAGCTCGTTTCTTGTTATTACTTCGTCCGTTGTGTTTGTGAGGTACTTGGTTAGTTTTTCAGCAGCGGTGAACAACGAAGCAGGCGTTCGGCCCTCTGCGAAGACTGCCAGTACTTCTTCATACGAGTAATAGGGGACATATGACACCGCGACATCATCCCAATAACGATCCCAGTCGCCTCCAACAATGTGATTCGGAAAAGGAAAGAACATGTCCTTTGCCAGCTGTCTACGCTTTCTAAGCTTGTCGGTCTCAGCATTATCCAGCCGCATCGGTACCGGAAACACTTTAAGGCCCGATGCTTTTCGCTTTTCAAAAACAGATTTTGTGACGCGCAACGCACCCTGAATGCCCTGGTGATTCAGCGTGAAACACGAAACCAAAATGTCTGGCATTTGGATCGTACAGATCCCCGAGGTATCGCTTACCCCTGTACGACTGTCGATGAGGATGTAATCGTATTCCTCACGCATTTGTTTTTTGGCTTCTTCCAAAAAAACGCCGCCGCCCAACCGTTCGTAGAATCCCTTCCAGTCAAACGAATTTACACGTGTGTCATAAGCCAGTCCCTGCCTACCAGCCGGCACAAAATCAAGCCGTCCTTTTTCAAACTTATAATCCAAAGACACGGCGTAACGGAGAATGTCGGCGTGGGGTTTGTACCATTCGGGATCTGAGTCGCCATTGTGAGTCGAACTCACCGCCTCAAGGGTATAGTTGTTAACAAAATCAATTATCCCTTCTGAGTCGGTTAGGTCCTTGTCGATAAAGAACGGATAAAAGTATCGATGCAGTCCTGGCGCCTCCAGGTCCCAGTCAATGGCCAGGACTTTGTTTCCGGCGTGGGCCAGAATCCAGGCAACGTTGGCAAGCGCCATCGAGCGACCTGTACCACCTTTATAGGAGTAGAACGTGATGATTTTTCCGGGATTCTTGTCAGGCATTGCTAACTGTTCCTTCAGGTTAGTGGATTGGCCACAACGTCATCGGACGCTTTGACCCGGCGGAGGAACTCCGTGTTTTTTTTGATCTTTGCTATTTCAACTATCTGAGACTGAGCGCGAGTTAGCGCTTTGGTCAATTCTTCTTTAAAGGTGTCGTAGGACTTTATTGATTCGGACAGAAAATTCGCCGGTTGCTCAAGAACCTTGTTCGTGAGCGCGCCCTTAACCGCCGCCACCAATTCTGTTTTGTGTACCTCCGCCTCATCATCGTCCTCGTTCCAGGCTATCAAGGTGATACAGTTCACCGAAGAGTAATTGTCGAGCGGAGTTATCAAATCAAGATACTCTTCAATCTGCAGCGTCCAAGTATCAACCATCACCACCACGATCTTGTCCTGACTCGCAGCAACTTCAACTTGTTTCCGGATATCTCCAGTGGCGACTTCCTCATAGTGACAACCGTTCGGTAGCGCCTGGATCACTTCGGCAGCAAGAGCGGCCGCGTCTCCTGGATAGGAATCAAGATAAGGCTGCCAATCGGACCCACCATGTTGACCATAAAACTTCAGCCTTTTCCGATTCGCCTTTTTCAATTCAGGTTCTTTGCCCGCCACGAAAATGAACTGCACGTAGCGTGGTCCCTCGGCAGTTGCGGTCGCTGGAATTTTGGAAGCGCTTGAGAAGACGCTCGTGACTTTATCGAGTGATGGCAGCGAGGTTGCGTTCGGCAATTGAAGTTGCCCCGCAGCAACCTTCAAATTGTTTGCAAATTTCCTGATAAGGTCCCAGTACTGATCGTGATACTTGCTGGTCGGAGCCGCTCCCATCCTCACCAAATGAGAGACACCCACGGCTTTATACTCCGGTGGATATCCATTTTTTAGATCGTCATCCGAGTACTGGATTGTATTGATGCTTGCAGGGAGTGATTCAAGAACGTTTGCTTCATGACTCCATAGCACTGGGAGAATCAAGCTGTCCGCGATCGGCTGTTTCTGTGCCTTCAGGTGTGTATGTAAACGTTCGCGAAAGGCTGCGAATTCCTTACCACAGTATGGAGATTCGAAGTATGCGGACGAGTACAATGGAACAAAAACTTTGCAAGTCTTCAAGCCTGCTTCCAGAGTTTGATCCCAGGTAGCCCCATGGCCTATTGCATTTCGATCGAGAAAGCTAATTTGTTTCTTTGTGCCACCGATCAGTTGGCGCACTTCCTCTTGGAGTTCCTCGTAGAATCTTCGCAATAAGCTGCCGTCATCGGCATGCGCATAACTCAAGAAAAACCAGTAGTCCATTGTGTTCGGTTCTCCCTAAATGCTGCGCGAACGTTAGCCATTCGCCAGCGTGTTATCGAAGCAAAGATGTCAACGTCTGTCACCGCCTGAATTGATTTCGGCTAGTGATGTTCGTTTTCCTGTTTTGAGATTCTGATTCGTAGTTTGTTCGATTCGTAAATTTCAGGAGGACAAATCAAACAAGGCACGATGATTTCATGAGAGACCACCAGCTGCGAAATAAAAACAAATCAAAGAGTAATCTGCGAGGTAGAACGCATTTGTGACGGCCCTGGGTCGAGTCGATTCGATGAGTAATGAGCTAAGTTCGCGAAACTTAATAATAGAACGGCGCGCCGGAGTCAAGAAAAATACCGCGAACGAACAACACCGTCCGCCATTGCTGTCAACCTGCGATGTATCATTGTCGACATTTAGCCTGTAAATACCTCAGCTCCTTCTGCGCAGCATTGTATTTCGTTGCCTCGGGAAACCTCTTCTCGCCGCGTAAAATAACGGGAATAATGAGGCCGGCACTCTTGTCGTTGAGAAACTTGAGTCGTTCTTCCTCGAGATCCTGCATAGCCTTCAACTCTTGCGCACAATAGGTATGTTCCGTGTCGAAGTAGAGCGGCGTGTAAAGCATGATCATGCAAGCGCTCTTACAAAGACCCGCATCTATAGCTTCGTCTACCTGGCGGCCACCAGTGAGCACCTGGTCAAACCACAAAGGTCGTCGGTCCTGAGCTCCAAGCTCCTTTTTTAAACCCTGCACGAAATCATCGACGATTGGAACTAACACGTTCTCTTGCCCGTGTGGATAGCTGATAAAACAACAATATTCGAACGCCATGCTCGTCTCCTTGGATGTTCTGCGCTAGCAGAGCGAGGAATCACAATCGCTCGGATCCCTTTATTCGCTGGAATTTGCACTTAGCGTGTGATGTTCGAGTTCTACAACTGTGAGCGCAGGATTCGATTAATCAAAGTCCTGTTCGCCTCTTTAGAGTGGATACGGTAGCGATAATGAGGCGAACAATGAGTCCTACGCACTCGTCGCGAGGTAACCAAAAGTTGTGCGCGGAGGACTAGTTCGTGTTTTGCTGGCAAACGAGCATTACGCAACTGAATTGCTGTTGTCAAGATGTTTGAGGGACAACAGGTCAAGTTGATCAACAAACGGAAGACTTGCGATCACTGCTCAGCGAGTCCGCTGATCCGATCAACTCGCAACCGATAAGCGATCACTTGCTGGGATAGGCCGTCCTCTGCAATCGCCGACTCTACTGGAGTCAGTCGGGGGCAATCACTGAGAAGTCTGTTCAAGACCGCTGCTTTTTCCGGAGCTGCCACAAGCTCTTCGAAACTTCCATAAGCCAGTACGCTTCGCCAGTTTAGATCGCTCGAAATCTCATCCACTTGCAAACAACCTCGACGATTCGTTCGCAACGCGGAGATCTTCGTGCCTGGAAGTGAATGGCTATAGATGCAACCATCCTCGTAATAGTAATTGATCGGGACAACATAGGGACCGCCGTCAACCACACAGCCCAAGCGTCCGACACGCTTCTCAGCTAATATCTTTGTGGCCTGATCTTCGTTAAGTCTGACAAGCACTTCGGACCTCCATTCTTTGAACCTTAATCGCGGGATCGCGGGGCGCTGTGGTAGATAGCTGTTGCGATAAGAGAGTGACAACCGCCCTGCTTATTGGCGGCATGAATGGTGTGAATCAGTGCAGAGTCAATTCTGACTCCGATTGTCCAACAGAATGCTTAACCTGGATTGCTTGAACAGCAGATGTACTAAACAGTTTGTCGTCCGCCCAAATCTCGAGGCGAAATCCGACACCGATCCATCCCGCCCTGAACGCAGACGTGCGAGTAGATGATCCAAGGACCGTTGCTTCTACCGGCTCGGAAAAATATCGCCCACCTTGTACCAGTGAGCGGCCGCTTGTCGGATCTAGCAACATGATTTGATAGTCGCTGTTGTTAGTTTGTATGCAAATGGTGTCGTAGGGACCCTGAGCCTCAAGGCCTACGCCTTCTGTGAGATCTTCGGGTGTCGAAATGTCTTTCTCGCTGCGTTCAAGAACAGGAGTCCCAGGTCCTTCCTGCACATTCACCCAACAATCAGTACAGAATGCCATTGCCGGATCTAGATCGAGTTTTGATTCGTCGATCGATCTACCGCACTTGCTGCAATGACCAAAGGATCCGGACATCAAGCGATCAAGCGCGTCGTCTACTTTGCGCAGACGCCATTCCATCAACTGCCGACGAGCGTTTGTAATATTGGCGTCTGCGAGTTTTGTGCGGTTGAATGAAGAGGCTTTGCCAGCCTTAGGTGTTGCGACTTTGGCCATGGCCTCACAAATCTCCTCTCGCTCCGAATGCAGACGATTCCAAATGTAACCCTCATTCCCTTTGATAGGGATTGCTGTGAGATAGGTGCTGGCGGTACTCATTGTTCTTGTCTCCGTTCCTCTAGCTAAGAAATCTCGGACGCGCCTCGCACGCGCGCCAGTAATGTTGGAGGTTGCACGAGGTGTACCACTCGCGATTGCCTTAGGAGGGTCAAGTTTCTTGAGAATAGAGGGATAGCGGAGCGATTCGGTGTGTGATATCACGCACGGAGTATGATTTTCGCGCAGTCTTGCGCGACGGTAGAACCAAGTAAACACCACAAACCTATTGCTTGAAACGTGTGTCCACCCACAACCGTCCCCTTCTCTGCGGCGTGCATAATCGAAGTTGCACTGCTTTTGACTTTTCGATTAAAACTAACTGGCTCTGAATTGCTTGGCGAGACTTTTAAGGGCTCGAACAATACTAAATCACATGACCAAACAGAGGATTTGGATTTTTGTGGCAGACTCGCGCAACCGACAAGATCTGAGAGATCTTGATCATTTTGATGGCATTCTGTGGGGCTCTAATCCAAACACAAGAAAAGGTGACCTGGTCCTGATCTATCGAACCTCACCCTTCAAGGATCTCGCGTATCTTTTCACGGCCACCTCTGACGCGCGACCAAAAACCAACGAAAAAGTCGACATGAAATATGTAATCGATCTTGGGAATAAGGTTCGACTAAAGAAACCGATCACGCTCGACGATTTGAGAAAGCATAAAAGACTTAGGAAGTGGACCTTCGCGCGTACTCCACAAGGGATCATGATGCGCAGAAAGGATCTAATCGAGGAAGGCATCTGGAAATCGCTCAAGTCGCTGCTGCTGAAGCAAGACGCTTCACTTTTGCGAGTGTTCGAGCATTTTGAAAGTGGCCGCGAAGGCGGGCCGCTAGATCCTAACGACTGGAAGACATTTCGGACAAAAAGGCGACCTCTACCGTGTCAGTTGCGCGTGTTTCTTTCATACTCTCACACCGACCTGCCGGAAGTTCTAGTCCTGTATTCGAAACTAAAGCGAGAAAAAAGTGTGAATCTCTGGTTTGATAAGAAAAGCCTGGCTCCCGCCGATGACTGGAAATTCGAAATCGCCAGGGCAATTAATGCTTCCGACATGGTGATAATCTGTTTGTCTGCCAACTCTCTCAAACGAAGAGGTTACTCTCTAAAAGAGATCAAGTGGGCACTCGAAAAGGCCGATCAGCAACCAGAAAACAGTACAACAATCTTACCCGTGAAGTTGGAGCCGTGTAATGTGCCCAAGCGCCTGGCGCGGGCTCAATATGCAGAACTATTTAGGCGAGGGGGATATTCAGAACTAGTGATTGGCCTATGGAAACAGGCAAAACTTCTGAAAGAAAACGGCAGAACGTGAAGGGCAGAAGATGGCGAAATGATTTTTAAGAACGCTCCAAACCTAGCGCCTGAAACGTGTGTCCGCCCACAACAGTTTTATCCTCTGCGACCTGCATAATCGAAGCTGCACCGCTTTTGACTTTTGGATTAATAAAGAAAATAAGCGGCTCTGAGCTGCTTGGCGAGAGTCTCAATGGCTCGAACAATTCTCCTCTAGAGGGCACGAAAACCGCCTTGAGATCTAACTTCTTTTGGAGCGACGGCATCGACTCGATTAACCGTGTCAGTTCAAGCTTGTCCTGAGGAGTTAGCTTTGTTCTTTTCAATTTATGCTTCTTTGCCAAACGTGACAAACGTTTGCTCAACATCACCGCACGCAAAACGGGTGGTGTTGATTGGGCCGAAACCAGAGAACACTTTTGCGAGCCCCCTGGGCCAGAGAAGTCCAGTTGAACAGATCTAACTACCGGTGCATTGTCAGGCAATGGGTTGATGATCGTTACATTCCTAAGGCCACACTTTTTGTTACCTGTGATTAACCTTTGAATATTCAGTTCGTCTGTGTTGATTGAGTCCTTATCCGCACTGATGATAGCCAGGAGTCCGATGTTCTCCGGCGCTGTAGCCGGAACTAACCATTCAAAGCCGACGATCTTACTCGAGCCTGCCTCAATCAATGGAATTACTTTATGACTACTAACTGGTTGCCACGCCGACGATGACGAAACCTTGTTGTCCGGAAAATTTTTCCAGAAGTTACCCGGCAAGTTAGGAAACACAGTTGATGTCGTTGCCGCGAAAAACACTTTCACGATCGCGTTTGTGGCCTTAGAAGTGCCTCGGTTATTTACTCGAACAAAAACGCGCACAAGTTGGTTTCGTTGGGGATTCTCATGCAACAAACCTGCTGCGAACTGAATACCCAAGTCTCCTTCATCGACGCCGATCATGCTTTGGTCGTCGCCAAAGATTTCGAAATCGACGTCATCCAGCATTGGGGTATGCGCAGATGATGAATCAACTTTTATGTCTACGCATTGCCACCAAAAGGCTTCCGTTCCAAAGTTGAACGGATCGCTAACACCAAACGGAGACGGTGTCTCGCGCCCCGTGTCGGCGCTATTATCGCGAAGATAAACGTCTACCGGCCGCAAAGCTTCTTCATCGATTGGTATTTCCCAAACACCTCGCGCCGAAGTTCCTGCACGCAACAAACGCGAAGGTTGATGTAGAGAAAGAGCTTTAACAAGGACGTTAGGCAGTTCGGGATTGAATTGAGCCCATGATTTCCCGGCATTTTTAGACCGAAAGACGCCACCAACATCAGCTCCGATAAAAATCGTTTCGTGATTTTCAGGATCAATCTCGATCGCGTTAACCGCGATGTTCGGCAGTTTAGCGCTGATATCGTGCCAAGTGTTCCCACCGTCGTCGGATCGGAAAACATGACGACCAGTGTTACTGCTGGTAAGAGTTAAATAGATCCGATCAGGGTTTGTCGGATCAATCAGAATGTCACTGATATTACCAACGACGGGCGGGTGCGACAGTTCCGTTTGCCGCCAGCTCTTGGCGGTCGCGTCGAGTCGAAAAATGCGACCAGTCGTCGTGCCGACAAAAATCTGCCGGGGAGTCGGAACGCATAGCGCTGATGACAACTCGTCTGTCTTAAAAGGAGGTTTGACCTTCACCCACGTCTCGCCTCGATTAGTCGAGATACAAACTTTTCTGCCTGCTTGAACAACCGTACGACCATTTACCTCGAGCGGCGGATAGAACAAAGATCCATCTGGATAGTCGTCTCTTGAAATCAGCGGTGGACCTATAAGAAGCGGATTTGAAGGCCAGGTGTTCCAACCACCGCCTTTTTTCGATCGTGCTACACCCATTCCGAAGAACGATACGTAACAGGTGTATGGGAATGTAGAGCTAACACCACAATCACCTCCGTCGCCGTCCGAAATGTGATACCAAACTATGTCTCCGTGATATAGCAATGTCCCGTTGTCCTGGGTGCCGGCGATCAACCATGATTCAAACTGGGGATGCTGCGCCAGAAAGTCCACCTCGGCGAGACACAATCCTTTATTTAGCGACACCCAATCGCCGCCCGCATTGTGTGAACGGAAGATCCCACCGTCAGAACCAATGTAAACCACACTTGGATCGATCGGACTAAACGCAATCGAGTGCATATCAGCATGTATCGAATTACCGAACTTCTTTGCGGAAATGTTTTCCCAGCGCCAAGTGCCTGACGCCGAACGAACGCCTTTGTGAGCGTCCAGTGCTCCGATGTACAAGACATCAGGATTATTTGGCGCAACCGCTGCAAACCAGTCATACCAGGACTGTTCTGTAACCAGATCTTTTGGCAACTTATCAATCCGCTCAAATGACCCGTCAAACACACTGCGACGCCAGAGAAAAGGGGTCGGATCTTTATTGGGATCGCTCAAGTTCGTCGCTGTTGCAAAGATGTAGACGACGTTTCCATCGGAAGGCGCGTGACAAACCTCGATTCGCTCGTAATGTTTTCGGCCCCCGGGTAACTTAACTCTGGCCCAGGTGATCCCGCCATCGATGGATCGAAAGACTCCATCGGCACAGCCAGCAAATAACTCTGTTGGAATAGAAGGATGAATCGAAAGATCCCAGGTCCTGATCTCTCGAAGTGGATTCCAATTCTCGCCGCCATCGGTGGATTGAAATAGCCCTTCAGTCGTGGCCGCTACCAATTTTTTGGGATTCAATGGATCAACAGCCAGATCGTAGAAGCCAGTCTTTTCAAAACGGGTGGGCCAAATATGACTCCAGGTAGTTCCACCGTCCTGAGAGCGAAATAAGCCGACGCCAAGAATAGTTTCAGCATCCACACACGTTGAATCGGCGTCGCCGGTACCGGCATAGACAAAAGATGAATCACTTGGACTGAATGCGATCGCTCCGATCGAGAGAGAAGGTTGATCATCAATCTGTGGTATCCACTCGATGCCGCCATTTGTCGTCTCCCAAAGACCGCCACCACCGCCCGAACCGATCAAGATATGATTCGGGTTTCTTGGATCAACTGCGATGGCTGATACGCGACCCGACACTGACGGGCGGCAACCAGGCCCAGCACCTAGAGTCTGGCCATGAGGAATACAAAATGGGCCAAGTGGACGCCAGACGCTCTTAACATCAGTTTTATCCACATCTTCCTTGGCCTTGTAAGCATTAACTACAGACGGAGTAGACGCTCGTGTCTGTCTTCCGTGCTTTGGAGAAGTTTCAGAAGAGCTGACAAGCCTTCGGGATGGTACGAGAGTTGGCTGTTTCTCTTTCGTCTCAATTTGGACGATGCGTTGCTGCGTGAAGTTAAGAAAGCGAGCAACCGATTTGCCACCGATTATTTTGCGACGGAACTTGGAGTCGAGAGCCTTAAGTCTCGACTTCGATTTGGCAGCTCTCGTTTTCCGAAGAGTTCTCGTAACAAGCGGTTTCCTCATGTGTGGATCCTTTCGTTAACCACTTACGAGTGGGGTAGTGAGAAGTGGTCTACCGAACCTTAACCAGACTCGGAGAAGAAGAATACTTCACTTCGGTTTCTTAGGAACAGTGGCTTTATTCGCTTGCTTTTTCGGCCGAACTCTTTGCGTCGCCGGCTTTTCAGAAGTCGGTTCTTTCCCAGGGGGTGCAACGGGCTCTGCCTCAACCGCTCGTTGCTGTTCAAACTGATAAGCTCGTCCGGCGGCGCCCCCACCTGGTGGTCGACGCTTCTTTAGTCCTGGTTTTTTCATTTTGTTTCCTCCCCAGCCAAGAGTGGTGAAGTGTGGCACAGACGAGGACGGCACGTGAAGTAATCCGGCAACCAACTTCAACTCTCGTGTTTGGTAGGTTCTACTCGTGAGTGCTTAACATGACGCCAGATCCACCAGGCGACTGCAATAACACCAACGATACCGATCACAAAATCGAACCTATGAAACCAGGTCTTCAATGTGTCGTCCTTGTTCCACTTTTCACCAAGCTTCTGGCCGACATAAGCCAAACCCAAACACCATGGCAATGAACCAGCGAACGTGTAGATGATGAACTTGGTCAAATTCATGCGCGCGACGCCCGCAGGAAAGGCAATAAACGTTCGGATGGCCGGCAGAAGTCTACTCACAAAAACAATGGCTTCTCCGTATTTCGCAAACCAACGATCAGCCAAATCCAGATCGTGTCGCGACAGAAAAACATAGCGACCATACTTTTCGATTATCGGTCGCCCGCCATACATGCCAACCCAGTAGGCTACCAAGGATCCGAGTACACAGCCGACTGCGCCAGCAATAGCGACGCCCCAAAGATTCATCTCGCCCCGGGAAACTAAATAGCCAGAAAAAGGCATGATGATTTCGGATGGGAGTGGGATGCACGCAGACTCGATCGCCATCAACAACACGACGCCGGAATAACCAAGCGCGGATATTGTGGCCACGATAAAGCCGGAAAGGATTTCGATGATTCTTGCGATCATGGTTTATTTAGTTTCGAGTTTCGAGTTTCAAGTTGTGGGTCTAGCATTCGAAACTTGAGACTCGAAACTTGAAACTTATTTCTCCGACCATCCGTGTTGCCCAATTAACGGCACGAATGCACACGCGCCGTGATCCTCAGCCTTCTTTCCCTGCTCGGTCTTGATTACACGAACCAACCGTTGCATCTCGCGCGATTCGCCCACCGGCACCACCAGCCGGCCGCCAACTTTCAGCTGGTTAATTAGCGGTTCGGGAATTGTTGGCCCACCTGCTGCAACCAGAATAGCGTCGTAAGGCGAATGCGCAGCCCATCCCAAGGTACCGTCAAAACATTTGACCGTTGCGTTATAGATCTCCAATTGACGAATCCTTGTTTGAGCTTCACGCGCCAAATCTGCAATGCGCTCGATCGCGTAAACTTGTGCCGCAACCTTCGACAGCACTGCCGTTTGATAGCCCGAACCTGCGCCTATCTCCAGTACGCGGCTGTTGCTATCGAGTTGTAGTAATTCAGTCATTCTCGCAACGATGAAAGGCTGTGAGATGGTTTGGTTGGCATTTATCGGCAGTGCGTGATCACCGTAGGCTCGACCCCGTAAAGCTTCCGGGACGAAGAAGTGACGCGGGACATTCCTCATCGCTTCTAAAACTTTTGCATCTTGAATGCCGTAGTGTTCGCGCAGCCGTGCCACCATGCGCTCGCGAGGGATGGAGTATTCCTGTAGCGAGGCAAGCTGTTGTCGATTTGCTGGCGGCACGAGTTTGGTTTTGAGCTTAGTACTTTGTCAGGTGTTAATGCTTCGCGCTTTGCGAGCTTGCGGACGAAGTTCAAAGCACAAGCTCAGCTTTTATGGAGCAGTTCGGAGTCTTTCAGGTAATTCCAAGTTTCAATCGCCGTTAGCGCTTGATGATCGGTCATGTCACTCCGAAGCGGTGTGACCGAGACGTAACCCAGCTCAACGGCATGATAGTCAGTGCCTTCGGCAGAGCTGGTACTGAAGTACTCTTCGCCTATCCAGAAATACGGCTTACCGCGGGGATCGATATGTTCGGTAATCACCGGACGCGCGTTTTTTATCCCCTGCCGAGTTACCTTCACACCCTTGATCTCGCCCTGTGGGATATTGATGTTCAATAGTGTTCCTTCGGGCAGCCCTTCGTCCAGCACCTTTCGAGCAGCTGCTACTGCAATCGTTGCGGCGGCGGTAAAGTCAAAGTTATCGCGGGCCACCAAACTCAGAGCAATTCCCGGAACACCCAAAATCGTAGCTTCAAGTGCACCCGCAACAGTACCAGAGTACGTCGCGTCGTCGCCAAGATTACCGCCATGATTTATTCCCGACACGCAGATGTGTGGATGTTCTGGTTCGGGAAGTATCTTATTAAGTGCCAGTGTGACGCAGTCAGTAGGAGTGCCATCGATTGCCCAATGTCGATTATCTAGCTGCCGGATTCGAAGAGGACGCGCGAGAGTCAGACTGTGTGACGCACCACTCATTTCAGCGGCAGGAGCCACAACGTAGACGTCACCCAATTCCTTCATTGCCTCCTCTAATTTGTGAAGGCCATCGGAATGAATGCCATCGTCGTTTGTTACCAGAATCCGTGTCATATGAGCCACCGCACACTACCGTTTCTATGGACGGGCTCCCTCAGGAGCGTCCACTTCTCGACCGGTTGTTAGGAAACGGTTGGTGAGATGAGAACGCGGCCTGAGCCGCGTTCGCTTGGGGAAGATTTGTTAGTCGCGCGGGATCCGCATGCGACCTTTTTTCTTATTGCGCTTTCGGGCGAGTGCCGACTTCAGTTTCGCTTTCTGACCAGGTGGGATAAAGAACGCGTGCTTCTTTGCGTCTTTGATGATTTCCTCGGTCATGACCTTGCGCTTAAACCGACGCAACGCGCTCTCAATCGATTCACCCTGATTCACAGTAACTATAGCCATTCTCTATGCTTTCCTTCTAAGTTCGATCTGTTGAAGTTATTTAACACGGCGGCAACGGGGTTGGTCAAGCGGAGCCGAGTCGTTGACAAATTAAACCCCGCGAGACAAAGACATAGTTCCGCGGGGTTCGATTTCAGACTCACTCAGCCTACACCAAGACCGCTTCCGCAACTTCTTCCTTCTTGCGGCTCAATCCTTTGATCTGGACCGGTTTGTCGGCTTCCTTGATCTCGAGTTGCTTATTCAGCACCATTTTCTGATAGAGCTGCCGCATCATCACCGCTTCCTCGTGCGCTGTTTTCGGGCCTTCCATCTGCGGCTTGTTCGGTCGCGCCAGGTCAACCTCATTAAGGATCAAGCCGTGATTCTTGTCAGTCAGTTCAACTTCTTTGCCCCCCGCAAAAATCTCGTGTCGGCCATGCTCCTGATACCACTTCGCTACGGTCGCATTTTGGTGCATGTTTTCGATGATGTTTCTCCAACCAATTCCCGTGTTATAGGCACAGAAGGAAATCTCGCCCTCCTGAGTACCATACGGGATGATGCACATTTCTGTGCGGCGGAAATCGTAGTTGAAGAGATCCTGGAACCACATGCCGGCGATAAAGAGGAAGTTCCAACGATCCGCGCGACGCTTTTGAATATCATCCACGCTGCGATCGCCGCTGACCTTTCCGTAATCCTTGCCGGTCAGCCCGAATGATTTGTCGAACTTCTTGAACAGCTCATAAAGTGTGAACTGTGAAGGAGACTTGTAGGGGTTGTAATGCTTCAGCAATGTAAGCCCCATCATGATGTTCGACATCCACTTGCCACGCGCCGCGTCGGTGATCTTTTGCATATCTTTGACAAGACCCGGAATGTTCAAGAACTCTGGAACGGGACGCATCTCTTTGTTTTCCTTGTCGATCATCACCGCAGTTCCAACACCGCAATTCGGGTGACAACCGCAAGATACCTGGCCCCATTCGGCCTGAGGTCCATGTACGAGATCGGCGAAGTCAGCAAACGCGCCCATTAATGAGAGCGGAAACCAGTCGCGTGTGGGTTCCGTGATCCCAACCTGATTCTTTACATCGTGTGCAAGGTGCGAGAGCGTGTAACGCTGTTGCAGACGACGGTGTTCGGTAATCTCTTCGTCGCGACCAGTAAACGAAACTGGCTGGAATGAAAGGAACGCAATCTTCTTGGGATTGTCGAGTGCAAAACGAATGATCGATCCAACCTGATCGTTGTTGATGCCGTTGACGAGAGTCGTAACGAGAACGATTTCAACGCCCGCTTCATGCAGGTTATTAATGGCTCTCATTTTCACATCAAACAAGTTGCCGACCTGGCGATGGCTATTCGCGTCGTTACCAATTCCATCAAACTGAAGATAGACGTAGCGCAATCCAGCCGCCGCGGCTTCATGACAGAACTCTTTACTCTTGGCAAACTCGATTCCGTTCGTTGCGGCCTGAACGCTGTTGTAACCGACTTTGCGCGAGTATTTGATGGCTTCAAGGAAGTGTGGCGAGATGGAAGGTTCACCGCCGGAAAACTGAACCGACATCTGCCGACGAGGTTTGATGGTAATTGCGTTGTCGAGAATCTCTTTGATCTCGTCCATACTCAATTCATGAACGAAACCAACCTGGTTTGCGTCCATAAAGCATGGGTCACACATCATGTTGCAACGATTAGTAAGGTCGACTGTTAACACAGCACCGCGCCCATACTTCACCGTGCTTGAGCCATGGTTGTGAAGTTTTTCGTCGTTGTGCGCGTCGATATCTCGACCAGGAAACATTTTCTCGATGTGCGTAAGGAATTTGGAATCAATCGCCATCATGTCTTCGAAATGACCATGCACTGGACAATCCTTAATCATCCAGATTTGGCCGTCGCGTTCAATGATCTGCGCCTTGATTTCACCAACCTTCTCATTAATAAGGACACTGACATCTTTCTTTCCGCTCAGGATTGCTTCCCGCGCCTCGATCACGCAGTTAGGGCAAAGCGAATCAGTGGTCCGCGGCCAGCCAAGCGTGGGCTTGCTCTTCTGCCATGATTTCAACAGCGGTTTGTCCGACCACTTCGGGGTAAAAGAGGGATTAGGCTTGTACTTATTCACCGACTGAATTGCATTGAAAAGCCCTCCCGCTATCAGGGTCAAACCTCTCTCCGCGTGCTTGATAGGTCGCATCGTTCCTCCGTCAGTTTTCTCGTTGATTATTAGAAATTAATGCTTTATCGGCAGACCCGTACCCACCGATTTGGGTAGAACATTGGCAATGACCATGCCTTAAAATCGCAGAACGAGAGAACTTCAATTATTTCTACAGTTAGTCTTCGAAGCGGGGTGGCAGAGGACTGTTGGGGGACGAACCAGCCTGTGTCTTAATGCGGCATTTCATGCGACATCGCTTGGGCGTGTGCCATTTTGGACGGAGAACTTATCGGGCCGGCGCATAATAGCCAACGCGAGCCGACACCTTCAGACTTGCTTCAATTGTCTCAACCCTGACCTGGCGAAATTGACCATCTCGTCGCTTGTTTGATGGTGAGTAATAAAGGCCATACTGGTGCCGCAACTCATTTGCCACCTCCGTGTAGACCGCTTCCAGATCGTGGAAAGAGCGCGGCTGATATAGGCGGCCACCAGTCGCCGTAGTAAGTTCCTGAAGACGTCGCTCGCTCGTTGTAAGCGCTTCCAAGCCCATTCGCAGATCCTGGATGCGAAGTTGATTAAACTTAATTGCTGAATCGTTACCACTTTGCATGTTTGCCAGTTCGCGTTCTTTTTCTGCACGCTCGATCTCAGTATTACTAATTACGTAGATCGCTGTTTGCGATTGGAGCGCACCCCGAAGGGCGGTCTGGAAGTTCGTACCTCCGCCGTTATCAATTCCATCCGTCAGCACGATGATCGCATGGCGAGCATTTGCACGAGGCTTTTGATCTCGAGAAGCCAGAACGACGGCGTCGTGAAACCTCGTGAACATCCCCGGTGAAATTCTTCTCAGTGCCCGACGCAGCTGAACGAGGCTTCGCGTCCAGTCCTGCAACAACAACACACGATCATCAAACTGGATCAGACTTACACGATCGTCACTGGCAAGGTGCGTGGCGAAACCTTCTGCGGCTCTACTAAAATCTTCGAGGTTTTGCGCTGCAGAGGAGGACGCGTCGACCATCAAAACAACATCGACTGGAACTTGGCGCAAACTGATGTCACTTAAGGCTTGTTGGACGCCATCTTCGAATATTCGAAAGTCGTTTCGTGTGAGACCATCTACCAACTTACCTGACGGATCACGCACGGTCACTGGTAACAACACTTCCGTCGTATTAACAGAGATTACGTCATCCGGATCAATTTCTGGATCTTCTGGTGTGGCCGTTGGTGCTGGCGAGGGTTTGGGCGTTTGGGCCGTGAGATTTTGAATACTTCCCGCAGCCACGAAGAAGAGGAGAGTAAGAACAACAGACAATGCCGACAGATCTAGAATGCGGATACGAAAGCTCAGCGCCATCGCATCTAATTCTCTCTTTCCGGCTGTGGACTACCTGGCTTGACCGTCTCGTCACTCATCGCAGCTGTCATAGCGGCGATAATCGGATCGGTTACGCGGCGCTTATGAAGCTCGTCGAGCTTGGCCGGCGATAAATCAAACTCGACTGGGGATTCTTCGATTCTCTTGATGATCGTACCTTCGGAAAAACCGGCTTCAACCAAACGAATGACACCATCGTTTGTCAGCGTTAGAGTTCTCTCCAACTTCGCGGGCGCACCGCCGGCTTCGCTTGGTGGTCTAAGTATGCGAACCGTCGCTGAGCCACCGATGTTGCCTTCGTTTTCAATTCCTCCGTTCGCACCTCGTGAGCGGCTTTGCGATTTCGTCCCACTGCTCGAACCAAAAATGTCAGCAGTTGAGCCGACGGGATTCTTGTTATCGCCATCCGTAGATTTGTTCGTGCTATTAAAGAACGATTCGTCAGATCCCCAATCATCCGGATTCATTACGGGTATGCTCAATGACAACATCGCGAGGATGATGTTCTCGTTTACACCCTGTCGCTTTAACTGAACGAGTTGCTCAGTATCCAACTTGAATCGATTGGGTCGACTCTGGATGATAGCGACGATAGTCTTCTCTTTGAACCCAGCTTTTACTAACTTCACCACTGCTGCATTGGTCAATGGTTCAGTTTGGTCTTGCTGTCCCAGAACGTTTATCGTGAGAAGCGCAGTCGTTATGGCCGCAACATAAACCAATCGGACTAAGAGAAGTTTTGCCATTCCCGTTGAAAGTGGGCACTTAAGAAGATCATCTTCCGGCCGCGCTACCCGAACCCCGGCCATTCGCTGCTGGCTTCGAGCTCGTGCCGCTACGTCGATACTTGTAGCTAATACGCTTCACGTAGTTCCGCGTTTCTTCATACGGTGGCACCTTGCGTCCAAACTTCATTACCGCGCCTTCTCCAGCGTTGTAACTAGCCAGGACAAGATCCACTCGGTTGTTGAATCGATTTAGGAGTTCACGTAGGTATCGCGTACCTCCAGAAACATTCTGAGCTGGATCATACGGACGCCTTACGCCAAAGCGGGCAGCAGTGCCTGGCATTAACTGCATCAAGCCTTGCGCGCCTTTTGGCGAGACCACTCTCGCATTGAAGTGAGACTCCTGCTCAATGACGAGAAAGATCAGATACGGATCAACTCGATAGCGATAACCATTTTGTCTAATCAGACTGTCTAACTTCTTATTTCCCGTGCTCCAGCCCCTCTCTTTCTTCGGATCGGCACTGGCTACGGTGTCTTCGAGCTCAATTCGATCTATTCGGCTGCGGTCTATAAACGTCGAGATGGGTCCGCGTGTGTACCAGACACCAGCAGGCGACTCGGAAGCTGTATCAGCCTCAACGCGAGCGCCGCCCTTCAGGTAGATCCATGCGGGCTTCTCAAACTCGCCTGTTTGTTTGGCTGTAGCAGGCTGCTCCGTCGGAACAGTAAACTCGTGCATGAGTACTTCTTCGCGCCAGGCTTCCCTTTTTGAATTGCGTTTTCTTTTGGACTCTTTCGCCGTCGTTGCAACAGTTTCATCTGAGGTGTTTGAGCTCCGATCAATTGCCTTCGCGCGATCTCGAGTCACAAAATTGGTGATGCTGCCCAGCCGATACCAAAAGCCTTGAGGTGTTTCCCACGCGTCATCGACGGTTAGGTAGGACCCATTGGTTAACTTCAGACGTACCTGCTCTG
>Ga0070698_100002026_pt1 | contig 22531 bp, 22 predicted proteins | sample KBSK1502metaG_FD_65477 | JGI IMG/M metagenome (GOLD analysis project Ga0070698, IMG submission 65477) | Corn, switchgrass and miscanthus rhizosphere microbial communities from Kellogg Biological Station, Michigan, USA - KBS K1-50-2 metaG | ecosystem: Host-associated > Plants > Roots >...
GCTCCCGCCTCCGGCGCGAGGGTGAGGGCCAGCTGCCGGGCGCGGTGGGCCATCCAGCGCTCCACCCGCGCCGGCGGCAGCGGCTCGACGGCCACGGCCGTGGTGCGGCGCACGAGCTCGGCGTCGGGCGGCTCGCCGGCCGCCTGTACCAGCACCAGCACCGTGGTGGGATTGGGGGAGGCGAGGTAGCGCAACAGCTCCTGGCGCAGCTTGGCGGTCTTCCTGAGCTGCTCGAGCCCGCGGACCACCACGGCCCGGGTGGCGGCGAGCATGGGCGGCGTGTTCACGAGGGCGTGGAACGCCTCCGCATCGAGCTCTGGGGCGCTTCGCTGATCGACGTTAAAATCGCGGGCGGCGGGATCCACGGCGCGATCGACGAGGGCGCGCACCGCTTCGTCTTTCAGCACGTCCTCGTCGCCGTGGAGATAGTAGACGGGATCAAGCACGCCCTGCTTCAGGCTCCGGAGCAGCGCGTCGAAGGTGAGAGCCCCCATACGGGGCGGAAGTTACCGCCGGCTGAGGGCGAGAGAAAGCCTACCGCCCCGCGGACGCGGGCTCGACCAGCGCCGAGCCATCCGGGGCCGGGCTACCCGCGAACACACTCGCGCGGGGGTCCTGGAAGGAAACGAACGGGACGCCGGCCTGGACGACCGGCCTGGGGAACGGAACGCGCGGGAGCGCCGGCGCCTGCGCGACCGGAGGACGCCGCACGCCTTCCAGCGCTACCATGGCCAGCGCGGCGGCGACGAACAGAGCTGCCGCGATGCCGGCTCGCGCCGGGACCTGGCTGCGCCGGCGCTCCCGCGCCAGTCGCGCGTCGAGCCGGCGCCGGAAGGCAGGGGAGGGCTCGATGGTTTCGGCTGCCTGCAGCGCCAGCACGCCGCGGCGCACGGCCGCGTCGTAGTGCCGGCAGGAGGGGCAGAGCGACAAATGCCGGGTGAAGCGGCGCAGCTCGCGTGGCGCGGTGATCAGGCCGTCGCGAACATCGGTGTAGCGCTCCAGGAATTCGGCGCACGTCATGGCGAGAATCTACTACCACCGGAGCCCGGGCGGGTTCCCGGGCCCCTATTCCAGCAGCGGCTCGATCAGCTGGGCGAAGCTGTTCCGTGCCCGGTTGAGGCGGCTCTTGACAGTCCCCAGGTTACAGCCCGTGATCTCGGCGATCTCGGCGTAGCTCTTGCCTTCGAGCTCGCGCAGCACGAACACCGCCCGGTGGTGCGTGGGGAGCTGGTCCACACACTGGTCCACCGCCTCCTTGAGGTAGCGCTTGCGGTACAGGTCGTCGGGCCGCGCCGTGGCGTCCTCGAACTGCAGCGGACGGTGGTCCGCCTCCCAGTGCTTCTTGATCGTCTGGAACAGCACGAGCGGGTTGCGAGAACGGTTCCGCAGCTCGTTCTTGGCGAGGTTCGAGGCGATCGTGTAGATCCAGGTCGAGAACTTCTTCGTCTGGTCGAACCGGTGCAGGTGCCGGAACACCCGGATGAACACCTCTTGCACCAGGTCTTCGGCCCGTTCCCGGTCCCCGATGGTCCGATTGATGAAATTGAGCAGGCGAGTCTGGTAGCGGTCCACCAGGGTGCCGAACGCCTGGGGGTCGCCCGCCAGGTGCTCGAGCACCAGCCGGCCGTCGTCGAATTCGTGCAGCGCCCGGCGCTCCAGCGCGCGCGGCGTGACGACGACGTCGGCCTTCCGATTGTTGAGGGTCGCTCGCATGAACCGCTCCCTGGCTGAGGCCTCGAATATACGGAACAACGCGAGACTTGCCGTCTGCCTAGATGCCGCAGGAACCGTACCGGTCGCACGTCCGAACGTAACCCCGCGCTCGGGCATGGCTTGCTGTGTCGTGGCGCCGGGTCCACGTGGCAGCGCCGTCCTCCTCGGGGGACAAGGCGTGTTCTACCGCTTCAAGACGAAGCCCGCCATATAAAGGATAGCCACTACGGTCTTTGCGTCACGAATCTCGCCGTCTCGGATCAGCTCGAGCACGCGTGACAGCGGCTGTGGCACCACCTCGATGAACTCGTCGCGCTCGCGCGACGGTTCCCCGGTCGTAAGGCCCGTCGCCAGGTAGAGGTGGATCACCTCGTTGGTGAAGCCCGGCGTCGTCCAGATGGATGTGAGACGCTGGAGCCGCGTCGCGGTCACGCCCGTCTCCTCCAGCAGCTCGCGGCGGGCGCATGCCTCCGGGTCTTCCCCCGGGTCCAGCGTGCCCGCCGGAATCTCCCACAGCTGGCCGCCGGTCGCGTAGCGGTACTGCCGGATGAGCAGAATGGCGGGGTCGGTCCCGGGGGGATCGGAGGCGCACGGCACGATCGCCGCCGCGCCGGGATGGCGGATCAGCTCGAGCTCACCCGTCGAGCCGTCGGGGAATCGCACCGTGTCGACGTCGAGCCGGACCACGCGGCCCGTGTAGATACGTCGGCTGTTGAGCTGCATGGCGACGCTCAGTGGTTGAAGAGCCAGGTGACGGGAACCTTGAGCCCCTCGGCCAGGAAGTAGGCCGCGTTGCGTCGGGGATTGGCACGGATCGGGGAACCGGGCGCGGGGGACGTGTAGGGCACGAGGCCCAGCCGGGTGGCGAGGATCTTGAGCCGCAGCATGTGGAACCCGTCCGAGACGAGCAGCACACGACGGCTGTCGCGGTCCGCGAACCAGCGGGCCACGCTCGCGACCGAGGAGGCGGTGCTCGCGCCCGCGGCCAAGGCGATGACCGCGCTCTCGGGGAGTCCGGCCTTGGTGAGATAGCGCCGTCCCACTTCCGATTCGCTCACCGTGTCGCCCGTGCCCACGCCGCCGGTCACCAGCACGACGGGCGCGAGGCCGCGCTGGTACAGGGTGGCGGCGTGATCCAGCCGCGCCCGGAACACCGGGGACGGGCGGCCGTTGTACTGGGCGGCGCCCAGGACGGCGATGGCGTCCGCGGTGGTGGCCTGGTCGTGCGCGCCCGCGAGCGCCACGGCGACGACTACCGCGGCCCAGCCGAAGGCAAGCAGCAAGACGACCACCCCTGCGGCGGCGAGCTTGCGGCGCAGAGTCCAGAATGCCATGCGGGGAATATAGGAGAGGCAGTCGGTGGAGGGCGGTGGAGGACGGTGGAGGTCGGGGGAGGCCGCTCCTCGCCTCCACCGTCCTCCACCAACTTTCACCGCCCTTCACCGTCCTTCTGTGAGGATCTCCTCGAACAACGCCAGCGCCCGCGGGTCGTTCGACTGGCCGAGCCAGAACAGCGCCTTCTTGCGCACACTCGGACTGGCGTGTGTGCGGGCGATACGGATCAGGGCTGGCACGCCCTGCTCATCCCGCAGCTGTGACAAAGCGAACACGGCGCTTTCCTTCACCTCGAGCTCGACGCTGCCGTCGTCCACCAGCTCGGTGAGCCCGCGCGTCGCGGCCTCGCCCGCGGCCTGACCGAGCCAGAAGACGGCCGAGCGCCGCGTCTCGCGCGGCACCGCCGTCGTGCGGGCGAGACGCAGCAGATCGGGCCACACCGTGACGCTGTCCGCGAGGACAGCCGGGAAGACGGCGTCGCGCCCGGCGTCCCCCGCGCTGCGCGCGGCGAGGTCGAGGAGATAGCGGGCGGCGGCGGTGGCTGGGACGACGCCGAGATCGGTGACGCGGCCGTCCCCGGCTGGTCGCCAGGCGCCGCCGACGTACGTCCGCACTCGGCTGATCTGCCCGCCGCGTCGCTGCAGGGCCACCCGCGCCGGCCCTGGCTCGCACGGGCAACCCGCGTCGTCGTCGTAATAGTTGCCGGAGGAGATCCGATGCCGGCCGCAGCTGCCGTCGTCGCACTCGAACGAGATCACGTTACGGCCGTTGCCGCACACGCCGGCTCGCGTGGCGAAGGAGAAGTGCACTTCGCCGTCGGGCGCGGCCGCCACGCGGTCGGTCAGGCCGCCCTGCAGCGCGAGCGCCAGGACGAGCGACGCGATCATTGGTTGATGATCTCCAACAGGACCTGAGCGGCGCGCGGGTCGTGCGACTGGCCCAGCCAGAAGATCGCTTTCTTGCGGAGCTCCCTGTCCTGCTCCGTCTTGGCGATCTGGATCAGCCGGTCGACCGCGGCCGGTTCGTGGCGCTGCGAGTACACGAAGATCAGCTGCTCCTTCATCTCCCGGTTCTGCATCCGGTCGTATAGACCCGAGAGCTGCGCGAGATCGCCTCCGGTCTGACCCGCCCAGAAGAGCGCCTTCTTTCGCATCTCGGTCGACTCGCGCTCGTTCAGGGCGATGTCCATGAGCCAGCGATTGTTGTCCGCGTCGTGCATCTGCGAGAGCGAGAAGATCACCTTCTCCTTGAGATCCTCGTCCGTCAGCTTGCCGTACAACCCGCGCAGGAACGCCGCGTTTTCCGCCGAGTGCTGCTGCCCGAGCCAGAAGATCGCTTTCTCGCGCGCGTCGGACGGCGCGTTGGCGTTCTCCGCGTAGCCACGGAGGATTTGCCCCGCCCGCGGGCTGTGCTGTTGCGACAGGGCAAACAGCGCCTTCTCCCGGAGCTCTTCGTCGTCGGTGGTGCGCAAGATCGAGTCGAGCATGCCCACGGCCCGATCGGTCGGGACCTGTGAGAGCCAGAAGACGGCCTGTTGGCGCACCTCGGAGTCGGGGTCGTGTTGGGCGACATCGAGCAGCAAATTCTCGGTTTCGCTGCCGCGCTTCTGCGAGATGATGAATACGGCCTTGCGCCGCAAGCCGGCGGAGCACCCGTCGCGCCGGGCCAGCACTTTTTGGAGGATCGGCAGCGCACTGCCCGCGTCCATCTGCAGCAGACCGTTCAGTGCGGCCACGCGCACGTCGTCCTCGTCGTCCTCGCCGGGGCAGCCGCGTGAGGTGCCGGGTTGCGCGGGTTGCGCTGGTTGCCCGGGCTGCGTGGGTTCGGCCGGCTCGGCCAGCTCGGCCGGCTGTGCAGGCTGCTGGGCGTGCGCGGTCACCCAGCGCATCGCCTCCTCGTCTCCCTGCTTGGCGAGGGCCGTCTGGATGCGGGCGAACAGCGCGGCGGCGTCCCGCCGCGTGGCGGCCTTGGAGTACTGACGCTGCTGCGTGACGAGCAGGCTGCGCGCGTGGTCGAGGTCGTCGTTCTTGTACAGCGCGAACGCCCCCCAGTAGAGCGCGTCGCCCGCGCGCGCCGCGCTCGGGTAGCGCCGGGCGACATCGCCGTACAAGTTCGCGGCGCTGGTGTAGTCGCCGCGGTTGAATGCCTGGCGGGCCGCGCGCCAGAGCGAGTCGGTCGGGTCCTGTGCGTCCTGGGATACCATCGGAGGCTCGGGGTCGAGCGCATCGAGACCATCGAGCCGCGCCAGTCCCGCCAGTCCCTCCATCCCCTCGAGCCCTTCCAGGCCCTCGAGCCCTTCCAGGCCCTCGAGCCCTTCCAAGCCCTCGAGCCCTTCCAGACCTGCGAGCCCTTCGAGTCCCTGCAGGGCCATCAGTCCGTCGGACGCCACCATAAGGGCGTCGACGGGCGGGGCGACGAGGATCGGGAACCGCCCCGGCAGCGGCGGCAAAGGCGGCACCGGTTGCTGCATAGCCATTACGACGGCCGCCACGAGCTGCATCGTCTGCATCACAGTGCTCCTTGCGTGCGGACCGGGCCGGGGCCGGCGGGGTTCGCCGTCCGGAGCCGCAGCAGCACGCTGCGCTGTTCCAGTCCCTGGTTGATCAGCTGCACTTCTTCGTTGTCTCCGTGCGGCGAGAGCTGAGCGATCTGCGCCAGCACGAGCTCCAAGTCGTCGAGCAGGCCCTTCAGACGAGCGTCCTGCGCGGCCGGAGAGTCGAGCATCAAGCGCGTCGTGCCGAGGAGATCGCGGGCCTGCCGCGCGAACTGCGCGTCCGGCCGGCCCGATCGGGCCTCGGAGCGGAACCCCGTGAGCAGTGCCTCGGTGCGGGTCAGGTACTGCGCTGCGGCGACACGGTACGCGAAGAGCCCCTGGTCGCCGCTGCCGGTCGCCACGACCGGGGCCGGGCCCGGCAGGCTTGCCGTCCAGCGGCCGATGCCGATGCCGAGCGCCAGCACCGCCGCGATACCGAGGCCCCAGCGGAGCCACGGATTCGCGACGAGCAACCGACGCCGCCGGCGCGCGTCGCGCGTCGCGGCGATGCCAAGCCACATCTCCTCGCGCGGCGTCGCCGGGGGGCGATGGTACTGCTGCGCCGCTTCTCGGAGCAACCGCTCGAACCGCTCGTCCGTCATGAGGCCCACTCTCCCGCGAAGTCCGCGAGCGCTTCCCGCAGCCGGGCGCGCGCTCGCGACAGTTGCGCCTTGGATGTTCCGGTCTCGACGCCCAGCGACGCGCCGATCTCCTCGTGCGTGTAACCCTCGACGTCGTGCATCACGAACACCGTGCGATAGCCGTGCGGCAGGTCGTCGATCGCCTGCGCCAGCCGCCGCTTCAGGTCCGGCTCGGCGGCCCGCCGGCCGCCCGCGACTCCGGCGGCATCGTCCAGGTCCGCCTCGCGGCGGCGAAACCGCTTCACCTTGCGCAGTCCGTTCAGCACCACCGAGGTGGCGATGGCGTGTAGCCAGGTGGAGAGCTTCGCCTCGCCGCGAAACGAGGCCAGCCGCTCGAACGCCCGGACGAACGTGTCCTGGGTGAACTCCCGCGCCAGCTGGTCGTCCCCGGCGAGCCGGTAGGCGAGACGGTAGACGCGGTCCACATGGGCGTCGTACAGCGCACGCTCCGACGCGCCGTCCCCGGCGCGGACCCTGGCAATCAGCTCGCGTTCTTCCACCGGGCTCCGGGGCGGCGGTTAAACCTCTGACACAACCGAACCTGAGAGAGTTGCGTGGCGGGGGAGGGGGAAGGGGGGCGTGGAGTCAGCCCTGATGCAGCAGCGCCCGCAGCCCCACGCCGGCGACCACGGCGAGCAGGAACGACGCGAGCGTGCCGATCAGGAAATACTCGGCGAACTCGCGCTCCTCGAGGGCCTTGAAGCGCGCCAGCGACTTGGCCGCGATGATCCACCCCACGGCGCCGTACTCGCCCAAGAGCACGAGGGTCAGGGCGAGGGCGCGCTCCAGGGCGCCGATGGCCCTGCCGCGGGCGACGTCGATCGCACCGGCCGCGCGGTCCTCGTCGCGGCGCATCTGCAGCGACGACAGCTCGAGCACGCTGCGGATCAGCACGCTGCCCCGGCCCGAGACGTAGAGGTAGCCGGTCGCGAGCAGGGCGACCCGTCCCCACCACAGCCCGGCGGGGATCGGCGTCACGAGGGGGGCCAGGAGCGTGCCCGCGACGATGGCCGCCACCAGGAACAGGGCCTCGATCAGGAGCAGGGTTCGGCCGCGGCGGTGGCCATCCACCTGGGCGGGCCACAGGGTGGCGGCGAGCGTGTACGCGAGCAGCGGCACGACGAACAGGGGGTTCACGCGGTCTCCAGCAGGGTCCGGAACATCTTATCGCCGGCCGCAACCAGGGGCCAGGCCATGCGGCGGGCGAGATGTGAAATCGCGCTGCGGTCGACGTCCAGGGCGGCCGCCGCCGCCGCCGGGTCGCCCAGGCGCAACAGCGTCGCGGTGCGCCGCTGTCGCGGTGTCCAGCTCCAGTAGAGTCCGCCGTAATAGCTCGCGAGCGGGTCCAACGCCCGAGGGAAGCCGCCGAACGTGAAGACCAGGCGCAGCCGCTTGGCACCGTCCAGGGCGGCGCGGGCCTGGTGAAAGCAGGGACCGTCGATCTCGGGCGCGGTGGGTGCGAGGGGCGTGCTGATGGTTCCGAGGCCGCAGGCGACGATCCAGTCGACGGCGGGGAGGCGGGCGCGAATCTGGTGCGCGATCTCCCACACCGGCTCGGGGCCGGGGAGCAGGCATTGCAGCTCGTCGCCCAGGGTGACGGCGAAGCGGGCGGCGAGGACGCGGGCGTAGCGCCGGTTGAGCTGCTGCGCGGCGGCGCGGGCGTCCGCCTGCAGCCGGGCGCGGCGGGCGGGCGGCAGCAGGCGGGACGCCGTGGCGTCGGCGATGAGGGCGACGTAGCGCTTTGACATTTTATGTCACATTTGCCGTATATGACGAATTACGTCATAAACTACGAAAGTGACGTTAAATGTCAATCGGGGCGGCGCGCCTTACCGGGTCCCGAACAGCCGGTCCCCCGCATCCCCCAGCCCCGGCAGGATGTAGCCGTGCTCGTTCAGCTCGCGGTCGAGCGCGGCGGCGAAGATCGGCACGTCGGAATGGTGCTCGAGCATGTGGCGCGCGCCCTCCGGCGCCGCGACGAGACAGAGGAACCGAATGCGCTGGGCGCCGGCGTGCTTGAGCGCGCTCACGGCGTCCACGGCCGAGCCCCCCGTGGCGAGCATCGGATCGAGCACGAAGAAATCGCGCGCGTCGCGCCCCTCGGGGATCTTGAAGTAGTAGTCCACCGGCTGGAGCGTGTCGTGCTCGCGGTAGATGCCGATGTGCCCGACGCGCGCCGACGGGATCAGCTGGGCGATGCCCTCCACCATGCCTAGCCCCGCGCGCAGGATCGGCACGAGCGCGAGCTTCTTCCCCGCCACGCGCACGCCCCGCGTGTGCTCGAGCGGCGTGTCCACGTCCGTCGGCTCGAGCGGCAGGTCCTTCGTGACCTCGTACGCCATCAGCATCGCGATCTCGTTCACGAGCTGCTTGAAGTCGCGCGTCGTCGTGTGCTTGTCCCGCAGGATGGCGAGCTTGTGCTGGATGAGCGGGTGCGTGAGCACCGTGAGATTGGGAAACTGAGCATGGGGCATGGGCCGGAAGCTACGGCGCGCCGCGCGACGCCGCCACGCGCGCTACTTCGTGGCCGTCTCGAAGCCGCGGCGCGTCATTTCGCCCCACACGTGCTTGCGCCCGCCCAGCGTGAAGAACGCCCGCAGCCGCCACCACACGCCGCACTGGTGGTAGCCGAAGTTCTCGAGCGTGGCGAACAGCACCAGTCGCACCAGATCGCCGAAGCGGCGGTAGCGATGGAAGCTCACCTCTTCGAGCACCACCGCCCAGAGCGACAGCAGCATGCCGTAGCCCCATGCCACCAAGATGAACAGCAGCGCGAACGAGACGTTCACGACGCCGAGGGCCAGCCCGGCGATGGTGATGGCATAGCCGAACACCTCCACCAGGGGAGCGAGCATCTCGCCGAACGTATAGAACGGCACCGCGATCAACCCGACCCGCCCGTAGCGTGGATTGAACAGCATCCCGCGATACTGCCACATGGCGGCCACCAGGCCGCGCTGCCACCGCCCGCGCTGCCGGGCCAGCACCCGCAGGCTCTCGGGCACCTCGGTCCACGCCACGGGGTCGGGAATGAACGGGATCTCGTAGCGCACCTTCTTGCTCCGCAGATAGCGGTGCAGCCGCACCACGAGGTCCAGGTCCTCGACGATGCTCGTGGCGTCGTAGCCTCCCACCGCGAGGAGATGGTCTTTGCGGAACAGGCCGAACGCGCCGGAGATGATCAGGTTGCCGCCCAGCCGATTCCAGCCGAGCCGGCCGAACAGGAATGCGCGCAGGTACTCGACCACCTGGACCCCCGGGAGCAGTCGGCGCGGGACCCGCGCGTCCGTCACCTGGCCGTGCTTGACGACGCACCCGTTCGCCACCCGGACCGTGCCGCCCACGGCGGCGATGCGGCGGCCGAGCAGGAAGGGACGCGTGAGCCGGAGCAGCGCATCGGGCTCGATCAGGGTATCGGCGTCGACGGCGATGACCAGCGGGAAGCGGCTTGCGTTGATGGCGGCATTGAGCGAGTCCGCCTTGCCCCCGTTCTCCTTGTCGATCACCACGAGCTTGGTGCGCGCGCGGGAGCGGTACAGCGCGCGCAGCGGCTTCGTGGGGATCGTCTCGGGGTAGGTGCGTGGGATCTCGTACAGGTCGAAGGCGTGGCGCAGCGCTTCCAGCGTTTCGTCCTTCGAGCCGTCGTTGACGACCACCACCTCGTAATTGCGGTAATGGAGCGCCAAGATCGCCGTGACGCTGGCCTCGATGGTCTTCTGCTCGTTGTACGCGGGCACCAGGATCGTGATGGGCGGGAGGGCATCGCTCTGCATCAGGCGCTGGAAGTCCTCGTCCTCCGCGAGCCGGGTCTGCTCCCAGATCTCGGGGATCGAGAGGACCAGCAGCAGCGCGTAGAAAGAGTTGAGCGCTAGAAAGTAGACGAGGATCGCGAAGTTCGCGTCGCGGAGGAGCCCGCTCACGCGGCGAACTCGGCGAGTGCCTGGGGCGAGAGCCCGAGCACCAGGCGTGCCATGTCGCGTGCGCTCGTGTCCGCGCCCACTTCTGCCGCGAGCAGCGCGTTGCGGCCGGCGGAGCCGAAGCGCGTGAGGGCGAGCCCGGTGCGCAGCCGCACCCACCAGTCCGGGTCGCGCAGCGCCGCATGCAACAGCGGCAGCGTGGCCGGATCGGCCAGCATGCCGAGCGACCGCGCCGCCTGGGCACGCACGGGCCACTGCGCATCGCCCGCGAGCCGGGTCAATGCGGCAATGGACTCGGGGTGCGGGAAAGCGCCGAGCGCGCGTGCGACCTGGGTGCGCACCTCGGCATCCGCGTGGCCGGCGAGCGCCGTGAGTGACTCGCGCAGCGCCGGCTCCTGCAGCCGGCCGGCGAACTCGGTGAGTCGCGCGAGCGCCGGGTCGTCGGTGCGGCGCAGCCGGGTGAGCAGCAGCTGGACCACCACCGTGCGAGAGCGGCGCAACATCCCGGCGTAATAGGCGCTCACCGTCGGCGCGAGCTGGGGCAGCCGCTCGAGCGCCGCGGTGGCGAGCGCCGCGCTCTCCACCCGCTCGAGCGTGGCCACCGTGGCGATGTGCACGGCGGGATGCGGATCGCGCAGCAGTTTGAGCAGGCGCGCGGTGTCGCCCGGCGTGGCCGCCACGGACAGGAAGCGCGCCGTTTCGAGCCGCTTCCACCAACGGCCCGACTTGCTGTTGCTGCGCACCAGGCGCGCCCACCATTCGTGCTCGAGCGCGCCTGCCAGCCGGCGCCAGCGGTCGCCCGGCACCCGCGCCGACCAGCTCACGAGGGCGTCCACCGCGAGCGAGACCGGAAGCCGGGCGAGCTGCACTAGCACGACCCGTACGTCCACCTCCCCTAACGCCCAGCGCTGCATCACGCCCTCGACGGCCAGCCGGCGGGGATTGTCACGCGCACGGCGGCGCAGCCGGAACCAGCGATTGAGCACGATCAAGATCAGCAGGGCGGCGAGCAGTACGCCCTGCACCAGCGCGACGACCGTCAGGAAGTGACGGGCGGTCACCGGCCGACCCAGCGGCGGATTTTCTCGAGGGCCACGCGCAGGCTGATCGGCTTCACCAGGTAATCGAGCGCCCCCGCTTCGAGCCCGCGTAACTGCTCCGACTCGTCGCCGTGCACCGTCGTGAACACCACGCGGTACTGCCCCGGACGCTCCCGCGTGAGTGTATCGAGGATGGAGTAACCGTCGAGCGCCGGGAGGTCGACATCGAGCAGCAACAGCGGGTGCTCGTCGCCCGGGTCCAGGGCGAGCAGGGCGTCCAGCGCCTCTCGCCCGTTCCGGAAGGTCACGAATCGGTAGCCGCGAGCGCGCAGGCCGTACTCGAGCAGCCCCGCCAGCGCCGGGTCGTCCTCCACCAAAATCACTTCGGGAGCGTCCGCCCCCGCACCGGTCGGCGCTGAAGCGGGCGGTGCCGGACGGGGCGGAGGCGGCTGCACCCGTCCGGCGGAGCGCTCTCCCGCGGGGGGAGGCTCGAGCTGCAGCGCGTCGGCGAGCTGCACCACGAACCACTGCGCGACCGAGCCGCGGTCCAGGTCCGCGTCATTGGGGCGGGCCACCCAGTCTTTGGCGGTCTCCTCCATCCCGGCCGCGAGACGGGACGCCTGCCAGAAGCCGTACGACCCCGCGGACCCGCGGATCTTGTGCGTCTCCCGGCGCAGTCGATCCAGCGCATCGGCGTCGTCGGCCGCCACCAACAGGCGGTCCGCCAACTCGGCCAGCACCTGTAGCTGCTCGGCGGCGCTCTCCAGGTACTCGGCCAGGAGCCCCGGTGGCAGCTCGGCGGGCGTGGGGTCCACCGACATGGTGACAAGATTGGAAAGGCGGGGCGCGAATGCCATAGCGCCGCACCACTTTCATTATGTTGTCCGACCGTGATGCTCGTCCCGCTCGTGGCGCTGCCTTCGCAGCACCCCACGGTCGCGGTCTGTGCCCAAGCCGCGTCCGCGGCGGTCGACAGCGCGTGGCGCGCCTATCGCAACGGGGCGCTCGAGCCCGCAGCAGCCCAGTTCGCCGCCGCCCAGGCGCTGTGTCCGAGCGCAGCCGATCCCGCCATCGGCGCCGGGTTCGTGCGGTTGCGCCAGGGGCACGCGGGGGAGGCGGAGCGCCTGTTCCGACGCGCTCTCGCGGCGGACTCGACGGCGGCGGACGGCTGGTACGGCCTGGGCGTGGCCCGGGGGCGGCTGGACCGGCGCCCCGAGGCGGTGCTCGCGCTGCGCCGGGCGGTCGCGCTGGCGCCGGATTACGCCGACGCGGTCGATCAGCTGCTCGCGTGGGGCGTGGACTCGGGGCTCGCGTCTCCGCCGGCGCCGCCGGGCCTGGAGCCTCGGGTCCCGGCGCGCACGCAGGGGGAGCACTTCGAGGTGCGGACCGCGAAAGGCTGGGAGCCGTTTTATGTGAAGGGCGTCAATCTCGGGGCCGCGCTGCCGGGGAAGTTCCCATCCCAGTTCCCCGCCGACGACTCCACGTATGCACGCTGGGTCGAGCTGATCGCCCTCGCCAACGCGAACACGGTGCGGCTCTACACGATTCTCCCGCCGGCATTCTATCGCGCGCTGCGGCGCTGGAACGAAGCGCACCCCGACCGCGCGCTCTGGCTGGTGCACGGGGTGTGGGCCGAGCTGCCCCCGGGCGGCAATTACGACGACCCCGGCTGGAAGGCCGACTTCCGCCGCGAGATGCGGCGGGCGGTGGACGTGGTCCACGGTCGCGCGCTGGTCGCCGCCCGAGCGGGGCACGCGTGGGGGCGCTACGACGCCGACGTCTCCGAGTACGTGCTGGCGTTCGTGCTGGGGCGGGAGTGGGAGCCGTTCTCGATCCGCGCGTACAACCGGAGGCCGCACGGGCGTCGCAGCTACCGCGGGCGGTTTCTCGCCGTGGATCGCGGCACGCCGGCCGATGTGTGGCTGGCGGAGCAATGTGACGAGCTGCTGCGGTATGAATGGGATGTCTACCACGCGCAGCGGCCGGTCGCCTATACCAACTGGCCGCCGCTCGACCCGTTGCATCATGCTACAGAGTCGAGCCGCGCAGAGGAGCAGGCCCTGCGCCGCCGCTACGGCTTTCCGCCCAACCCGCGGCTCAAGGAGTACGACAACGACGTGGATGCGCTGGACGCCATGCTGGTACGGCCGACCGCGGCGGACTTGGCCGGCTATTTCGCGGCGTATCACGCCTACCCATACTATCCCGACTTCATCGCTCTCGATGTGGGATACGGGGCGGCCCAATCCACCGCGGGGCCGTCGCACTACTTTGGCTACCTGCTGGACCTGCGGCGTCATCATGCGGGACGACCGTTGCTCATCGCCGAGTACGGCGTGCCGTCGTCGCGCGGCGTGTCGCATCTCCAGCCCGAGGGAATGCACCACGGCGGCCACGACGAGGAGGAGATGGCGGCCATCGACGTGCGCCTCACGCGGGAGATCCGGGAAGCGGGCCTGGCAGGGGGCATCGTGTTCGCGTGGCTCGACGAGTGGTTCAAGCACACGTGGGTGACGATCGACCTGGAGCTGCCCGCCGAGCGGACCCGTCTGTGGCACAACGTCATGGACGCGGAGCAGAATTACGGCCTGCTGGGCGAATATGCGGGAGCTGCCGACGCGACGCCCCAGCCAGGCGGCGACGCGGCCCGGTGGCGCGGGTTGCCCCTGGTCGAGCGCAGCGGCGCCATCGCCTTGCGCGTCGGCGCGGATCCGTCCTACCTGTACATCGTGCTCGACGGTGGACCGGGGCTCGACTCGACGCGCTACGTCGTCGGTATCGACACCCACGCAGGTGCGGGCGGCGAGCGAGTCTTGCCGCGAGTGTCGCGCGCGAGCGATGTGGGTTTCGAGTTCGCGCTCGTCCTGAACGACACGACCGACGCGCAGCTCCTCGTGGCGCCGACGTACAACCCGTACCTGATCCCGCGGCCCGGGGCGGGGCCGACGGCGCTCGACCCGCTCTATCACTGGGGGGCGACGCTCGAGCGCGCCACCACGGACGGTGCGTGGGATTCGCTGTTCGTGACGACCAATCGCTGGCGCATCGGGCGCGACGGGCGGACCTTCCCGGCGCGCGGCGTGAACCGCGGGCGTCTGCGCTACGGGCGGGCGGAGGCGTCGAGTCTGGCGGACTGGTACGTGGATGGCGACGCGGGGCTCATCGCGGTGCGGCTCCCCTGGGGATTGCTGAATGTGACAGATCCCTCGTCGCGTCGCGTGCTGCGGCGCATCGTGCCGCCGGACCGCTTCGAGACCACGGTGAGCGCGGGATTCCGCTTCGCGGTGGTGGCCGTGGCTCGCGACGACGGTGCGGTGCGCGCCTGGCTGCCCGCGGGCGGGACGTACGCCTGGCCGCCGTGGGAAGAGCCGGAGTGGCACGAGCGTCTGAAGCCGGTGTACGCGGCACTGCGCGACGTGTGGGGGAGCTGGTGAGACCGGGCGGCTGCGTGCTGCTCCTGCTCGGACTCCTCGTCCGCCCGCTCGCGGCGCAGCTGCCCGACGCCGAGGCGGCGTTTCGGCGGGGGGACTATCGCGTGGCGCGCGCGGCCTACGAGCGGGTGCTCGCGGCCGACTCGACCAACGTGCGGGCGCTGTATCAGCTGGCGATCCTGGACAGCTGGTACGGCAAGCTCGCTCGCTCGCTCGAGCGCTTCGGCCGGCTGCGCCGCCTCGCGCCGCAGGACGGCGACATCATGGTGGCGCAGGCCCGGGTGCTCGCGTGGGCCGATCGCACGGCGGCGGCAGGCGCGCTGTACGACTCCGTGCTGGCGCGCACGCCCGACCGCACCGATGCGCTGGCGGGCCGGGTGCGCACGGTGGCGTGGAGCGGCGACCTGGACCGGGCCGAGGGGCTGTGGCGCGAGGCACTCGCTCGGCACGTGGACGAGCCCGAGCTGCTGATCGGCCTCGCCCAGACACTCTATTGGAAGGGACAGCCGGCGCTCGCGGAAGGCTACGCGGCGCGGGCCCGGGCGCTGGCACCGCAGGATCGCACGGTCCTCGAGCTCGAGCGGGAGCTCCGCGCGGCTGTCCGGCCGAGTGTGCGGACGACGGTCGACGGCGCGGGGGATTCCGACGGCAATACGTTCGTGGCGGAGGAAGTGTACTACGAAGCGTCGCTGAGCACGGCGGTGCGGGGCACCCTGCGTGCGGGTTGGCGACGCGCGTCGTTGAACGCGACGACCGGCTCAAGCCTCGACGTTGGGGGTCAGCTCTCCGCGCCGCTCGGCGCGAAGGCCGGCGTGCAGGCGGGTCTCGGGGTGCGGCGGCTCCTGCCGGACAGCGGTGGCGGGACTACGCCATTGACGGCGGCGCTCGGGCTGCGGCTCCGGCCGGGCCGCGACGTAGCGGGCGGCATCGGTTACAGTCGGGCGCCCTTCGATGAGACCGCCACGCTGATCGCAAGCGGACTCGTGGTGAACGCGCTTGACGGGAGCGTGGACGTCGCTCCCTCGTCCCACTGGTCGCTCTCAGGCGGCGGCGGCGGTGCCTGGCTGTCGGACGGCAACCGGCGCTATTCGGCCGTCGCGGCCGTGCTGGCCCGGGTACTGCCGGGCGTTCAGGTCGGTCCGTTCGCGCGTGTCATGGGCTACCGGGAGCGTGGCAGCGGCTACTTTTCACCGAACCGCTTCTCGGTGCTCGAAGGGCGTGTGACTGCCGATTGGCGCCGGACGCGCTGGGGTGTGCGCGCGGATGGCGGGGTCGGCTCACAGCAGGTGTTCCAGGGGACGGCCCATCAGCTGGAGTGGCACATGAGCCTGACGCTCACGCGGGGTTGGGGCGCGAGCAACGAGATCGCGCTGGTAGGGCTGGTCACGAACAGCGCCGCGGCCGCGGCGATTGGCAAGACGTCGACCGCGGGGTTCAGCTATCGCACGCTGGGGTTGCGGTTCCAGCAGGGGCTGTAGGCCAGGCTCTCAGCGGGCAGGGGTCAGGACGATGTTGCGATACTCCACCGGTCCGTGATCTCCCTGTAAGAAGATCGGCCCCGGCGCGCCTTCATTGCTGTCGAGCGCCCCACCCGTCGGCCCCGGAATGTTCTGCTCACAAATAATCCGGTGCCCGTTCAGCACCACCGTCAGCAGGCGCCCCACCAGCGTGACGTCGTACGTCTGCCACTCACCGGGCTTCTTCCCGACTGACTCGTTCGGCGCGATGAACCCGTAGATCGAGCCGAGCGCCTCGGAGGGCGTCGTGCCGACATCGGGGTCCTCGATCTGCACCTCGTGACGACCGCGCAGGTAAACGCCGCTGTTGCCGAGCGCGGGATAACGGAACTCGGCGTGCAGCTTGAAATCGGTGAACGTCCGATCGGTCACGAGATTGGCGCCGCCCTTCTGATTCGCCAGCACGCCGTCGACCACCTTCCACTGATTCTCGCCGCCCGCCGGATGCCATCCCGTGAGATCGCGCCCGTTGAACAGCCGCACCGGCGTGCCCCACCGCGGCGGAGCGCTGCGATATAGCGACGGCGCGCGCACGCCCGTCAGCGGCAGCCGCGTCCCGTCGGGCATCGTCACCGCACCCGACAGCGTCTCGTCGGCCAGCACCGCCTCGAGCCGCAAATCGTCACCGCCTTGCTCCCACTGCCGCGCGATCGCGAATCGCAACGTGTCGTTCGCGTAATGGAGCCTGGAAATCGGCCGAGCGCTCCCTACCACCGCGACGAAGCGCCCGACGAGCACGCTATCGCCCGAGACCTGCACCTCGAGCCACGAGGGCAACTTGCGGCCGTCGCTCGCCGTGAGCGTCAAGTCCCAGCGGCCGATCACGGGCGGCCGATACGGTTCCTGTGCGACGAGCGGTGTGACGGCGAGAGCTGCGGCGGCAATCGAGAACGCGGTGTGCATTGGGGAGCTCGATGGATTGGAAGGATGGATAATAGCACTGCGAACGCAGCAGACGTGGCGTCCTTCTACACGTCAGGGCAGCCTGCTCCAGTTCGGCCAGCCCTCGTTGACGGCGGCGGCGCTCAGCTTCGTCTTCCCGCTTCCATCGACGTGGATGGTGAAGAGTTGGGAGATCAGCTGTGGCGCCGTGCCCAGGACTTCGTAGAACACCAGCGAGGCACCGTCCGGCGACCACCGCGGCATCCCCAGCTGCAGGGTGTCGCGCGTCACGGTCACGGGGCTGGTACCGTCGGCATTGACCATGGTGAGGAGCCACCACCCCGTAGACGACGCACCCGAGACAATGTGGACGCCGTCGAGAGACCAGGACGGATATTCGCCACCCCGCGCCAGGTCGGTCAGACCCGTGCCATCCGCGTTAATCACGTACAGCGACCCGGTCCGGGAGAAGACAATGCGCGTGCCATCGGGGGACCACGCGGGTCCGCCGTCGAAGGAGTAGTTGGGTGTGTCGGGCGTTAGCTGCCGTAGGCCGGTACCGTCCACCTTGACGAGGAAGATGCGGTCGACCGGGCCGTAGGGCGTGGAGTCCTGGCTCTCGAACGCGATTGTCGCCCCGTCTGGTGACCACGCTGGATCACCGTCGAGGTTCGAACGCCGCACGAGCTGCGTCAGGCCGGTCCCGTCAACGTTCAAGAGCCAGATCCCATCCCACCCATTTCGGTACCGCCCCACGGCAATCCGCCGCCCATCGGGGGAGATCGCCGGCGCGGCGTATGCGAAGCCATCCGTCGTGATCCGCCGCCGACACGTGCCGTCGGGCCGAACCACCGCGACGGCCGGTAGTCCGGGGGCCTCCGTCGTGTAGCTGATGACGTTGTGGAGTACGGGCTCGGGATGCCCCATTGCGGCGAAGGTGACGGTCGCCGCCACAGCCGGGCTCCGCGCCGTCAGCGTGTTCGCCCCCGCATCAGCACCGAGCGTCCAACCGCCAACGGTTGCGACGCCCGCGGCATTCGTCACCGCCGAATCCCCGGTCACCGTCCCCCCTCCCGAGGTCACCGTGAAGCTCACCCGAACACCCACGAGGGCCGCGCCCGCGCTGTCGGCGCGGACGGCGGGGGCCACGGCGACGGCTGCACAGACGTTCGCCTGCTGCTGATCCCCCTTCACGATCACGAGGCGCGCCCCAGTGGCAGTGGGAGCAGTCGCTTCCCCATGACACGACAGCGCGAGCACCACGGACGCGAGCCACCTCACGGGGACGCCGAGCGAGGGTAGACGAAGACACGGGCTCACGGCCCGGGCCACGTAGGGTTCATTCCGGGCCAGCGTCATTGGATCACCGGCACGGGCGCCAGACGCATGGGGACCCGAGTGCCGTCGCCCAGTTGGCCGTAATCGTTCGACGACCAACAGTACGCCGCTCCGGTGGGCGTGATGCCGCAGCCGTGAAATCCGAGGGTGATGGACATGAAGGCGAGCCCTCCGCTCACCGCCACCGGATTGCTCCATGCGCCGGACAGGAAGGGTGCGGCGGCGCTCGCTATTCCCACGACGACCCTCGTCGCCCGGCCGGTGCTCCGGAAGCGGATACGACCCTCCTTCCCTCAAGGGTCGGGGTGAACGCTTGCCCTTCTCGGTGATGCGGTTGCGCCGCAACATCGATGCCTGCACGAAGAGTGTTTACATTCTACGCCGCTGCTGCGTCCACGCCACGTGCGCGGCACGAGCCGCAACCGGGAGTCGGGAGCGTACAGGCCGTCGGCCGACTTCAACATGCTGGGTTACCTCCCGGGGTTCTGGGGGTGGCGGTGACACCGCTCCGGCACGCACCGACATCAGGAAGGGAGACTGAGCAGCAGCCACGCCGCACCTCAAAACACCGGACGTTGCGGCTCGCCCGCCGCTTTCCTGGAATGCAGTTGCCGAGCTGGAGCAGCGGAAGCCGTGAGTCCCACTGTGTTGTCCCACTGTGAGTTGGGGCGGTCAATGGTTTGGTGACGCTCGCTTGCGGAACGTGTTGTTGCTGATGAGGTTTGGTGCTTTCCGGCCAGGTAGCTCAGTTGGTAGAGCAGCGGACTGAAAATCCGCGTGTCGGCAGTTCGATTCTGCCCCTGGCCACTGCGTTTGAGCGACTCCGTGGCCCCGTGGAGGAGGGAGGCACGCATGCTCGATGGCTTCTTCGCACCGTACGCTGGCGTCGGCGAGCTGATCCTGCGGCTGGCGCTCGGGATCGCATTCTTCGCCCACGGCCGGGGCAAGCTGAAGGATCCGGCAGCGTTTGCGGGGTTCCTCAAGCAGATCCGCGTACCCGCCCCGCGGTTCTCCGCGTGGCTGGTCGCGCTGCTGGAGACGGTCGGGGCGGTGCTGCTGATCCTGGGCGTCGCGACGCGCCTGCTCGCCCTGGGACTGGCGATCGATATGGTGGTAGCGCTCACGACCGTGCGAATCGGGAAGGCGCGCTTCACGTCCGGGCCGCAGGGAGCCGGATGGGAGCTCGAGTTCTTGCTGCTCGCGCTCTCGCTCGCCCTCGTCTTCACCGGCACCGGTCGTCTTGGGCTGGACCGCTATCTCGGACTCTGAGCTCGGTTGTTCGGCGCGATGACAGACCCGTGTCGGCGGTTCGATTTCAGGACTTGCCGCGCCGACACCCGAAGGCGCAGAAGTCAACGGGCTGGGCAACGCGCGCGCGAACCGGCCGACCATCACGACAGGCAGGCCAGTAGGACGCACTCCCAATCCAGCGGACGGCCTCATGATCAATGGCTGGATCGACGTTCCGAACGATCCGCACCGAACTCTGATCAGGCGCGCCGTCAGATCCCACAACCAGGTCCACGATTACCCGACCCTCAATCGCGAGGTCCCGCTGAATCGGCGGATACCACGGCTCGGATGCGCTCCGAAGCGTGGGGCGCTCCGTGACCTGCGTCGTGTCATAGACGGCGGAGTCGGTGCTTGCGAGCCCCGCGCAGGATGTGCCACGACTGCTGCCCATGGCCGGGGTACGGGCACCACCGAAGGCAAACGCAACCCGGACGCCAAGGGTCGTCGACGTTCCGCTCACTCCAAAGCCATGCGAGACCGAGGGCGTGACGCTTACCTCTTGTCCGAACACAAAGCCCACCCCAAGCCCGACAACGCCGAACACCTGCGAACCCGACAAGGGGGCCGCCGCTCCTGTGAAATTGCTGCTGGCGTTGGTAAACGTGATGGACCCCGTGGGCACGACCTCGACCTTGCGGGCCGGGCCGGTTGCCAGGACGCCGACTGCCACACCGACCGACACGTCGGTCTCGCGGTAGTCAACGCCGGTCCCATTGATATCCTTGGGGCCCCGCGCGAACTGCACCTCGGCGGTCGGGCACAGCTGGGCTGTGCCGCCTTGGTTGAGAGGGACCTGGTACCCGGCACCGCCGCCCAAGGTGAAAGACGAGGCGCTCCCCCAGGGGTCGACGTCGATCCCTCCCAACTTCAATTCCCCGAACCCACCGCCGCCGCCAACGGTTAGGCCCGCCCCTAACCATCGCGAGTCTTGACCGAACAGGCCGCTCGCGAACAGCTGAATCGGTCGTGTTTGCAGGGATGCGAAACCGCGGCAGCGTTGCGCGGCGGCGAGCGTGCTGCCGAGCAGGCTGATGAAAATCGTGACGACGGAGGCACGCGGCACGGGGGCAAAAGATATGGCCTGCTCCCGACCCCCGACAGAGCGATCGAGGGGAGGCAGCGCCTCCCCTCGACCGTCGGCGTCACCAGGCTAGGGCGTGCTCGCGACCGCCTTCTGCTGCGCGTCTCTTCGCACCAGAGCGAAACCGACCGCGTTGAAATTGTACTCGGCCACTTCCCGGTACAGCTGCTTCGCCTGCGTGACGTCCCCCGCGCCCTCGGTCGCGACGGCGAGCTGATACTTGATGTAGGGGTCGAGCAGGTTGCCCTGACGGAAGTGCGCCGCCGCCTCGCCGTATTTCCCCTGGTACAACGCGATGAACCCCTCGAGCTGGTGCATCGGCTCGAGCTTGCGCGGGTTCTTGTCCGGCGCCAGGAGCTGCGAGATGCGGTCCGCCTGACGCTGCGCCGCGGCGTAGTCCCCCCGCCGCGCCGCCCACCACCCATCGAAGTAGGCGATGATCGCTTCCTGGCCCCGCCGAAACGCGGGATTCCCCGCCTCGTCGGCCTGCTGCATCAACACTGGCGCGAGCTGCTTGAGCGCCTGCTCTACCGCGGGCTGATTGCGAGTGTGGATCGCAATCACGGCGACGCCACCCAACGCCGCCACCTTCGCCGCTTTCGGGTCCGGGACGCCCATGCCGTCGACCGAGGCGACCAGCCGATTGAGCTCGTCGATGGCGGCCGCCGGCTCACCGGCAAACACGCTGACGTTAGCCCGGAACGGTACGTAGGCGGCTTTTTCGTTGGCGCGGCCAACGGCGATGGCCGAGTCGTAATCGGCTCGCGCGGCCGTATAGTTGCCCAGCAGGGAGTTCGCATGCCCGCGCTTCACCAGCAGTACGGCATCGCGCGGGTTCAGCTCGTGGCCCCGAGCGTATTCCTCGCGGGCCTTCTCGAGATTGCGTTGGGCGCGGTAGGCGTCGCCCAGAGACATGTGCGCTCCGGGCTCGTCCGGGGCGAGATTCTCCGCCTGCTGCATGTGCTCCAGTGCCTTCGTGAAGTCGCGCGGCTCACCGAACACGTAAGAGAAGCCGAGCGTCGTGTGCGCGACGAACATCCGGGGCGCGAGCGCCAAGGCTTTCGCGATGGAGGCCCGCGCTTCTTCGTTGCGGTTCAACCCGGTCTGGACGCCGGCGAGGGCGAGCCAGGCACGCGGGCTGTCGGGGTATTTCTGGACCAGCTGCTGCCCCAGCGCGAGCTGGCCCGCCAGGTCCTGGTCGAATCCCCTACGCACCATCTGGATCTGGAGCCGCTCGGCCTCTGACGCCCCCCCGGCGTGTTGCTCGGCGAGCGCGAGATTGCTCTTGAACTCCGTGAGCGAGTTCGCCGTATTGGCGATGCTCAGGTACGCAAACGCGAAATCCGGATCCGCCGCGACGGCCTGCTTGAAATGCGCGTTCGCGTCGATGAAGCGGGTCAGATCGAGCTCCCGCTGACCCCGGAGAAAATGGTCCCGGGCCGCCGCCGAGGATGTCGTGATGGGGTGCTGCATTACCGCGCTCGTGATACGATCGAGCGCGGACCGGGGGTCCTGGGCTCGAGCGCCGGCGTACCAGCCGCCGGACGCGAACACCACCGCCAGGACCGCACGCACGGACGCGTGCCTGAGGCACTGCATGGTCGCCTCCGATGTTGGGAGTTCTAGGCGAACGCTGACGGCAGGCGACCGGGGGTCGGGAGCGTCTCCTGAGGACGCCGAACATGCCGGGCGGTTGAAGGGGTCACAAGAGGACTCGGCGAACCTTGACAGCTCCTGGACAGCCATGGCATCGGGCCCTGAACCCGCCAGACGACTCGTCCGATCCATTAATATCAAGTCGCCAATATCA
>Ga0070698_100002027_pt1 | contig 22528 bp, 16 predicted proteins | sample KBSK1502metaG_FD_65477 | JGI IMG/M metagenome (GOLD analysis project Ga0070698, IMG submission 65477) | Corn, switchgrass and miscanthus rhizosphere microbial communities from Kellogg Biological Station, Michigan, USA - KBS K1-50-2 metaG | ecosystem: Host-associated > Plants > Roots >...
GCCGGTCCTTGCCCCAGCCCGCCCAGATGAGAACCACATGCAGACAATACAAGCATCAAACATGCCATTATCGAGGCTGAACAGAGTATCAATACCCTGTTTTCTTTTGATTCTACATACCTCCGTGCTCGTGACATACAACTCTCCTTTTGCTCATCGAAGTTCATTAGCGGCACTTTCTCATACTCCTAGTATATACAGAGACGCTACAACTCACAAAAAGTTCCCACAGGCATGGACCTTTGGAGAGAAGGCCTGTCACCCTGAGCGCCGGATGTTTGGAGAGAAGATTTCCCGTGAGCGGTGTCCTGGCTGTCATCCTGAGCGTAGCGAAGGATCTCTGCGCCCGGCGAGCCAGACCTGTATGGGTTACGATGTGAGTAACCCATACACCCTGTGCCAGTAGAGCCTGGTTTTAGCGCCTGGCAAGTGCTATACTGCTGACAGCGGTGGAGACGGGCCTTAGCACCCGTAAACAAGAGAAAGTCTGGAAGAAGAGAGTTTGTTGTGTATCAAGAACTGTCTGCTACTCCCATGCTGCTTCAACTGCAGGATGCAACGGTGCTGAAGCAGAACAGGAAACGCGTCCTTGATGGTGTCAGTTTAGCTATCAAGGAAGGAGAACACACAGTCATCCTCGGTCCAAATGGCTCGGGAAAGTCGTCGCTGATCAAGCTGATCACGCGCCAGCACTATGCCCTGGTCCATCCTGATGGTGCCCCCTCCATGCTGATCTATGGGCGCGAGCGCTGGAACGTGTTCGAGCTGCGTGCACTCCTGGGCATTGTGTCACCCGATCTGCAACACATGTTTACAGACGGACTCTTCCAGGGCAAGACGCGGGGTCTCGAGGTGGTCCTGTCGGGCTTCTTTGCCAGTTCCGGCATCTATCACGCGCAAGAGGTGACAGCAGCGATGCGCCAGCAGGGGATGGAAGCGCTGGCCCACATGGAGGCGGAGTGGCTTGCGCACAAGCCTGTGCATGAGATGTCAACGGGGGAGGTCCGGCGCCTGCTCATCGCGCGAGCGCTTGTGCTGGACGAGCCAACCACAGGACTCGATCTGCTTGCCTCGCACCGCTTTCTTGAAATACTCCGCACTCTTGCACGGCATGGGAAAACGATCATCCTGGTTACCCATCACATCGAAGAGATCTTGCCAGAGATCCAACGCGTCATTTTGCTCAAGGACGGACGCGTGTTTCTCGATGGCCCGAAGGACGTGGTGCTCACAACGTACCACATTTCTGCTCTCTTCGCCGCTCCCATCCACATTCAGGCGGGAGCGGCGGGTTACTATAAAGCCGTGGCAGGTGAGCGCCTGCACGAGCTAACGGAAGAACCAGCATTTCTGGGGGCAACAGGCCATCAGCGCAGCTTCGCAAAAAGCTGAGCAGTATCAATCAGGGCACCGCCTTATTCGGGTGAATCACAACAACGCTGCACCAATTTCGGTGGAGACCCAAACCTTGCTGACAGCGTCTCCCTGTAAAGCTGAACAGTTCACGCCCAACTTGTGGCAAAGGTATGGTTCAATGCTGGCAATAGTGCCTGACAAAGCACATCGGCGGGATACCTTGAGATGGCCTGTGAAGCCATGTGAGAAGCAAAACGCTCTTCATCATTCCTGGCAGCACCAGCATGAGTCAAATCGAGCAGATCGGCCTGTAGAGCCAGCTACTGCTTTTCGCTTTTGCGGCAACACTCATGTTGGGCAAACGGCAAGACTCATGCTGAATCCGCAGCTCACCAGGATAATGAGGCAAATTCCACCAGGATAAAGTTTGCGTTTACACACCAGCTAGCCGTTTGTTAAGACAACTGGCTAGCTGGCGTGTAAACGCAAGGATTAAATGCTTCCTGCCCACTTCAGGTACTGAGGCTTACAGCCCGCTCGGTGACCCCCTTATTGCCCAGTTCTTCGCACTACTTCGGCCAGTACCGACTGAGATCAACGGCCAACTTCAGGATTTCCGCCGGCTTGTTGTCCATATTCGGGTCATCGACGACTGCCTGAACGTCATCCCAGATGATAACCATGTGCGCAATGAAAAGTAGCGCACTAGCGAGAAGAAGCCATTCTTTTTTACTCAAGTCTCACACCTCCTTTCTAATTGAGCTGCACGCAGCATACCACCTGCCCAATAGAAACTTGCCAGGCTTCGCGGCCTGATGTAAGATGTCAGTTATGGAAGAGCATTGGCTGACTGTTGATCAATTACTCGCTCTGGCTGCCGCTGAGGGCTTTCATCCGCCTGAGATCACCGCACGGAAGATTGAGCGGTGGCGCAAGGCAGACTTATTGCCTCGTCCCCGACTTATTCGGCTAAGACGCCATGGCACGCGCTCAGAATACCCACCAGAGACGGGGAAGAGACTCCTGGCGCTCTGTCGGCTCCGGCGACGGTTCCCACATGACCTGGATGCCATTCGCTTCGGCCTTTGGTATAAGCGCTATCTCCTTCCAATAGATGATGTGAAGCGGTCAATGGAACAGTTGCTGACCCCTCTTTTGCATGCACTCCCGCTTCATGCGCCCGATCCACTCGCCACCGCAGAACATCTGGCAAGCCAAATGCAGTCCAAGCCTCTCCGATCAAGCAGTGGACAGCGCTTGAAACGACTGAGAAATACCGGCGAGATTGACACGATGGTGACCGCCATCTTCCAACTTGCCCTCGGGGATGTGCCAGGCTTTACCGCCCACGCAGAGGAAGAGTTTGGAGAGCGCTCCCTGGCAGAGCTATTTGTTGACGTACTTGGTTTGGACCGCGCACAAACAGATCGCATTGGCGAGGTCAAGCCCTGGCTGCCTCAAGACAGCAACGAGCTGGCCAGGCAATTCGAGGAGATGGCAGTGGGGCAGTTCCTCTCACTTCCCGCGCAGCTCCAAACGCTCAAGGATGCCAATTCCAGGCAACTGGCCCAAGCGCGCACTGATCTGGTACGTCTGCTGCCTGGCTTCAAACGGGCAACAAAGGCAATGGAAGGGATGTTTGGGCCGAATGCTTTCGGCTTCGGTTTGTTCCGTGAACTCCCTAACGACCCTGTCTTTCTCGTCCTCTTCTTATCGCTCCTCGTGCGTTTGCGGACCACACCTCACAGCGCTGGGATCGACGAGATAGAGGCAACACTCCAAAACTCTAAGCCGAACTATCAACGGACATTGGCGTTCTTGAAAGCCCTCCGCCAGGAGCATTCCGCTATCGCCAAGGAGATTCTCACGCAAACACAGGAGCTAGATCTCAGCGATTCCCATGCCTTTGATCGGCTCCAGAGGATTTTTGCAGCAGCTCACGCAGACTATCCAGGAGAATTCCAGGCATTCTTCCAGCGACATCCAGAATTGATACCTCCAGATGAGGACACGTGACCTCTCGGCCTGCTTGATGCACCCATCCGCTGGCGTGGCTTGACAGGGGGGAGAAACGGGAGTAAGGTGTGACTACCCCCGCATTAGTTGTACCATGTCGGAATTTGTAGCTACCAGTTTTGAAAGGACTAGCTAACATGGAACAGCTGACTGAACGCGAACGGAAAATCCTGGAGTTGATGGGTATGACCGACACTCGGATTGCCATGAGTTTCATGTCACGCAGCAAAGACTTGCTTCCTTTGTAGGGAACATAGAGCAGAAAACGGGATTGCACACCAGGTCAGAGCTTGAGCAATTAGGGCGTTCTATAAACGATGCCAATCAGAGGCTGAACTAAAGAAGAATTGCGGCAACGAGCGTTTCCGCGAAGAGAAAGAAAAAAGATGTCTTCAAACGATTCTAATATAATTGTTCTTGAGCGTACATGGATACTTGGCCCGGCGATGGCACAAGGTGGGTTTGGTAGCGTCTTCGAGGCTACCGATGAGAACGGCTGGCAGGCTGTTGTAAAGTTAGTACGCAAGGAACCCGGCGCTGCTCGCGAGCTACTCTTTGAGCCTCTATCGGATAAACCGAACATTATCCCCATCGTGGATTCTGGCGAATGGCGGAATTTCTACGTTCTTGTCATGCCACACGCGGAGAAATCGCTTCGCCAGCATCTCGTCGATGCCGGAGGGAAGCTTACCACAAACGAGTCCCTGGACATCCTTATTGATGTGGCTGAAGCCCTTGCTAGCCTTGAGAAGGATGTCGTGCATCGTGACCTCAAACCAGAGAATATTCTGTTCTACCAGGGCCACTGGTGCCTGGCGGATTTCGGGATTGCACGCTACGCGGAAGCCACAACTGCTCCGGATACGCGTAAACACTCCTTCACGCCCCCTTATGCTGCGCCCGAGCAATGGCGAAGTGAGCATGCAACATCAGCAACCGATGTTTATGCCTTTGGTGTGACGGCCTTTGAGCTCCTTCAGGGCCATCGGCCATTCCCTGGCCCGGACTTTCGAGAACAGCACCTGCACCAGGCACAACCACGGCTGACCGGTGTCCCTCTTTCAATCGAATCTCTAGTCACCGAATGTTTGTACAAACCGCCAGAGGCACGTCCTACACCAGCGAATATCCTGGCGCGTCTGCGCAAGAGCCAGCAGCCCTCTTCACCAGCGGCTGCGCAGCTGCAAGCTGCCAACCAGATGATTGTCGATAAACAGGCGCAGGTAGGAGCTATTGCATCAGCACAGAAGTCAACTGAGGAACGGAGAAGGGAGCTCTTTCACACAGCTCAACAGTCACTGGAGACGATCCTCGGAAGCTTTGTTGAACAGATACGTGATGCTGCGTCTTTAGCCACTGTTACTCGGTCGCCACGTCTGATCGTACAGCTTGGAGACGGGAGGCTGTCTGTCGATCCGGCACAACCCGCACCGCCCAAGTGTCTCGCAGCTTTTGGTGGTCTACCTGCATTTGATGTGATTGCCTATACCGCCATCGCTGTACATCAACCCCGCGATCGGTACGATTATGAGGGGCGCAGTCACTCACTGTGGTTCTGCGACGCCTACGATGAAGGCGTCTATCGCTGGTTCGAGACAGCTTTCATGGTGTTTCCTTTAATTTCACATGCAAGCTCTGTGAATCCATTCGCCTTCTCTCCTACGGACGAGGAGGCAGCAGAAGCTTTCTCCCCGGTGACGGCAGAGTACCAAGTAGCGTGGGAGCCACTGCCATTCGATCAAGGAGACGACGAGCAGTTCATTGAACGCTGGCTAGGATGGTTCGCTCAAGCAGCTCGGGGAACACTTCGTGATCCTCCAAACACGCCAGAGAACTCAGGTGGACGCCATCGTCGCCCGAGTTCAAACTAACATAGAACTGGGAGAAGAAAGATGATCATCTTTTGTAGTCACAGCAGTAAGGATATAGAGCTTGTACGACCACTTCAAGAGCGGATTGCAGCGATGGGATGGGAGTTATATCTTTTTGAGGATGATGTGCAACCAGGGGAGTACGTCTCCGCCAAACTGCAACAAGCTATTGCACGGTCAAATATCGTCCTAGTGTTGCTCACACATAAGAGCAAGCAGTCACCGTACGTACATCAGGAGATTGGTTATGCCTCTGCGCAGAAGAAGCCGATCATTCCACTCGTTGAAGAAGGTGTCTCTAAACGGGTACTCGGAATGTTAGACGGGCGCGAGTATCTCTCATTCCAACAGGGCGCGAATTCCGATGACATGCTGGCATCGGTCTTTGAGAGTTTGCAGCAGTACGTCAGTACAATCGACGGACAAATAGACCTGAGTGAGGTCATGAAAGATGTGCTGATTGCCTTCCTGGTGATCGCTGTTCTTGCGATAGGGGTAGCCTACCTCACACAGTCAGGCCCATTTTCACCTCCAGAACTGGCCTGAGATGTACATATTAGTTGTTCCTTAGCGGCACACCTGAAAGGCCCAGCATGAATCCACCAACAAACCCCCTGATCCGCTGACGGCCCTCACCACGGTGGAGGTCGTTGCAACAACCGCCATCGACCTGGCTGTCGCGGCCTGGATCGAAGCCAAGGGCAGGCGCAGCCACAAAACCTATGTCGCCTACAGCTCGACGATCACGCAGTTCCGCGCAGCGCTGCGCGCCAAGGGCCTCGATCTCGATACCCTGGCACGCGACGATGGGCGCGGCCGCAACCAGCGCCGCGACATCACCTTCATCACGCAGGCCTTTGCCAGCTTTTCCGCGCGCGGCATGGCTGTCACGCCAGCCACGTTCAATCAGCGCCGCGCCATTCTCGCCAGCTTCTCTACCTACGCCAAAGTACACGGCTTCCTGGACTACAACCCCGTTGATGCCATCGACCGACAGAAAGTGCAGCCCTACGCCAAAGCGCGCGCTGCCACCAGCCAACATCAAAAACTCGGTGACGATGCAGCCGGCCCGCTCGCTCAGGTTGCGCGACTGCAGTCGTACCAAATAACTATCGTGATACATGAAAGTTTATGCTCGGACTGGATAGAGTGGCGTTTGCCGAATGGCTCGGCAAACCGGTGACTTCCATCCGATTAGCTTGCAAAAGCACAGCTATATGAGCGCCCAAATCGGCAGTTATCTAGTACGGCTAATCTTTTCGTCAACATGGCACCGACAAGCCCTATACGTGGCCTTGTAGCTGAATGACCATCTCTTGCGCAGAGACGTTTTCATTGCTATACTTGTCTGGCAACACAACCAAAAAATAGGACGAACCGGGGGTTTCATTCTTTCTCGCAAATCCCCCGATGCGCAGTAACTCTTGGGGGAGAGAACTGTTGCTTCTCCGGTGCACCAATGGCAATGGCACGGATAGTCAGATCGTTTCTCATCTGCAAGGTCCACGAGACCAATCCCGATGAACGTTGCGCCAGAGAACATGTGTGAGCTGAGAGTGATAGAAGGGCAATTCCGCGTTCCTGTTCCTGGCATGGTCGCTCCTCTCCTGAGCATGCCTTGAGCCATCGCGGATGGGGCAATTGTATGATGAGATTTTTGCAGAGTATCGCGACTTTCCTCGAAAAATTCGCGCCGGGGAGCCTTTTTGTCAGCAACCAGAGACCCTTGAGCATCGCCCAAAAAGCTTTAAAAAAATGGCACGAGCCGGCAACAGCGCTCGCGCAACTCCTCAAGGCAAAAAATCCGCCCCTACCAACGCTCCAGGCGGCCTGTATTATCTGGGGGCAAATCCCGCAAGCCGCCCGGAGGAACACATTCTCATCCTACGAGACCTCTTACAACGCCTCCCGCTGCAGACACGCGTAGAGACTCTTATGTATGCAAACGGCAACGACTTCACGCGTATCGCCTCCCTACTCATCTCCCTCGCGCCTTTCCGCCTCGCGGGCTTCGAGGCCCTGGCAGCAGCAATCACCTATACGTGGGACCAGCAGAGGCGCAGCGACGACCTGGCCTTTTCCTTCTTTCGCATCTCAGCAGCCTACGGTGTCCACCCGCTTCAGGCTGTGGGGTCTCAGGTCAGGATCCTGGTCGAAAGGGGCCAGTACGACAGAGCGGAGGCACTTCTTCTAGAAGTATTTGCCAGGACTTCTCCCCCTCCAGCTGATCTCTGCTGGTACTTTCTCTCTCTCGAACAGCAGCTGATGCGCTCGCCGGTGAGGCAAATCCAGGCACTGCAGTATTTTGTCCAGCAGTACCCCGCAGATCAACGCCTCGGTCAGGCCTGGCAAAAAATAGGGGACCTGTACGGCAACATCCTGGAGGACTATCAAAAGGCGCTTGCCGCCTACGTCAAAGCCGAACAGCAGGGAATGCGGGTACCCCAGTTACCCACGTGATGCGCAACGAGTGTGACCGGTAGCCAATCGGCGTAGAAATATGCCTCCTTGAAAAGAAAGCACACAACGCTTCTCAACAAGGAGGTAAGCATGACCAGTATCGCCGATAGTTCGGTAAAAATCCAGACGACTTCGGAGCCCAACTTCTCGACCCCTTGCTGGTTTGGCGAAGTCGTGGTGATCAGTAGCTATCTGCGCAAGCACGGTCTCCTGAGCAAGATCAACGAACGGGTGCGCTTTGCCAGGCGGCGGTTCGGACGCTATGAGGTGATTGATTTTCTTGCGGTCCTCTTCGGCTATGCCATCAGCGGAGAACGGACCCTGGAGGAGTTCTACCAGCGGCTCCAGCCCTTTGCGGTTCCCTTCATGGCCTTGTTTGAGCGGGATCAGTTGCCCTCCCGTTCAGCGCTTTCGCGCTTTTTAGCTGCACTCACCGAGGCCCCTGTCGAAGCGTTCCGCACGCTCTTTCTCGAGGATCTGCTCGCTCGGCCGCTCACTGCTGACAAGCAAACGGGAGGACTGATGGATCGAACAGGTCACGCCTGGGTCATCTTTGACATCGATGGGACACGGGAGGCGGCCCGGCAACGCGCCTTACCCCAGACCGATGAGCTTCCTCCGCCCTTCCGCCGGTTGGATGACATCTGCTCCCCTGGCTACCGAGGGCGCAAACGCGGGGAGGTTGTCAGGACACGGACAACGGTTTCTCAGGCGCACAGTTATCAGTGGCTCGGTAGTTTCGGCAACCGCGGGAACGGTCGATACCGAGAGGAACTGCGCAAGGCCCTTTCAGCCATTGGTCGGTATCTGGCGGTCCACCAGATCCCACAAGATCGCACGCTTCTGCGGCTTGATGGGCAATATGGCCTGGGCGCGGTGCTCTCCGACCTCGCTGGCTTCGCGTTTGTGACCCGGGGCAAAGAATATGGCGTGCTTGATCATCCGCTGATTCAGGCGCGGTTGCACTTGCCCCCCGATCACTTCCAGCAGCGTCCCGAAAGTCAGATGGTGCGCAGCCTTTACGATTGCCCCGAAATCCCGGTGGGACCCGAGGGAACGCCCTACCGCGTGGTCGTGGCCACGCATCCCGCCGGGAAGAAGAAGAGTCCTGTTGGGGTGACGCGCGCAGGGATGGTCTACGAACTGTTCTTCACGAACCTGCCGCAACACGCCTTCACCGCCTGCGATGTGGTCGAGTTGTACCTGCACCGCGGCGCCTTTGAGCCGACCCTCTCGGATGAAGACATCGAGCAGGACCCGGACCGCTGGTGCAGTCATTCGGCCTGGGGACAGGAATGCTGGCAAGTGATCTCGCAATGGACCTGGAACCTCCGACTCGAACTGGGGCACCAACTGGACCCGACGCCACTGCGCATCATCGAATTCGCTCCTGCCCTCCCATCACCGAGCGAGCAGGCTACCACGCGTTCGGCCTCATCCGCTCCTGCCTCTGGATACCGTCCACCTACCACCGCCACTTCCTTCAAAACGGGTCGTTTCACCGGAGCCGACTTTCCTCTCCAGCCCGATGGGACGCTCCGATGTCCAGCAGGGCAGTCGCTTTTTGCCCATGAACGGCGTCGAGAAGCCGATGGCAGCCTGCGCGTCGTGTACGCAGCCAGTCTCCGCAGCTGCCGCCCCTGCCTGCTGCGCAAGCAATGTCAATGGAATGGCAGCGAAACCTCGAAGCCGCGCCAGGTGAGTGTTCTCCTGCATCCACTCGTCGTCGGGGATGGGCCGCTCCTCTGGCGTGACTGGAGTCGAAGGCAGCATCGACGGGCATGCATGCAGCTTGTGCGCGATCAACGGGTTGATGTACATCTGGAACAAGCCCTCCAGGTTCAGCCAGCAACGCACGCGCCCCCGCTCACGCGAAGCGGGCGTGCTCACTCCCGGCTCTCCTGGGAAGAACGGCTGGCTCGCAATGCCCTCGCTCCAGGAACGCGCCCTGTCACCATCAAGCTCTTTGGGGTTCCGGCAGCCTTTGCCGCTTTTCTCGGAATATGAGCGCGTAAGCAGCCGATCTGCGTCCATTGCCCTCCTGCGGCATCGGAGTGGCAAGCAGATCGAGCATGGCTGCTTTTCCCCTCGCACTCATGAGGGGCAGGGGCACAGGTATCAGGCACAATGCTGACCGCTTTTGGTGCTATCATTGGGCTGGAAGAGAGAACGTGGGAAGTTTCGATGGAGCGTCCTCACAGCGGAAGGAGGAATGATACTTGATGCAGGTGTGTTTGATTCAGGTGCCCTATGCGATGGGCCACCAGGACAATGGCGGGAGCAAGGGAGCGCTTCGCCTGGTCCAGGCTGGAGCACAAAAGCTTCTGGAGGCGCGGGGACTCGAAGTCGCCACCAGCAGGGTTGAGCGAGGCACCCCGTTTCGCGATACCGCCACGGCCTCCCGTGCGGTCAACACGCAGCTGGCTCGGTGTGTACGGCAGGCTCATGCCTCCGGGCAACTTCCTCTGATCCTGGCGGGCTCTTGCGATGCCAGCCTGGGGATACTGGCAGGCTTTGAGCATGCCCGCTGCGGCGTCGTCTGGGTTGATGCACACGCGGATTTCAATACGCCCGACTCGACAGCCAGCGGCTTCTTCGCGGGGATGTCCTTAGCGATCCTGACCGGGCATTGCTATCGCCAGTACTGGGCGCAGATCGGGGAGAGCACCCCGATTGCCGAGCGAGCTGTGCTGCTCGTGGGAGTCCGTGACCTCTCTCCAGCCGCCGAGCGGGAACGGCTGCACCGCTCAGCAATACAAGTGGTGAGCTGGCAGGAGGGCAAGCCGCAAGAGCAGGTGCTCGCGTGTGTGGAGACCTTGAGAGAACGGGTGCAGGAGGTGTATCTGCATCTCGATCTGGATGCGCTCGATCCGCAGCTTGCTCCTGGGCTGGTGGATGAGCCTGTCCCAGGTGGCCTGTCGCTGCCACAGGTGGAAGAGATCGTGCGTGCAGTCGCCGCCCGTTTCCAGTTCAGAGCTGTCGCGCTGACCACCTACAACCCAGAGTGCGACCAGGAGGAGCAGACCTTGCGGACTGGCTTGCGTCTCATCGACCTGCTGGCAGAGTGCATGAGTCTCTGAAACCTTGCAAGAAGCGGGACCTCTCAGCGTGCCAGGGAGGTCACACAGGTCCACCAGGCGAGTTGATCAGTTCTCGCGCAGCTCGTTGCGCAATTCGTGGGAGTTACAGGCGTACAGATCCGGAAACTGGAGCACCATTCCGGCGCTGCGGAAACACCGGGACTACGCCTTCCCGCCCATCGTGGCCATTGATCTCGAAGTCGATCCCCAGCCCGGAGCGCCTCAAGGGTCGCGCGTCTTTGAGGTAGCGGCGGTCCGCTACAAGGGGCAGACCTGCCTGGATGCATACAGTTCGTATATACGACGAGACTTCCGCCCCAAAAAATGGAGCGCAGACATTGCTGCATCCAGGTTGAGCGGCGCGCCTCCTGTTGACGCGGTAGCTGACGCACTGCGCCAATTCATCGGAACCTCCATCGTCGTTGGGCACAATCTTCGTGCCTTCGATGCGCCAGAATTGGAGGGCATGGAGGTGCCAATTGCGCAGGAGCAGGTGATTGACACCCTTGTCCTGGCCCGTTTGCTCCATCCGGATAGCACGCGCCATCATCTGGCTCTGCTCTGTCAGACATATAACGTGCCGGTTGACCAGGCCACGCTGCACTCGGCCCTACCCGACGCCCAGGCCTGCGCCGGACTGCTCCACGCCTTGGGAAACAGCCTGGCACAACGAGAGGCCACGCTCCTGGCAGGCATAAGAGCCTTCGTTCCGCCGAACAGCGCCTTTGACAGAGCTATTTTACAGCCCCGCAATATACCGGCGGATCCCACCCTCACCTGGGAGTTCGACCCCGCTCCCGCCCTGCCACGGATCGTCGCCAGAGTGAGGGGCAACCAGGCCAGCCCGGCAATGCAAGGCGCCCTGCGTTCAAAAGGCGATCAACTCATTGAGCACACCGATTTTGACGCCCGCTATACCCACGCTCTTCCGACAGGAGAACGTACGCTCGTCACGGTCGGCTCGCACACCCACATCGAGCGTATCCTCGCCGGCCATCCACAACTTCAGCGCCTATTCGTCCTGCCTCATCCCCATACCCTCCTCTGTCCCGTGCGGCTGCGCAGAGCGATCGAAGCCAGCAACGCCAGCGAACAGCGGCTGCACTTGTTCTGCCTCTACCAGGCTTCACACAATCACGACGCGGCAACGCTCTACCCACTGCGACTCCCTCCGGAGGCACTCGATACCCCGGAACTCATCGCCCTCAGGCAGACGCTCCTGGAAGCGTGCTGCGCCAGCGACGAAGGGCACGACGCTGACTGCCCTGCCGGAAAGGCGGCGCAAGCGGCAACAGGGACCTACCTGCTTCTCTTGAGCACGCACGAAGCGCTGCTCAGGCAGCCAGCACCTCCTCCAGCACATACTATTCTGATCGACGATACCGCCGATCTCCAAATGCACCTGGCCGAGTACAGTGCGGTTGCGCTAAAGAGCAGCCAACTGAGAACCTGGCTCAGGTCACCCGAAGAGCGAGAAGCCCTCGCGCTATTTGAAGCGCACCTTCAGGATTGGGCAAGGCAGTATGTGCCGGAACCCGTCTATCACGAGCGCCTCCCCTTCACCAGTCTATTCGCCTACACCGCGCACGGAGCGACAGGCGATCGGGAGCCGATACTGGGGCGCCTCAGGCAGGCCGGCAAATCCGGGGAGAGCGTCGCGCGCTTTCTCGAAGGCCTTTACAGCAAGGCAACGCAAAAGCCACCATCCCCAGCATACCTTCACGCGTTCTGGGTCGACCTCTGGTTCGATCAGGGCGGCCCGACTGCGCAACTGCAAGACTGGCGTATCTGTGGCATCAGCCGGAACCTGCGAGAGACGTTCCACCACTCCTTCTGGAAGCCATACGCCAGGCACCTCGTCGCTGGCCCCGCGCTCACTACGGGAGGTGGAGACACGCGCTTTTTGGAGCGCAGCCTGGGTATTCCCGGCAATCTGCCGCGGCAACAAGATCCGCGGCCCAGAAAACGCGTACTTCTGCCGCCCCCGGAAGTGCTCCCCCCAGCCGGTTTTCTGCAGCGCCGCACGTGGATCATCCAGGTGGGAGCCTTATTGGCCTCGCTGATACACGAGGAACGGCGCGCGATCCTGGTCACGCTCAACAACAAAATGGCCGCCGAGGCCTTCATCCAGGCCTTCCACGGGACAGGGGAAACGTCAGGACGCCAATTGCTGGCAACGCAGCTCCATTGGACAACCGCGAAGATCAACGAGCGCATGAACGACCTCGGGCGCCGGTTGCTCGTCTTCGCCTCTCCCAGGCTCCGGCAGGCCTTCCTGGATGGTGCGGTCGATCTCGAGGTGAGCGGGCCGCTGCTCTTCCTGAACAAACGCGATCCCCTGGTCATCGCCCAGATGCACGTCTTTGCCCACCTGTACCCGGACGAAGGGCCTTTCAACGCGTACCTCCTTCCCCAGGCCTTGCTCGAGCTCAAATCGCGGCTCGCCTCGGAGGCGAACGAACACCTGATCTGCGATGGCGGGCTCCTAGCCAAGAGCTACCGGGACGAGGTCATGCATCTGCTCTATGAGAGCGCCGAAGTACAAGAACTGAGAAGCCCGGATAATCCCGTGAACTCCGGCCGATTTTTGGAGGCGCTGCACGCCATCCTGGCCCAATATGGCCTCCAGAACCAGGTATCCATCTCAGACGCCGACCTCCATCTCATCTTGCGCAGCATCTGGGAGACGGACACCTTCAGATCGTTCCCACCTCTCGAAAGGGATAGCCGACCCGCCATTTCGCAAATGGACATTGTGCGAAACGTGCTCGAGAGGAAAGACCAGCTGCTTATCGCAGCGACAGGAGGAGGCAAATCCCTCTGCTTCCAGCTCCCGGCAATCATCCGGGCAGAGGAAACGCTCCCCAAAGTCACGCTGGTCTTCTCACCACTGATCGCGCTGATGAGCAACCAGGTTGAACAGCTCAATCGCAAGGGGATATTCTCTGCGATTATGCTCAACTCGACGCTCTCCGTCCAACAGCGGCAGGAGCACCTGGAAGGACTCAAAAAGGGGGTCTATTCTATTGTCTACCTGGCCCCGGAGCAGATGTACTCAGCAAAACTACGCGATGTCCTGCGGCATCGTGAAATTGGCCTCATTGCCATAGACGAAGCCCATTGCCTGAGCCAGTGGGGGCACAATTTCCGCACGGACTACTTTGCTATCAAAAAATGGATCGACACGACGCTCTGCTACAACCAGAAGCGGGCGTTTCCAATTTTGGCGTTAACAGCCACGGCCCGTAAGGGCTACAAAGATCCCCGAGATGACGCGCTCTCCGATCAGGCCAGCACGGTGACGGACATCATAGAGAAGCTGGGGCTGCGCCTCAGCGAGGATGAGGTTGTGCTCTCTTCAGCCATACGTCCAGAACTGGAATTCCATTTCGCATACATCACTCCTACCCGCCGCTGTCCCAGATGTAATCATACCTACGAATACCAGATCGAAATGGGTACCTGTCCCCAGTGCGGGTTCTGTTCCCGCACACAGAGGCGCGAGGTACAACAAACGGTGACGGAACTCAAAAAACAGAGGTTGCTTTCCCTGCTCAGCCCCGACTCACAGAAAGACGACACCGGGCTTCCGGACCTGTACCAGCGCTGGTCGCAGCCGTTGGGCAAACGCCAGCGCGGCCTGATCTACTGCGCCTATCAGCCAACGACAGAAGAAATCGCTGGTTTTCTCAAACAGCACATCCCGGGCCTGCGAGTCAGGATACCACCTTCCGTCTCTTCGGAAGTCTGCTCTTCCGTCCGCCCATCGGGCAGCTTTTTCTTTTTGACGCGGGTGACGACGCGCCCACCAAGCCGCTCCAAAAGCTGTTTGCGTTCCTCGGCGTTGCCGGGATCGGGCAGGAGCGTGGCGATGAGCGCGGCACGGCTGGCCGCTAGTGGACGGCGAGCTGGCCAGATGTGCAGCGTGGAGATATGTCCGTGCCGCACATTCTTTTCGTGAACGGAGTCCAGTGAGGCCTGTTTCAACGGGAAGGCGACTTCGATGAGACGAGGTTGATCGGTCATGTTTAGCTCCACTTTTCCTTATACCCGGTCTGCGGTTGAGCAGGCTTCCGTTATCATTCGCCCTAGTTTCGAAAATGGAATATCTCCATATAAGGCGGAGAGAATATTCTTCACTGAAAATACTTCGTGGGCATGATAGAATCCCGCACCTGAAGGCCCATCATAACTTAAACTGAGTGTAGCATCTGCACCCGGCTGCCAGCGAGAGAGAGAAACTCTTATGCTTTCCTCATTGCTTCCACCTATCCGAAATTCTGCACCTGTTAGAGTACTTATATCCCCTACTCTAATTGAGCTAGATGAAATTGGCTTTTTTCCGGTCCGTTCTAAAACTTGTGCAACGACAATAGAAATATCAAGGTCATCCAGCAAGTTCCAGTTTAACCACCAGTATGGTTGCTCACCAGCTTCAATTGCCCAATGTAAAGCAGAAGCCTGTGATGTTCGAAGCTCGATATCAGCAGCTCTGAAAAACTTCCGCCCATCGTAGCCTCTATAATTCCAACTCATTTTGACCTTTATGTGCATCTGCTGAAACGCAATCTGACACGTTTTTGTGTCTTGATCTTCAGCTACTACCCGAAGCTTTCCTCCTAGTTCGCCGCATACCTTATCTAGCCACTGTTGAGCAAGGGCTTTTGCTTCTTCCTGGGCAACGTTCTCGTCTTTCGTTCCCACATCAACAGGGAATTTCAACTGTACAGCATACTCTTTGATAAGATGTTCATAACCGTGATGCCAATGCTCAATCGCGAGCAAGATGTCACCGCATAGACCTAAGCATAAGTGCTTCTGGTGCGGCAAAATATCGGGACGCCCGTGCATCTCTGGATTACGTAGAGGACGTAAATCGTCGAGCCGATGCATGATCCTGTCTTTGGACTTAAACACATTGGTAAATAAATCCCAATGTCGTTCAATAATGTTCTGCAAGTCTCTAAGATCGGTATAATCCAAAAGTCTTTGAGAGACAATTTGGTAGGGGCGTCCTCCCTGATCTTGCCTGCGGCGCTCTTCTAGCTCTTCCCGGATCTCATCATTCCATACGGGAGACGAATATTCCCAATCGGGGCCGTACTTACGACTCAACGTGGTAGTAATGAGATCACGTAGCTGTTGTTCAGTATCATTAATGCAGTCTTTGACCTGGTTAATCGTATAGGTAAATTCCACAGAAACGCTCCCTTTTGATATGTTTACGCTGGATTACTCACTCTCGGCCGCCGCGAAGATTTGCCCCTCGCCGACGATCACGCTGCCCTTCTGACGCATGATGAGTTTACCGAAAGGGTCTTGGATCCGCAAGAGCCTGGGCGTAGCTTTGGCGCACTCAAAGACGACGTAGAGCCAGTAACGTTCCCGCAGGTTGCAGGCTTTGATGTATTCGTTCTCGGTCAGTTCGACATCACCGATGTCGGCGCGCCCCTTGACCTCGATTGCCAGTTCCTCACCGGAGAGGCGGCGCGAGAGGAGATCGAAGCCGGGCCACTCGTTCAGACCAACCTCAACCGCTCGCGCAGCCGTTGATACGTCATGCACAGTAGCCCCAAGACTTTCCTCAAAGGCACGTGCCCATTGGACCGCAATCGCTTCCACGTCGGCATCATAGCGTTTGCGCTCTTCAGGATCACTCGATGGCACCGCGAGTGCATGGGCCAGGAAGGTGATCGCCCCAGGGATAATCAGTTCTGGTTCGCGCTGCAGTACCGCCAGAGCCTCCGCTTTTCTTGCCTGTATCCCTTTCTGGCGATATTTGATCCTGGTCAGTTCGCCCTTTGCGCGGCTATCGCCTGCATTGGCTTTTTCGGTGAGGCGCGAGCGTGCCTGGGCCAGTTCCGCTGACTGGTAGGTAAAGCCGTGTTCGATGAATGCTTGACGAGAGGACAGGCTCGCTTGAAGTCTCCGGCGATGCTGTTCGGCCATCTTTTCTGCGATCTCGGTCAGGGCAAAGGTTTGTGCACGCTTACTGGCTCCCTGGATCGTGGCCGCAAAAGGAATAGCAGTCGCCGGAAGCGTGGGGCTGCCATGCAGCAGGAGGAGGTGCTCCAAAGACGACACCTCCACTTCGCCGCCTTCTTGCTGTTTGAGGCCGACGAGGCGATATTCCAGCACCTCCGGGCGCTGCAAGGCGCGATAGGTCTCATCGGCTTGCCTCAAGACGACGATCTGTGCGAGATGATAGAAGTAGGGACGCTCTGCCATCGGGTCAACGAAGACGGCTCCCCGTTGTGCTTGATGCTGGAAGCGATCACAGATGAACGAGCGCAAGCGGTCAAAGACCGGTTCGCCAGGATGCAAAAAGATGGCTTGCTCGCCATTGCGCGGTGCATACACCGTATAGCGATCACGCACTGCTGGTGGGTAGATTTCGAGCAGCGGCCAGAGCCAGTCCATCGCTCCTGGCCTGAACGGTCGCAGGGTAAACAGCGCATCCAGGTCGCCTTCGATCCCGATGTCAACGAGTGGAGCCGCCTGCTCCACAAAATGGCGCACGTAGCCAGGCAGGAGTTTCTGGTAGGTTTCCTGCTCCATACTGGTCCTGAGTCGTGGCAGTTCCCGTTTGACAGCCCCGCCACCGCCAAACAGTGCCTGTTCCCGCGCACGGAGTGCTTCGACTTGCTCTTTCGTCAACGTGCCTTCAATGCGCCGCTGCACGTCGCTGGCATCGCCAGTCAATACCACCTGCTCCATGTACACCCGCAAAGACACGCCCTCAAAGAGCTGGCCAATCACATCAAAGACCTTATCAGACCCCAGTTCCCGGCGAATGCGCTCCATCTTCTCTAAGAGCGTCTGCATCACGCGCCCCTCGCGGGTCTTGCCCGCCACGAGATTGAGAATCACCACCGGGTCGTGCTTCTGCCCATAGCGGTGAATGCGTCCCATACGCTGTTCCAGGCGTGCCGGGTTCCAGGGGATATCGTAGTTGACCATGAGCCAGCAGACCTGGAGGTTGATACCTTCCCCTGCTGCATCGGTCGCTACCAGGTACATGGCCCCACCCTCTTCCACGGGCCGACGGAAGGCGGCAACCTGTTCCTCGCGCTCCTGGTAGTTCATCCCACCATGAATCTGAGCAATCTGGCCCGTGAAGCCCATTCCTTCCAGGCGATGCGCCAGGAAGTCTAAGGTGTCGCGGTGCTCGGTGAAGATGATCAGCTTTTGGTGCTGGTATGCCGGGTCGCGCAGAATGTCACGCAGTTTCTCGAACTTGGACTCTTCGCCTATCGCGTAGACACGCCGCGCCAGATCAAGCAGTCCCTCTACCTCTCGTAACTCTGCCTCAAGATCGGCCAGCGAAGTTGCCAGGACACTGCCCAGAACCTGCTCTTCCGTGCGTTCATTCTCCTCCTGACCGTCCTTGATCTCTTCTTCGTCGGCGGTTTTCTCGTCAAAGGTATCCTCAATGTCGCTGAGCGCACGTTGGGCGACCTCTAGTTGCGTTGCGGAAAGTCGCCCGGAGCGCATCTCTTCAATGAGGGTTTCGAGTTTCTGGGCGCGCCGCTCAAACGAGCGCAGCAGGGCATAGGTTGAGCTTGCCAGCCGCCGCTGGAAGACGCTCATCGCTAGGCGTGCCGCCGAGCGGTTGAGCAGGCGCGCGCGATTGTAGGATGTTTGAATATAGCGGGTGGTCGCATCATAGAGCTGCTGCTCGCTCACTTCGCCCTGAGTCAGGTCATAGCTCAACGTGTTTGAGATGCGTTTTGGGTAGATGGGACGGCCATCGAAGTACACCAATTCCTCTTTCGTGCGTCGTAGGAAATGGCGGCGGCGGGCATCCATTGGATAAGCATTGAAAGCATCGATGGTCGAGAGCGCATCGGGTTCGAGCAGCTTCCACAGGCTGTAATACGGGAAATCTTTGCCCATGTGCGGTGTTGCCGTGAGCAAGAGCAGGTGATGGCCATGCCATGGAAGCTCCCAGCGTTCATCCTCGCCGGGAATGCCAGCCAGGGCTTCGGCCAAGCGATAGCGGTCGGTACGGCGTACCCGCAGATCGGCTTCGCGGTCGGCAGCCAGCTTGTGCGCCTCATCAAATATGACGAGATCGTAGGGAATGACCTCGGATTCCTGGAGGTGCGAGAACATGCGATCCCCCGTGTGACTGGAAGCATAGTTTGTCCGCTGCGGACAAACTATGCTTCCAAATGACTAAGGACAAACTATGCTTTCAGAATCTTCCAGAGTATATTATTGGATATCTTCACCATAATCGCAAGGACATGCTATAAAAAAAACTGTGATTTACCAACATATGGACCTTGTAGAATTTGCAAGGCCTATGAATTAGTAAATCAATACTTACGATTACCCTGGCTATATCCGATCTGTATTAACTTGGACGCTTAAATGTACCTGTCTCACCTCAAATTGAACGACTTTCGCAACTTCAAGCGGCTCGACTTACCTCTCGGACGGGGTCTCTCACTCTTTTATGGCGAAAACGCCCAGGGGAAAACGAATCTGCTTGAAGCTATTGCTATGCTTGCCACCTCCAACTCGTTTCACGCCACATCAGACCGCGAGGTCATCAACTGGAATGCGCCTGACCGAATCGCACGTATCGTAGCGGAAGTCGAACGGCGCGAGGACCAGACGAAGATCGAGATAGTGATGATGGATGCTAAAAATGGTGTCGCTACAGCGTTCGTGAAGGATGGTATTAAGGACGGCATGAACGGCGTTCCAGCAGGAGCTTCACGCAAACGTATCAAAATCAACGGTGGGCAAAAAAAGGCCGTCGATTTAATCGGGCAGGTGACAGTGGTGCTCTTCGCGCCAACTGACCTGCGCCTGGTCGATGGCTCGCCCGAAGATCGGCGCCGTTTCCTTGATCGCGCTCTTTGTCAGACCCAGCCCCACTACTGTGTAGCGTTGACGAAGTATCGCAAGGTGATTACACAGCGATCAGCACTGCTCAAACGCATTCGCGACAACCAGGAGGACCCGCGCATGCTGGACTTCCTGGATGAGAAGCTGACCGAATGGGCTAACTTGATTATCTACGAGCGCAGGTGTATGGTGGACGCGCTTAACCAGCACGTCGATCAATTGCAGACAAATATCAGCGGTGGGCGAGAAGGCCTGCGCATCGTGTACCGTCCGTCGTTTGTGGTGGATGCTGCATGGGGTACCATCGAGTCGCTTGAGCAATATCGAAGGCAGTTGGGCGAAGCACGGCGCAAAGAGATCCAGCAGGGTGTGTGCCTGCTGGGTCCGCATCGCGATGACCTAGAGTTCCTGGTGAACGATGTCGATATGCTCATCTATGGTTCGCGCGGACAGCAGCGGACAGCAGCCCTCTCCGCGAAATTCGGCGAGCTGGCTTTCATGCGCGCGGCTACAGGCGAGGAACCAATCCTGCTGCTCGACGATGTGTTTAGCGAATTGGACGTGGCACGGCGTGAATATCTTCTAAACCAGGCGCTGCAACACGAGCAGACGCTAATTACCTCTACTGACTACAGTAGTTTTTCAGAGGAGGTTCTGGCGAAGGCGCACCGTTACCAGATCGTCGCAGGAGAAATCGGCCACACCCACTTCTAATGCTTTGATGGTATCTTGAAAGTCATTACGAATAAGACATTTCAGTTCTTTTCTTACAGAATGTTCTAATGTGATTCACGAGGAGGGCTTTATGCAAAAACAACGATTTATCCATATCACCGCCGCCTGGCAACCTCTCTTTCAGTCATTCGTGCTTCGCGTTAGATGATCGTGGAGTGACTTATGGCAAGAGCATGTAGTCTCGTTTTCTATTCGTGGCAATCCGACCTCCCCAACGCGACAAATCGTGGATTCATTTTGCAGGCTCTCGAAAATACTGCGAAGGCCATTCGAAGCGATGAGTCTCTCCAAGTTGAACCGGTGATCGACCGTGATACTGCTGGCGTTGCGGGCTCTCCCGATATTTCTAAAACCATTTTTGATAAAATCGACCAAGCACATATCTTCGTTTGTGACATCTCGATCATCAATCAGGAAGCTGCTACACGCCCAACGCCGAATCCGAATGTTCTCCTTGAGTTGGGATATGCATTCAAAACATTAGGAGATAAGCGCGTCGTCATGGTGCTGAACGAAGCCTACGGGGGGCCAGAAGTGCTCCCGTTCGACTTGCGTATGCGCCGGGTCATCCGCTATCACATGCCAAGGGAAGCTGAAAGCCGCGCAACTGAACGCAAGGAACTGGAGAAAGTGCTCAGGGAGGCACTCACCACCATCCTGAGTGAGTTAGATGTCCCACTCCCCGGGGAGCCGATCCAGCCCTTGCCCTTGGCTGAACAAGCGCGAGTTGCTGTCGAAACGGCTCGTCCGAATCAGGCTGTACTCATCAGGCAGTACATGATGGAGACTGCCAACACTATTGCTACGATGACTCCAACATTCGCCAATAATGAGCCGGATCGCTGGGATGAGCAACTCCTCCAAGCAATCCAGGAGTCAACAGGGATGGTCCTCGAGTTTGCGCGACTGGCAGAAACCACCGCGCAGCTGAATGCCATCGAAGCTGCTCGAGTAATGTACAAAGGATTTGCCAACATCCTCAACTTGTATACATCTCCACCCGATTTCCGAGGGATGTATCACGATTCCGACTATGATCTCGCAAAGTTTCTTGGTCATGAACTCTTTGTCATCTTCTTTGCCTTCTTGATTCAAGAGGAACGCTGGGAGCTGATTGCCAACCTCTTGGACGAAGACCTCTATGCGAGAAGCCAGGAATTCTCCCCTCCTGGCCCTGTGTCGTTCCATCGTATCTCTACGTACATTCGCTTGCTAGACCATCGCAACGATCGTTTGAAGTTGAGGCGTCTGTCTCTTCACTTCGACTTGTTAAACGAACGGCATACACAGGGCGATCTGGCAAAACTCATGCCGATGGAGCAATTCGCGGAGGCTGACTTCTTCTTATTCCTGAGAGCTGAGTTGCAGGAGACTACATCATCTCAATGGATCTTGTGGATACCTTGGAGCGTGCTGGGCATGCGACAGCCACCTCGCTATCTACAAGAAGCAGTGCGCATCAAGTACGCACAACAACTTCTGCTTTCTCTGGGGGTGGAAGATATCTGGACCTTTCGTACTCGACTCCAGGAGCGTGCAGGCAAGCTCGCGGAACTATGGAGGACCGGCTTCTGGCACTACGCTATGGTCGGGTTTGATTACAGTACCATCGGAAGTCGATAGCTCCGTGGGGAGATTAGCATGATATGAATACAACTGCTGATCGAGCATATTGAAGAGCTGCATGTGATAAGAGCAAATGTTAGTAGTCTTGTAACTATTCAGGACTTCTCGCCGCTTGCGGCAAGGAATCAAGAGGAGAAGAGACCTGAGTAGTTACAGTTCGTAATGATATGCGTTTGTTGTTGCACGACCACCTGATTGCCGACATCTTGCGCCCGCTGCCTCAAGCGAACGGCTCGTTCGTAGAAGGACTTGAGAGCAGGCAGGTCGTCCGTTGAGGTCAACCACATGGGGCAGGTGACACACTTGTTGGCGTAGTTGCACTCTCCCAGCACCACCAGCCGACCACATCCACCGATAGGCAACGTCTGGCCGCGAATGCCCTTGCGCACGAGTTGGACCTCTGGGTCATTGGCGCGGGCATCGCCTTTGACCACTTGACCAGCAGGCCTGTAAGTGCTATTTTAACCAAAAGATACGATGTGCCATATAACTGAGGCTGAGTTTGCCCTTGCTCTTCTTTTCTGC
>Ga0070698_100002029_pt1 | contig 22506 bp, 12 predicted proteins | sample KBSK1502metaG_FD_65477 | JGI IMG/M metagenome (GOLD analysis project Ga0070698, IMG submission 65477) | Corn, switchgrass and miscanthus rhizosphere microbial communities from Kellogg Biological Station, Michigan, USA - KBS K1-50-2 metaG | ecosystem: Host-associated > Plants > Roots >...
GGCTGGCACCCGCTCGCTCGCGTAACGTTCCCCTGTCGCGCGAGCGGTCTGCAGAACGCGGACACGCGCGGCTGGCTCCCGCTCGCGAGGGCCGTCGGAGCTCGTGCGTTGACTCGCGCGTTCTGCTCGCGCGTGCGCTCTGCTCACTCTATCTCGCTCCGCCGGCCCTCGCCTCGCGGGGCCGCGCCGCGCGTTGACGATCCACGCGCCCGCGCGTCGACGATGCACGCGACCGGCGCCGCGATATAGCGTCGAGAGGTTCGACAGGGTCTCGCGTCGACTCCTTCGACAGCGTCTCGCGTCGACTACCTCGACAGCGCGCCCACCACTTCGACAATGTCTTGTGTCGACAACCACTATTTGGGGGCTAGTTTGCGCAGAGTGACGCGACGGTGAGGCTGGTGGGGCCTGTGATGAATGCGCGCGGGATGCCGCCGATGACGGCGAGCTCGTGGGCCTCGGTGGGGCCGATGACGGCGAGTGGATCTTCGCCGCGCGCGAGGGTGCCATCGCCGGAAGCGATCTGCTCGGCGACGGCGGCGACTTGGTCGGCGTCACCCGCGACGAGGGTGCCGTCACTGCCGATGTAGCTAAGCCAATAGCGATCGGCGACGGCGACGATGTGTGGTGCGCGACCGTCGGCGATGCGCAGGGCCGTGGAGGGTGAGAGTTGGCGCGTGAGGTAGATGCCGCCTTCGCGCTCGAAGACGAGCGCGGTGGTTTCGACTGCGGTGGTTTCGACGGCGGTTGCGATATGCGGTGCATCGCAGCGCCCAGGTTCGAGCCAGCTCTCGCCGGCGGCAGCGTCGAAGAGCCGTGCGATGTTGCATGTGGATTGTGAGGGCCACGCGACGATCGCTGATGTGCCGACACTGGCGGCCGCGACTTCGTGCGCGTCACCGGTCAGCACCGATTGCACGCTTGTCAGTGGCGTCCACGATGCATCGAACGCGGTCACTTGCATGCCGCCGTACGACACACTCGCCGCGAGGTGTTGGCCACCCGCATTCACGATCGGCGATTCGCCGACGATGCCGCCGAGGATCGCGAGCTCGCGATAGGGCGGCAGGCCAAGCGGCGCAGACAGCATCCACGTCACATCGCCGCTGACGGCAGCGATGATGACCTGATCGCCAAGCGTTGCGATCGTCGCCCGCTCGTACGTGCCCGGCCACGCGAGCACGGCATCGCCGACAGCGCGCGCGTTCATATCGAGGCGCTGCACCATCACGCCCGCAGGCGTCGTCCATACCATCGTCGCGCCGAGCGGCGTCGCGGCGACTTCGACCTGGGTCGCCGACGCGATGGGCAGCGTGTCTCGCGCACACACTGCCGGGCCGGGCTCGGGCGTCTCGTCCAGCGTCGGTGAAACGCAGGCGGCCAGCGAAGCGCCGACGAGCGCGAGCCTCACAGTGTGAGCTGATCCATCGAATGACCGCGCACGCCATCCTGGGGCAAGGTGCTCGAGCCATCGGGCACCGCACACATCTGATGTGCTGCGTACCCGTTCGTGGTGAGCGTGATGACCCACGGTGCACCATCGATCATGACGAGCTCGTAGCCATCGGTCGCCGGGCTCGGATCGGGCAGTGCGAGCGTGTTCGGATGCAGATTCTCGTCGAGGAATCCGACGACGACCTGGCCGCGGACGTCGATGTAGCTCACCCAGAAGCGCGTGCCATCGAACACGATGCGCGGCGTGTGGGTCGGCGAGCGCACGACGAGCGCATCGCCGCCGAACTGTGCGCCGTCGAGGCGCATCAGCCGCACACCGTCGACGCTGTCGAACAGCATGATGCCCAGGTCGCCATGAGCGGCGAGGCGCGGGTTCTCGCATGCCGATGCGATCTGCTTCGTCGGGCCCGCGCCGGTGGCGTCGGTGAGCGCGAGGTAGCAATCGCCGTCCGTCGAGAACGCGGTGAGTAGCTTGCCGGCCATCTCCGTCGCCGACAGCGCGCGAGGCGGCTTAGCGACGGGCATCACACGCGCAAAATCGATCGGCTCGAGGGAATCGTAAAAGCGGTGCAGCCACAGCCCCTCGTCGGTGACCACGGGCATCACGAATTCGTTGCCGACGGCGTAAAACGCGGGCTTCGCGAGGTGCGTACCGGGCAGGCTCGTGATGTATTGCGGATTCGCGAGCGCGTCGTCGAGCTGATGCACGTAGACGGTGCTCGTGTCGATCGAGGTCGTGGCGACACGCCCGCCGACGAACGATGCCGTCACGCTCGAATAGGTCGCTCCCAGATCGATCTTCGTGCTGCTCGCGATATCCATGCGCGGGTCGATGACGAAGCCATAGAGCGTGCCGCTCGACAGCGCGACCATCGACGCACCCTCGGTGCCAGGCGCCACCGAGACGCTGACGTCGGCCGCGAAGCTCGCGTCCCACGTTCGCACGCCGCACACGGCCGGGACGTAGCGCGCCTCGATGCCGGGCTTCGCCGGCCCGTCGAAGTCAGGATCCTGGACATCCTCGACGGTAAGGTTGTCTCCGCACGCCACGAGCACACTGACCAACGCCAAGAAACGTCCCATCCTCCCAATGTGCAATAACGGTTGTCTCGCCGGAAGTAACCGGCGCTGATTTCCGTAAGCCTCACCAAGGCCTACACAGGTGGCGGTGCGGCACGATTCGCGTTCGCAGGCGAAGTTATTCACACTGTCGTGAGCCGAGGCGCCGCACGCGGTCGCAGGAAATCATCGTCGGGAATCGCGCGTTCATCGAAGTTGCCAAAACGCGCCATGTTGTCGTGTCTCGACTACGAAAAAACGGAACACGAACACAGAAAAATTCAACCGCGAAGGACATGACCTCACGCAGTTGTGATGGCGCAGAAAAAAAAAGGATGTCAAGACTGGTTCCGGCTACCACCGGCGCTAGGATGGCGAACGTCTCGACGGTCCAGCTCGAAATTTTTGGAGGCACGAGGTCATGAGTACGCTTGCTGTGGTGGAAGAGATCCTTCGCGAGACCGCTGTTCCCATGTCGGTTCGCGAGATCGTTGAACGCGCCGGTGCGCGCCTGCCGAGCAAGTCGAAAACTCCAGATACAGTAGTTGCCCGCGATCTTTCGATGGACATCAAGAAGAAGGGCGAAGCGTCCATCTTCATTCGCACCTCGCCCGGCCGTTACACGCTTCGTGTGCTCGCCCAGCAACCGTCGTCTACAACCTCGCACCCGTCGAATGTGGCGTCTCAGCCCGTGAGCCCTATGGCCACAGCGTCGGCGCCGCGCAAGCCCGCCGCCGCGGCGCCGTCGACGCAGCGCCCTACCGTCGCAGCAGCAGCTTCTGGTCGTAATGACACCGCCGAGGGCGGTGGCTACGCGTCGTAAACATAGCGTCGAGGCGCCTGGCATGATCCGACGCGCGGAGGTCCAGGATCATCCCTGGATTATCGCGACGGGTGCCGAGGCGTATCGAGATCTGGGCGACTACACCCGAATCTTGCCCTCGTGGCTGGAGCAACCCGGCGTGCTCGCGTGGATCGACCACGATGTTCAAGGCCGCGGCCGCGGGTTCGCGATGCTCGGCTTCTACACCGAGGACGCGCAGCGCACGAACGGCCAACAACAAGTCATCGCTGACCTCCTCGCGCTCGCGGTCTTGCCCGCATTTCAGCGTCGGGGGATTGGCTCAAAGCTCCTCGCGCACGTGATCGACGTCGCCGAGCGCGTCGCGCCGGCGAGCCGCATTTCCCAGCTTCGCCTCACCGTCGCTGAGGACAACGCGGGCGCGCAACGCCTCTACGCGCGCGCCGGCTTTCACGTCGTCGAGGGCGCGGCCACCTACGATCGCGGCCAAAAGGCGCTGCGGATGGTGCGCCCGCTCGCGTCGTCTACAAGATAACGCTGCCGCAGGGGAAGCTCGCCTGCACGTTCGGATTCGACGAGTTCTTGAGCGTCTCGCACGCGGCGCCGAGCAACCGAATCGTCGTGCCGTTCACGACGATCCAGTCCGTTCCGTACATCAGCTGCATTCCGTTGAGCGTGACGGTTCCGCTCTGCGCTTGCACCGGATCCACGGTTCCGTTGATCTGCAGCTCGCACGACACGACGCCGCCGATGATCGACTGGAACGCTTGCTGGAGCTCGGTCGGGCTGTTGGCGGTGTAGTACTTCGCGTTCGGCTGACCCGCCTGCACGCCTTGCCCCGCGTTCGCCATCTGCTGCAAGAAGCCATCGTTCACGCCGGCAATGCCGAGCACGAACGTTCGAATGCCTGCCGCATACGCGTTCGTCGCCGCGGTCACCGACTGGCTCGACGTATCGGTGTCCGTTCCACACTGATTCGGCAAACCATCTGTCGCGAGCACGATGATCGGCGGGCTGCCCGTCGGTGCGGGGTTCGCGGCAAACAGCGAGACCGTCTGATCGATCGCGCCTGGCGTCGGCGTGTTTCCGCTCGGCCCCTGGCTATCGATGAGCTGCTGTACCTGCGAGAAGTTGCTCATCTGGCGCGACGTCGTGGTGTACAGACGCGGGCACGGCGTGTCGCTCGAGTACAGCGACGCACCGAAGTACGCCTTCGTCTGCAGCTGCCCGACGACGCCGTTCGCGCCGACGAGCGCCTCACGCATCGCTTGGTAGCGCGTCAGGCTCGAGTTCGGCAGATAGTTCGCCATCGATCCACTGCGGTCGATGAGCAACTGGATCGACGGCGTCACCGGCGTCGCCATGAACGTCGCCGAAGGGCAGTTAGCATCGGTGCCACCACCGCTGCCATTGCTGCCTTGATCGTCGTCGTCGCCGATCGTTCCACCGCCGATGGAGGCGCATGCCGAGAGCGTGAGCATCAACACAGACGTTACGGATGCGAGGCGAAACATCGAGGGACTCCTTTGAATGCGGCGCACTACAGCAAGCGTCGCGCCACGGCTGTGCAATGCACGAACACCGTCTGTTCGAGGAGATGGCCTCTGGGCCTTCTGGTGACAGCTGTCCCTAGGGCGGCTGTTCCCCCAGGCATCTCGAGCTTCTGCGCAATTTGCGCAACCTGGGATCGATGCGGTCGATAGCGTCGACCATGCGATGGCATCATGACTCGATGACGAAGAGCGTTTGGGTTGGGGTTGTGTGGCTTGTGACGGCCTGCACCCGGCCGAATCCGGCTGTTTGCTGTCTGGATCAAGCCGACTGCGACGAGGCCGGTTTGAAGGAAGTGCGCGAGTGCGCCGCCGGTCTCGCGTGCGTCGACCACGAGTGCGTCGTGCCGAGCTGCTCGATGACGGGCTGCGGAGCTGCGGCGCCGGTCTGCAACATCACGACGGACATCTGCGAAGGTTGCGCGAGCGCCGACGACTGCGCGCGGTTCGCAGGTACGAATGTTTGCGACGCGGCGACTGGCGCGTGTGTCGAGTGCGTGGCGGCGAGTGACTGTCCTGCGGATCGGCCGCTGTGTGATGCGAATGCGTGTCGCGCGTGCAAGCTCGATTCGGAGTGCGCGTCAGGTGCGTGCGGCGACGATGGAGCGTGTGTCGCCGAGGCGGCGATCGTGTATCTCGATCCTGGTGGCGTCGATAGTGGAACGTGTACGCACGAGGCGCCATGCCGAACGATGGCGTTTGGCGTCTCGAATACATCGCTGACCCGAAATCACTTGGTGCTCGCGTTGGGCGGCTACGTGGGATCGGTCAACATCACGGGCCAGTCGACGACTGCAAGGCCACTTGTGATTCACGGTGGCGGTGCGAGCCTCTCGTTTGCGCTGGGCCAAGAGACGGTACTTCTTCGCGTCATCGACATTCCAGCGACGATTCGCCATCTCGAGCTCTTCGCAGCCGGCGGAAATTCGGGACTGACGACCGGCGGCACGGATCCGGTGCTCGTCGAGGACGTCAAGGTGCATGCTGGCTACTACGGGATGGCAACGGACGGTGTAGTCACATTGCGAGATGTCACGCTCGACGCGTCGGGCGTGTATGGCATCGCCGTTTTTAGCGGCAGCCTCGTTCTCGATCGCGCGGTCATTCAGGGCCGCACGAACGCAGTGTACTCGGGTGCAGCAGTGGCTGTGACCATCACAAACCTTCTCGCGTGGGGATCATCGGATCGCGCGATCGAGCTGCCGCAAGCTGGCGGTACGATCGCATCATCGACGATCGCAGACTCCGGCACTGACAGCGGGTTCGGGCCGAGAGCGGTTAGCTGTAGCGCACAACTCACGATGCGCTCGAGCATTGTGTGGGCGCCCGGGACCACGACCCGCCCAGCGATCGAAGGTTGCAATCTGATCTCGACAATCGCGGGGCCTACACCCGTTTCAGGCGCGATGACTGTCGATCCGCAGTTTTTCGATCGAGCGAACCACGACTATCACCTCGCGCCCAGCAGTCCAGCGCGCGATGCAGTCGATACCGGTCCTGGTACAGACTTCGAAGGCGATGCACGGCCGCAAGGTGCTCGCTTCGACATCGGCGCCGACGAAGCGACGCTCTAACAAAAACGCGCCCACGTGGCGCGTTTGATTGGGCAGAGATTGTTTTCGCTACAGCAGGACGCCGACGCAGCTCGCGATATCGAAGATCATGAACGCGAGCGCCTTCTCCTGAGGCGACATGGTCAACGTCGTACCGCAAGGCGCATCGGGATACGGTCCTGCCATCTTCGGTCCGCCTGACACGTGCATGTCGGAGAACACGACCTTCCCGCATCGTTCGGCCGCCGGAACAGTGATCGGTGCTGTGAATTGGAAGTTCTGCGGCTCCATCGAGCCCTGGATGTACGTCCAGCGTTCAGCTTTCGTATCGTCAAGGGCACTGACCGTCGTGCGTCCGGTATCGGCGATGATCGGAATCTGATCGCGGACCGTCGAGCCCATGACATTCAACATCCACGTCGCGAACGAAGAGCCTTTGGGATTCTTCTGCTCGTCAATAACGTCCGTGATCGCGCTGGTGAAGTTTTGGCTTGGACCCCACGTCGCGACACTCCGCCAAGGAGTCGTGGGCGCGCCGCCACCGTACTCGCCCGCGATCCAGAAGTTGTGCCAGTGCGAGGCGAACACGCGGCCACCGAGGTCCGCGTACGCCTTCATCGCGTTGAGCCCGTCTTGTCCCTTCGTGTCTGGGTTTTGCGCGCCTTCACACGATAGGATCACGATGTCGTAGGGTTTGAGATTATCGACGCTGCGCCACCAAGGATCGGCGGATGGAATCTGTCCGCTTCCACCTGCAAAGTTTGCTTGGAAGCTCGAAACGCCGTTGCCGGCATAAAGATGGATCCGCCGATCGTCGCCGGCTTTTCCGATCTCGGCGTCGTCGATACCGATACGTCGCAACAAGCACTCGAGAGAGTCGGCGCTTCCTGTCGTCAATGCGATGCGGGGGATGTCGCCCTCGGTCCTGTTCTTTGGCAGACGTGTATCTGTCGCCGGTGCCGTGTTGTCGGTGCACTCGGAAACGCTGGCGATGGTGATCTGACGTCGCCACTTGCCGCTGGAGATCACGAGCGGAATGTTCTGGCCCGAAGGCGCGTTCGGGAGCGTGAAGCTGCCAGCTTCGTCGGTCTGGGTGCGGACAACGGGATTACCAGGCAGCTCGTCGTTGCATCGATCGCAGATTGCGCCTTCGGTAAACGGCGGCACCGGCGCATTGGGAACGTAGACTTGGATCCCGTACAGCGGCAGCGTTCCATTGGGCGCGTAGACGGTACCCTTGATGGTCGTCACCGGCTTGCCCTGCTTAGTGCAGTCTACGATGTTGCACTCGAGGCCGACGCATTCGCCTTCGCCTCGGCAGCGACCATCGGGGGTGCAGATATAACCATCGCCGCATTCGCCACCGCTCGGCGTGCAACGCGCATCGCAGTAGCCATCTTCGGCGCAGTGATATCCGGCCGGGCACGTGTTCGGTGCGCCGGGCTTCGCATCACATTGGGTCATGCATGCGGCCGGTGGCGGCACTTGGTTGTCGCAAATGCTTTTACCGGGTTCTCCGCATGCGGCGGCGAATGCACAGAGGGCGATTACGAGGTGGGCAGCTCGCATGGAGCCGATACTACGGCACCTGGAGCCCCAGCGGCGAGTATCAGGATCTGTCAGTGGCTTTGGGATGCGGCGGGGCCCGTAAGCCTCGCGACCAAGCTTCACCGCGGCAATCGCTTCGGGGCGGGCCTCAGCGCGAGCTTGTAGAGCAGGATCAGAGATACGACCACAAGGACAATGCCGGGCAGTTTTCCATTGGCGAATTCACCGCCTGCCATGGTCAGGACGTCCTTGTTGCCGGTGGCGGCGATGGGTACCGCCAGGGCGATGCCGAGCAGGGCCTCACCGGTGATGAAACCGGCCGCCGCGAGCAGGCCCATGCGGTCGACCTCGGCCCGGCGCTCGGGGCTCGCTTTCGTGCGCTTGAGCACGCGCTCGACCAGCAGGGCGACAATCCCGCCCAGAAAGATGGGGACGTTCAGCTCGAACGGTAGGTACACGCCGACCGCGAATGCCATCACCGGAATGCGGAACTTCGAGCCGCGCTGACCGAGCAGGTGATCGATCACGATCACGACGGCAGCGATGCCGGCACCGATGCCGATGTAGAGCCACGGCAGGCCGCCTTCGAACACGCCGAACGCGGTGGTGCCCATCAAGTTCGCTTGCGGCGCCTGCAGGCCTTTGCCGATGCCGTAGCCCTTGTGGAGAATGTTGAGCACGGGCGCCATCACGAATGCCGCGACGACGACACCGACGATCTGCATCGTCTGCTGCTTCCACGGTGTCGACCCGACGAGCTGACCGCACTTGAGGTCTTGCAGGTTGTCGCCGCCGATCGCCGCGGCACAGCACACGACGCCACCGATGAGGATCGCAGCGACCGGTCCTGCCGGAGATTTGAGGCCGAGGCCGAGCAGCAATAATGCGCTGACGAGGATCGTCGAGATCGTGATGCCCGAGACCGGATTGTTCGACGAGCCGACGAGACCGGCCATGTACGACGCGACGGCGGAGAACAGAAAGCCGGCGACGATCATCACGACGGCCATTACTGCGCTGATGCCGATCGAGTGCGTGAAGTGATTGAAGATGAAGAACAGCGGCACCACCGATGCGGCGATCAAGATCAGGATGATGTTCATCGGCATGTCGTGCTCGGTGCGCAGCACCGTTGTCGCCCCGCTCTTGCGGGTGCGATACGCTGCCTGAATGCCGCCGAGCAGTGACTTGCGCAGCTTGATCAGCGACCACACACCGCCGACGAGCATGCCGCCGACGCCGAGGTACCGCGTCACCTTCGCGTGAATCGTATCGGCCGCGTCGAGCGCGTTCGCGCCTTGGAGCGCTTGCGCGAGCGTCGTGTGCTTTTGCTGATCGATGATGATCGACGTGGCATCGCCGAACTCCGAGAACAGCGGCAGCGCGACCCACCGGTTCATCACGGCGCCCATGAAGATCACCGTCGCAACATTGAAGCCGACGATGTAGCCGACCGACAGCAGCGCCGGTGACGCGTTGATCCCGAAGTAACCCGGGACGCCCGCCTTCGTCGTTGCGGTCGCGGCGCCGCCTTTCACCCAGCCGGCGAATGCGACGACTTCCGCCCAGAGCTTTAAGCCGGTCGCGCCAACCTTGAAGATCGCGCCCAGCATGCCGGTGAGCAGAAGCACGCCGATGCCGCCACCGCCTTCAGCGCCGACCTTGAGCACTTCCGCCGTCGCGACGCCTTCGGGAAACTGCAGCGGCTGATCGATGATGAGCGCGCGGCGCAACGGGATCGTGAACAGCACGCCGAGGATGCCGCCGAAGCCGGCGATGAGCGTGGTCTCGAGATACGAGAACTCTTTCCACACGCCGAGCAAGACGAGCGCGGGCAACGTGAAGATCGCGCCGGCGGCGAGGCCTTCACCTGATGCCGCCGCGGTCTGCACCGCGTTGTTCTGCAGGATGTTGCCGCGGCGAAGCGCGCGGAAGATGCCCATCGAGATCACGGCCGCCGGCACCGACGCCGACACGGTCATGCCCGCGAACATGCCGAGATATGCATTCGCGCCGGCAAGCACCATCGAGAGCAGGCTGCCGAGGATCAAAACGCCGATCGTCAGCTCGGGCAGCGTCTGCGTTGCTGGGATGTAAGGCTCGACGGCGCGAGGGCCGTCTCCGACTTCCGCCATGCGCGGACAATGATCGGGAAACGTCAGCCGATCAAGGGGCGTCAGGCATGTTGCGTTAGCCGCACCAAAACGCCATCACATCGCTGGATTTCGTGGCCACGACCGGAATGGGCTCGATCGACGCGAGCACGTGGTCGAATGCGTCGAGCTTGGTGCCAACGGGTGCGATCGAGCGCACGTAGTAGTCGTAACGCTCGTCGGTCACCGCCGCGACGACGACAACCATGCTCTCGACGACGCGCTCCCATCGATAGCCGGTGAGCCGACCAAGGACGAGCGGCATCTGGCTCGGCTCGCCGGCGACCTCCGCCATGCCGAGCAACGTCCGCACGAGCGATGCTTCCGCGCGTGCGTACGATGGCAGAGCCCACGGCACGGTCAGCGACAAGCGCTCCGCCGGGTACGAAGGCGCAAGCCACGTCTCATCGCCGTTCGCCGCCTCGACACGACGCCAACCCGCCGGCGGTTGATAGCGAAACCAACGTCGCCGCGAGGAGCCGCAGTAGAACTTCATCGCAGGCACGAGCTCGCGCATGCACCGCTCGACCTCCGCCATGTCACCGGTGCCGACCGCACAGACATAGCTGTCATCGAGGAACACGAAGCCGACGACGGAGCTCTCGGAGCGCGCGAGTGCCGCGAGCTCGCCCTCGTGCGTGACGAGGTACTCGACGTGCGCGCTGCAGGCGAGCTCTTCGAACATGCGCGCTCGATCAAACGGCCGAATGCCTTCGTCGATCACGATGCGGCCCGCGTCGCAGACCAGCTCGATCGCTGGCTGCATGCGGCGGACCGTCCAGCCGGTGGGTAGCGCGAGCATCAGTAGTTCCCCGCGCCCTCGGAGCCGCCATCGCGCATGTTCGGATCCACGCGCCGCTCGCGCTCCGCCGCAGCCGCCTCGGCTTCACGACGCCGCTCGGCTGCATCGGGATCTGGAACGTTCCCCGCGCCCTCCGAACCACCATTGCGCATCTGCGGATCGACGTTCGCTTCGCGATCACGACGACGCGCGTCTGCATCCCAGCGTTCGCGCTGGCGGCGCTCGTTCTCCGCGCTATCGCCCGCGTTCCCCGGCCCACTCGTGCCGCCACCGCGCATGTTCGGATCGACTTTCGCTTCGCGTTGCGCCTCTTTCTGCGCCTTCACGAATGCTTCCATGTGCTCGCGCTCTTCGTGGTTGTGACGAAGATCGGTGTGACTCTTGTCGCTGTCGTGAACGAGATCGATCGTTCCGTCTTTTACGAGATTCATCCCCTCGACGAACTCGCCGCCTTGCACCGCATTGACGACACCACCCGCGAGCTCGGCAATTCCGAGTGCGCCGCCGAGAAACGGCACGCCCTTGATCCAGTCGTAGTTCGCTTCGCCCCTGTAGTAGTCCTCTTCGTCGAACTCGTGCTTGCGATGTGCATCCTGCGCTTTCGCGGAGTGCGTGGCGATGTTGTACGCCGCGGCGCCAATGCCGAAAAACGGCAGCGACTCTTCGGCCTCGGTCCCGAACGCCTTGCCGATTTTCTTCCAAGCGCCCCAGCCAGCGCTAGCTTCCTTCTGTGCATCCTTGGCCGTTTTCCAGCCGTCGCCGTCTCCATCTGCTTTGCCCATCACCTCGATAGCGTGGGGGAGGTCGCGGGTTGTGACCGAAAACAGCGTAAGTGGCAGAGATGCTACGCCATCAACGCGCGTAGACGCGGCTCGATCGATGGCTCATCTCTCAATTCAAGCAACGGCTGCAGCTCGGTCCAGATGAGCTCGCGATCGAGCGATGGTCCCTGGCGATCGACGATGCCTCGGATGTCGAGCCAGTCCTTTTCGCGCGCGGCAAATGCCTTATGGACGATGAGATCCTCGGCCGAACACGTCGTGACAGACGCCGCATCGCCAATCGCAAACGGCGACGCGCGGTCGACGGAGCGCTCCTCGAACGGCATCGCGCCAAGCGAGACATCGACGTGCACGCCATTGCTTGCCATAGCGAGCAGCGTGCGGTGATCCAAGGCGAACTGCTTTGCATCGCCGATCCGGCCGCGCAAGCCCGCGAGCAATGCGTCCACGAATGGCTCTTCGCTCCCGAACCCGGTGATCACGGTGAGGTCGACGTCGGCCGTCATGCGAGGTTGTCCCCACCGTTGAACGGCGAGGCCACCGATGAAGCAGAAGCGCAGCTTCGCGCGACGGCAGAGCTGCTCGACCTCCAGTGCGGCCGCGAAGATCGGGTTCATTTCGCGCGCCGGAACCAGCGCTGCTGTTCGACAAAGCCTGACGTTGTGCGCCGAGCAGCCATGAGGTCAAGTGGCGGCGGGACCGCGAGCAACGCCTCGCTCATTTCGAGCGCACGGACGGGATCGAGATGCCGCAACTCCTCGCGTTCGATCTCGGCGATACGACGCGCACCTTCATCGCGCTGACGAAGCCACGCGTCCGCGAATGCAGGCCGTTCGACCATCGATCAAAGGATAGCCCGAACGTTTGTCATAGCATCGCTATTTCGCGCTGCTACTTGATCCTTCTCGACGGTCGCGCGACGGTCCCGGCTAACGCGAAACCGGGGTTGGTGCGTTCCCAGTAGCGCAGTCGGAGGTTCGATCTTCGTGAAGGCTAATCGATCGCTTGCAGCGCTAACTTTGCTTTCGTTTGTCGCCACGTCATGCGGCGGTAAGCGCGTCTCGCAGCCCCCGTCACCACTCGGCGGACCATCGCCACTTAGCGATCAGGCCCTCCTTCAGCGCAGGGAGCTGCCCGAGGGGCTCGATATGCGCGTCTCGGATGGCCGGCAAGGACCGGCGCCGTTCGATCGCGCGAAGCTCGCGCCCGCGACGAAGATTTCAGACGCCGATGCGCAGGCGTTGCTGTCGCGCGCGAAGCCGCTCAAGGCCGATGCGCAGGACAAGCAGAGCTTCGCGCTGCGCGGCAAGTCGCAGCCGCCGCCGAAGACCGGGCAGGTGATCAAAGCCGCGTTTCCGCCGCCGCCTTCGAGCGCGCCACCGCCGAAGACGAACGATAAACAGCTCCGCGTGCTGCGCTGGATGCCCGAAGGCCCGGTGCCGCTCGCGCCCGAGCTCAGCGTTACGTTTAGCCAGCCGATGGTCGCGGTGACATCGCAAGACGATGCCGCAGCGACGAAGCCCGTGATGTTGTCGCCGCAGCCGAAGGGCAAGTGGCGTTGGATCGGCACGCGCACGATCTTGTTCGACCCCGAGGTGCGATTTCCGCAGGCGACCACGTATCGCGTAGAGATTCCCGCCGGAACGAAGAGCGCGAACGGTGGCGTGCTCAAGGACGGCGTGAAGTTCACGTTCGAGACGCCGCCGCCGAGCATCGTGCAGAGCTATCCGAGCAGCGGGCCGCAGAAGCTCGACGTGCCGATGTTTGTGCTCTTCGATCAGAAGATCGATCCGAAGGCGGTGCTCGCGAAGGTGAAGGTGACGGCGAACAACGAGACGTATCCGATCGAGCTCGTCGATCAGTCGAAGGACAAGACGCTCGCGAGCATGATCGAGGCGGCGCACAAGAACGAGCAGGATGGGCGCTGGCTCGCGTTTCGCGCGACGAAACCGTTTCCGAAGGATACCGACGTTCGCGTCGAGCTCGCGGCGGGTCTGCCGTCGGCGGAGGGGCAGAACACGACGAAAGCGGAGCAGTCGTTTTCGTTCCGCACCTATCCGCGGCTGCGCATCGAAGAAGCGCAGTGCGGCTGGAGCGGCCCGTGTCGGCCCGGAATGCCGTTTACGATTCGCTTCAACAATCCGCTCGACGAGGAGCGGTTCGACGAAGCGCAGGTCTCGATCGCGCCGGAGATTCCCGGCGTCAAGCTCGTGCAGTCGTACGGCACGATCACGATCAGCGGCGCGACGGAAGCGCAGACGACGTATAAGGTCATCGTCGGCAAGAGCGTCACCGATGAGTTCGGCCAGACACTCGGCAAGGACACGCCACTCGATTTCAAAGTCGGCGATCCGATGCCGACGTTTTACGGGCCGCAAGGCATGGTCGTCGTCGATCCGGGCGCGAAGCGACCGACGCTCGATGTGTTCACGACGAACTACGAGCAGCTCAAAGTTCGGCTCTACACGGTGCAGCCGAGCGACTACGACGCGTTTGGCATGTACCTCCGCGAGCGCTGGCGTCACGACAATCCGCCGAAGCTGCCCGGTCGAAAAGCGTTCGACAAGCTCGTGCGCACGAGCGGGACGAAGAACAAGCTCGCCGAGACCAGCATCGACCTATCGCCGGCGCTGAGCGGCGGGCTCGGCCACGTGATCGCCGTCGTCGAGCCGTATCCGTGGACGCAACCGCAATCGCCGCCGCAGCTCGTCACGTGGGTGCAATCAACGCGACTCGGCATCGACGCGACGGTCGATAGCGATACCTTGCTCGCGTTCGCGACCGAGCTCGCGAGCGGCAAGCCGGCCAAAGGCGTCGACCTCGAGATTCGTCCGTTCGGCATCCACGGCAAGACCGACGACAAAGGCCTCGCCACCCTCGCGCTCGGCAATCGGTCGATCAAAGGCGCGCACCTGCTGCTCGCGCGGCGCGCCGACGACATCGCGTTTGTCTCCGACGATGGCGGCTACTGGAGCGAATACGGCAGCTGGGTGAAGCAGCCGCGCAGCAAGAGCCTCGCCTGGTACGTGATCGACGATCGCAAGATGTACAAACCCGGCGAAGAGGTCTCGCTCAAAGGCTGGCTGCGCACGATCGATCAAGGCAAGAACGGCGACGTGCTGGGCCTCGGCGGCGAGGTCACGTCGGTCACATATAAGGTGACGGACGCGCAGAACCGCGAGCTCGCGCATGGCCAGGCGAGCGTCAGCGCCGTCGGCGGCTTCGACTCGAAGTTCACGCTGCCCAAGACGCCAAACCTCGGTTACGCGTACGTGCGCTTCGAGACGCAAGGCCGCCGCAAGGAGCAATACACGCACGGCTTCCAGATCGAAGAGTTCCGGCGGCCGGAGTTCGAAGTCCAAACGCAGGCCAGCCAGGGGCCGTTCCTCGTCGGCGGCGCGGGCGACGTCACCGTTAGCGCGAAGTACTACGCGGGCGGACCTCTGCCGGGCGCGCCCGTGCACTGGGATTTGAACGCGAGCCAGACGAACTTCACGCCACCCAATCGCGACGACTTCATCTTCGGCGAGTGGCAACCGTGGTGGGGCTACCAGCGCTGGTACGGCGAGGACGCGTCGCCGCGCGCGAAGGATTGGTCGCACGCGGGCAAGACCGATGCGACGGGCGCGCATGTCCTTCATCTCGACTTCTTGTCGCTCAATCCCGCGCTGCCGATGTCTGTCGTGGCGAACGCGAGTGTCACCGATGTCAATCGGCAGACGTGGTCGAGCGCGGCCGCGCTGATCGTGCATCCATCGTCGCTCTACGTCGGGCTCAAGACGAAGAAGCCGTTCGTCGAGAAGGGCGTGCCGTTCGACCTCGACGTGATTGGCGTCGACCTCGACGGCAAAGCAGCGCCCGGCGCCGCGATCGAGGTCAAGGCCGTGCGCCTCGACTGGGAATTCAAGAAGGGCAAGCTCAAGCGCAAGGAGCTCGATCCGCAGGTCTGCACCGTGAAGGCCGCGAAGGATCCAGTGCCGTGCTCGTTCGCGACGAACAAGGGCGGCACGTACGAGGTGCTCGCGACGATCGTCGATGCGAAGGGTCGCGCGAATCAGACGAAGTTGACGTTTTGGGTCGCGGGCGGCGAGCAGCCACCTGAGCGCGACCTCACGCGCGAGCGCGTCGAGCTGATTCCCGACAAGCAGGAATACCGCGCCGGCGAGACGGCGGAGTTGCTCGTGCAGGCGCCGTTCTATCCAGCGGAAGCGCTTGTCACGTGGCGGCGCAGCGGCATCGTCAAGACGGACCGCTTCACGATGAGCGGGCCGACGGCGACGATCAAAGTTCCGATCAGCGATGCGATGACGCCGAACATGTACGTGCAGGTCGAGCTCGTCGGCATGGCTTCGCGCACCGACGATCACGGCAAGCCCGATCCGAAGCTACCGAAGCGCCCCGCATATGCCGGCGGCGTGCTCAATCTGGCGGTGCCGCCAAAGCAGCGCACGCTCAAGGTGACGGTGCTGCCGAGCGCCGCGAAGCTCGCACCCGGCGAGCGCACGAAGCTCACACTCGACGTACGCGACGCGCACGGCAAACCGGTCGCGAATGCCGAGGCAGCGGTGATCGTCGTCGACGAAGCGATCCTCGCGCTCACCGGGTATCAGTTTCCAAACCCGATCGACACGTTCTACGGCATGCGCGACGCCGGCGCGCGGGACTTCTACTCGCGCAGCTACGTCAAGCTCGCGAAGCCCGACCTCGGCGCGATCGCGCAGCACTCGAGCGACCAAAGCACGATGGGGCGGCTCGTCACCGAACGTAACTTCGAGGCCAAGCCGATGGAAGCGCCGATGGCCGATGCGCCGGCACCGCCGCCGCCCCCGAAGACGCCGGCTCCGGCAAGCGGTGAAGCATCCGGCGGCAAAGCTGCGCCGAAGCCGATCGCGATTCGCTCGAACTTCAATCCGCTCGCCGCGTTCTCGCCGGCCGTCAAGACCGGCGCCGATGGCAAAGCGATTGTCGAGATCGCGATGCCCGATAACCTCACGCGCTATCGCGTCGTCGCGATCGCGGTCGCCGGCGACAAGCAATTCGGCAAAGGCGAAAACGCGATCACGGCGCGGCTGCCCCTGATGGTGCGGCCGAGCCCGCCGCGCTTCCTCAACTTCGGCGATACGTTCAAGCTGCCCATCGTCGTCCAGAACCAGACCGATGCGCCGATGAGAGTGCGCGTCGCCGTGCGTGCGACGAACGCCGCGATCACGGACGGCGCGGGGCGCGAGCTCACCGTGCCCGCGAACGATCGCGTGGAAGTCCAGTTCCCCGCCGCGGCAGAGATGGCGGGCACAGCGCGCTTTCAGATCGTCGGCGCCAGCGGCACGCACAGCGATGCCGCCGAGCTCGCGTTGCCGGTGTGGACGCCCGCGACGAGCGAAGCGTTCGCGACGTACGGCGTGATCGATGACGGCGCGGTCAAACAACCGGTGCAGCTCCCCGGCAAGGTGATCCCGCAGTTCGGCGGCCTCGAAATCTCGACGGCGTCGACGAACCTGCAAGCGCTCACCGATGCGCTGCTCTATCTCGTGCAGTATCCGTTCGACTGCGCCGAACAGCGTGCATCGCGGATCGTAGCGATCGCCGCGCTGCGCGATGTGCTCGAGCAGTTCGAGACCAAGGACATGCCATCACGCGCCGCGCTCGAGAAGAGCGTCGCCGAAGACATCGATCACCTCTCGCAGATGCAAAACGGTGACGGCGGCTACGCGTTCTGGGATCGCGGCTTTCCCTCGAACCCGTATCTCAGCGTGTTCGTCACGAGCGCGCTGCAACACGCGAAGGCGAAGGGCTTCAAAGTGCCGCAGCAGATGATCGATCGCGCGAAGCCGTACCTGCAGCAGATCGAGACGAAGTATCCCAGCTACTACCCGCAAGAAGTGCGCTGGTCGATCAGCGCGTATGCGCTCTACACGCGCAAGCAGATCGGCGATGTCGACATCGCGAAGGGCCAGAAGCTGCTCAAAGACGCAACCGTCGACAAGCTGCCGATGGAAGCGAAAGGCTGGCTGCTCGCGCTGTTCGCGCAGAACGCGCAAGCCGCCGACGAGCGCAAGCTACTCGTCAAGAACGCGCTCAATAAAGTGAGCGAGACCGCGGGCGCCGCTAACTTCACGACGGGCTACGGTGACGGCAATTATCTGTTGCTGTCGTCGGACCGCCGCGTCGACGGCGTCATGCTCGACGCGCTGATCCAAGAGCAAAAGAATCTCGATCTGATCCCGAAGATCGTGACCGGGCTGCTCGCACATCGCAAAGCGGGCCGCTGGCTCAACACGCAGGAAAACGCGTTCGTGCTGCTCGCGCTCGATCGCTACTTCGAGACGTACGAGAAAGTCACGCCCGACTTCGTCGCGCGCGTCTGGCTCGGCAACGATGCCGCCGGCGATCACGCGTTCAAAGGCCGCAAGACCGATAGCTACGACATCGCGATCCCGATGACGTTCGTCGCGAGCCACGACAAGCAGCCGCTGACGATCCAGAAGTCGGGCAAAGGCCGCCTCTACTATCGCGTCGGGATGAGCTACGCGCCGGCGAGCCTGCGGCTCGAGGCTGCGGATTATGGCTTTGTCGTTCAGCGCGTTTACGAAGCCGTCGACAATCCGCACGACGTCACGCGCGCAAAAGATGGAACCTGGCACATCAAGGCGGGGTCACGCGTACGCGTGCGACTGACGATGGTCAACGAGAACCGGCGCTATCACGTCGCGCTCGTCGATCCGTTGCCCGCGGGTCTCGAGGCGATGAACCCGCGGCTTGCGGTCACCGGCCCGATTCCGCTCGATCCCAAAGAGCAGAAGGCGCGCGGCCGCTACTGGTGGTGGCTCGGCCCGTGGTACGAGCATCAGAACATGCGCGATGAACGCGTCGAGGCGTTTACCGCGCTGCTCTGGGAAGGCGTTCACACGTACGACTACGTCGCGCGCGCGACGACGCCCGGCAACTTCGTCGTGCCTCCGCCCAAAGCGGAGGAAATGTACATGCCCGAGACGTTCGGTCGAGGAGCCAGCGATCGCGTGATCGTTGAATAAGGAGAGCCCGTGAAGACTCGTGCATTGCTCATCACCCTGCTTGCCGGCTGCACGTGCGGCAACAAGTCCAAACCGCCGGCACCGAGCGCGAACGTCGTCAAGAAGCAGGCGAAGGACATCCCCGACGGGCTCGACCTGCGCCTCTCGAACGGCAAGGCCGGGCCACCGCCGTTCGATAAATCAAAGCTCGCACCGGCGACGAAGATTCCCGATGCGGAGGTGCAAACGATCTTGTCGCGCGCGGATGCGCTCGTGATGGAGAAGACCGATCAGCAGAACTTCGCGCTGCGTCCGTCGTCGCAACCGCCGCCGCGCACCGGCGAGACGATCAAAGAGGCGTTCCCACCGCCGGCCGCATCGCTGCTGCCGCCGCCAAAGGCGACCGACTCGAGCAAGGGCCTCAGCGTCTTGCGGTTCATGCCCGAAGGCGAAGTCGAGCTCGCGCCGTCGCTGTCGGTGACGTTTAGCCAACCGATGGTGCCGGTGACATCGCAAGAGGACGCCGCGAAGACAACGCCCGTCAAGCTCACGCCGACGCCGAAGGGCAAGTGGCGCTGGCTCGGCACGCGCACGATCATGTTCGATCCGGACGTCCGCTTTCCGCAAGCGACGACGTACAGCGTGCGGGTACCGGCGGCCACGAAGAGCCAGACCGGCGCGGTGCTCGGCAAAGACCACACGTTCACGTTCGAGACGCCGCCGCCGAAGCTCGTAGGTCACTTTCCGGGAGATGGCGTGCCGCAGCAGCTCGATGTGCCGCTGTTCGTCAGCTTCGATCAGAAGATCAATGCGCAGGCGGTGCTCGCGCAGATCAAGGTGAAGGTCGCGGGGCAGACGCAAACGAACGATCCGTGGGGCGGTACCGGCGGCACGCCGGTGGCGGTGCGCATGATGACCGTCGCGGAGATCCACAAGCACAAGCAGCTCGCGAGCACGATCGAGCAGATGAAGAAGGAGAACGATGGGCGCTGGCTCGCGTTCAAGCCGGTCAAGCCGCTGCCCGCGGATCGCGAAATCGTCGTCGAGATTCCCGCCGGCACGCCATCGGCGGAAGGCCCGAACAAGACGAAGTCGATGCAGTCGTTCTCGTTCCGCACGTATCCACCGCTGCGCGTGGACGAAGCGGACTGCGCGGGCCGCGATGTGTGCCGGCCCGGCATGGCGCTGTGGTTTCGCTTTAACAACCCACTCGATGCCGAGAAGTTCGACGAGAAGCTCGTCACCGTCTCGCCCGAGATCCCCGACATGCGGGTCCTGCAACAGGGCACGATGGTCTCGGTCATCGGCGCGACGAAGGCGCACACGACATACAAAGTCTCGATCGCGAAGTCGCTCACCGACGAGTTCAAGCAGACGCTCGGCAAAGAAGAGTCGCGCACGTTCAGCGTCGGCGATGCGAACCCGACGTTCTTCGGGCCGTCGGGCGTGGTCGTGCTCGATCCCGCGGGCAACAAACCGACGCTCGATTTCTTCTCGACGAATTACGAATCGCTCAAGGTGCGGCTCTACGCCGTCGAGCCGAGTGACCTCGTCGCGTATGGCCACTTCGTCGAGCGTCAGTGGGACGAGAAGCATCCGCCGACGCCACCGGGCCGCAAGGTGTTCGACCAGCTTGTCAAGACGCCGGCGACGCGCAACGAGCTCGTCGAGACGCAGATCGATCTCGGGCCGGCGCTCAACAAATCCGGCTTCGGTCACGCGATCGCGATCGTCGAGCCGCATCCGTGGACGGAGCGGTACGCGCCGCCGCGCATGATCGCGTGGGTGCAGGCGACGAAGCTTGCCGTCGATGCACACGTCGATGGCGAGAGCTTGCTCGCGTTTGCGACGGATCTCGCGACGGGCAAACCGATCGGCGACGTCGAGCTCGAGATCCGACCGTTCGGCATCAAGGGCAAGACCGATGCGCAGGGTCTCGCGAAGCTGCCGCTCGGCAACAGCAACCGCGGCGCGCACTATCTGCTCGCGAAGAAGGGCGATGACGTCGCGTTCGTCGCCGAAGATCAGGGCTACTTCGATGACTACGGCGGCTGGTTCAAGCAGAAGCGCGAAAAGCAACTCGCGTGGCACGTGTTCGATGACCGCAAGATGTACAAGCCCGGCGAAGAGGTCTCGCTCAAGGGTTGGTTGCGCGTGATCGATTACGGCAAGGAAGGCGATGTCAGCGCGCTCGCCGGCGCGGTGACGAGCGTCAGCTATCGCGTCACCGATGCCGTTGGCAACGAGATCGGCAAAGGCACGATGCCGGTCAATCCCGTTGGCGGCTTCGACACGAAGTTCACGCTGCCGAAGACGCCGAACCTCGGCAGCGCGCAGGTTCGCCTCACCGCGCAAGGCAAGATGAAGAGCGAGACCGTGCACGTGATCCAGGTGCAGGAGTTCCGGCGCCCGGAGTTCGAAGTCTCGGCACAGGCGAGCCCGGGTCCGTTCATCATCGGCGCGGGCGGCGACGTCACCGTCGACGCGAAGTACTTCGCGGGTGGCGCGCTACCGGGTGCGCAGGTCAACTGGTTCGTGACCGCGAACCAAACGAGCTACACGCCGCCGAATCACGATGACTACGTGTTTGGCCAGTGGGTGCCGTGGTGGGGCTACCGCGGCTGGAACGCCGAAGATGAAGAGGGCCAGTCCAAGCCGCAGCCGACATGGCAGCACCAAGCGACGACCGACGCGCTCGGCGAGCACGTGCTGCATATGGATTTCTTGAGCGCGAAGCCATCGATGCCGTTTCAGGTCACCGCGAACGCGAGCGTGATGGATGTCAATCGCCAGATGTGGAATGCATCGACACAGCTGATCGTGCATCCGGCGTCGCTCTATGTCGGCGTCAAGACGAAGCGGCCGTTCGTCGAGAAGGGCACGCCGTTCGACATCGATGTGATCGCGACCGACATCGACGGCAAGCTACAGCCCGGCGCGAAGATCGAAGTCAAAGCAGCGCGCCTCGACTGGGAGTACAAGAACGGTCGCTACAAGTCGAAGGAGGTCGATCCGCAGGCGTGCAACGTCGTCGCAAAGGCGGCGCCGCAGCCGTGTCAGTTCCAGACGAAGAAGGGCGGCACGTATCAGATCGTCGCGACGATCGTCGACGACAAGGGCCGCGCGAACCAGACCAAGCTGACGTTCTGGGTCGGCGGCGGCGAGAACCCGCCGGCGCGCGAGGTCCAGCAAGAGATCGTCCAGCTGATTCCCGACAAAAAGGAATACACGCCCGGCAACACGGCGGAGCTGATGGTGCAAGCGCCGTTCTATCCGGCGGAAGGTGTTGTCACGTGGCGACGCAGCGGCATCGTCAAGGTCGAACACATCGCGCTGACGGGCCCGACGACGTCGCTCAAGGTGCCGATCGCCGATTCGATGGTGCCGAATCTGTACGTGCAGGTCGATCTCGTCGGCCAAGCTGCGCGGACCGATGACAAAGGCAATCCCGATCCGAAGCTGCCGAAGCGCCCGGCGTATGCCGTCGGCTCGATCAACTTGCCGGTGCCGCCGAAGCAACGCGCGCTGAGCGTCGCGGTGACGCCGAGCGCGACGAAGCTTGGTCCCGGTGAGCAAGCAACGCTCGCGATCGAGGTCAAGGATGCAGCGGGCAGGCCGGTGGCCGATGCCGAAGCGGCCGTCATCGTCGTCGATGAATCGGTGCTGTCGCTGACGGGCTACCAATTCGCCGATCCGATCGATTCGTTCTATCCAGCGCGCGGTGCCGACACGCGCGATTTCTACGAGCGCGCGTACGTCAAGCTCGCGAAGCCCGATGCGAATGCGGTCGGG
>Ga0070698_100002030_pt1 | contig 22500 bp, 23 predicted proteins | sample KBSK1502metaG_FD_65477 | JGI IMG/M metagenome (GOLD analysis project Ga0070698, IMG submission 65477) | Corn, switchgrass and miscanthus rhizosphere microbial communities from Kellogg Biological Station, Michigan, USA - KBS K1-50-2 metaG | ecosystem: Host-associated > Plants > Roots >...
GTCGCCGCGCAGGCAGATCGCGTCGCCCGACACGATCTTAACGCCCAACGCACAGGCGTGTAGCGTGAAGTTGCCCGCCCAACCGCGTGGAAGATTCCCCCAGAGTCGCACGCGGTAGGCGGCGCCCTCGCGAAAGCAGTCCGATCCATCGTCGCCGCGGTTGCAGCGATCCATGATGGATTCGAGCGCGAGCCGTTCCGCGCCCATGCGCGACCCCCCAATGAATGAGGTAGCAACTGCTGTGCCGGTCCTTCTGGGCCACCTTCGGCTCAACCCGGCGAGCGCAGCGGCGAACGCGCCTCGCCGGCGGGCAGGATTTCGCCCGGTTGCTGAGCAATCAAGACGGGCTCGGCGTGGCGCGGGTGGAGTCCCGCCAACGCGATCCTCCGTTCCCCGCCGTTCAGAGTCCACCGCCAGAGGGCCGAGTGCTGAGAGCGTGAGTATGGTGCGCAGCGCCCACTCAACTAGCACCGCGCTCGAGGCGCCAGGTCAGCCGAAGCTGCAGCTCCATTGGCGGCTCCGGCGATCGCGCCGGTGTGGATGGCTGGGTTGGCGGGTGTCCGGGGCTCCGGAATCCCACTCATCCGCGCGAGCGGAGACGAAACCGGATGTGATCGGCACCGTGGCGCCGCGACGCTGTCCGAGCTGACTGATAGTCGCAGGCTATTCAAGCTGGATTCTCTCCGCGTCCGAGAAGTATCATTCTGTCCAATGACCCCGTCGGCGGAGTGAAGCCCGCGCACGCATGTTCGTGGTGCGCCATGAACGCAAGAGCCAGTCGGAGATGCTGAAGGACCGCGCGACGCTGCACCTGTGCTGGAAGACGGCCACCCAAGGCGGTCTTCACGGACGTTCCCGGTAGACCGCGTGCAGATGAGCGCGGTCGAAGCGCAAGGTGTTCAAGGGACGAACTCCGGGGTATCGGACCAACCACCCTACGCCGATTCGGGATTCGGTGCATACTGCCTGTCGGCCCGGCGCGTTTCTTGGCGTCGCGATCCCTCGGACGCTTCCAGCATCGCAACCTGGCCGCGGTTGCCCTCAAGCCCCAGTTGTCCGCCGGAGTGTGTCGTGTCCCCCAAGAAGCGCCTCCTGACCAAGGAGGACGGCCCGCCCGTCACGGTCTTGAATGCGGCAGGCACCTCGGACGTCGTGCTCGTCTGCGACCACGCCGGCCGGCAGATTCCAGCCGCACTCGGCACGCTGGGCCTCTCCGAGCGCGAGCTCGGCAGTCACATCGCGTGGGACATCGGTGCACGCGGCGTGGCGGAATCGCTGGCGGATCGCCTCGACGCACCGCTGATCCTGCAGCACTTCTCGCGGCTCGTGATCGACTGCAACCGGCTGCCCTCGGCGTCCGACTCGATCACCACCGTCGCGGAGTGGGGACCGGTGAGCGGCAATGAGCACCTCGAGGCCGCGGAAATCGCCGCACGGCACGCGGAGATCTTCGTCCCATACCACGACGCCCTCGCCGCGCTGCTCGACAAGCGCAAGGCCGACGGTCGCCGGCCGGTCCTGCTCGCCATCCATTCCTTCACGCCTTCGCTGCGCGGCATCGACCGGCCCTGGCATGTCGGCGTGATGCACGGACCTGCTCCGGGCCTGGCCACTGCGGTGGTGGAATTCCTGCGTCGCGATCCGCGCCTGGACGTCGGCGTCAACCAGCCATTCGCCCTCGACGACGAGGTCGACTACACGCTGCCGCACCACGGGGCGGCGCGCGGCATTCCGCATCTCGGCATCGAGATCCGGCAGGATCTCGTCGCGGACGAAGCCGGCCAGAAATCCTGGGCCGGACGGCTGGCCAGCCTGCTTCGGCAACTGGAGCCTTCGCTGAGCCGCGACGGATGAGCATGCACATCCGAATCGGCTACGAGCTGGTCTCCTGCACAGCTTCGCCAGGACGGAGTAGAACTCGTCGAGTCGAATCCGATTCCCGCTCGTGAAGCCGGTGGCAACCCGCACAGGCTACGATTGCGTCCTTCATCCGATACCGCCGATGACCGACGCACAATCCTCACTCCGGCTGCTCCTGGACGACGCTGCTCCGTATCGCGAGGCATTGGAGCACCACTCGCTCTATCAGGAGCTGACCTCGCTCACCCGCATTCGGTGCTTCCTGGAGCACCATGTGTTCGCGGTGTGGGACTTCATGAGCTTGATCAAGGGCCTGCAGCGTCACCTCACTCGTGTCGAAGCTCCTTGGCTCCCCGTCGGCGACGCGCGCATCCGCCGGCTGATCAACGAGGTCGTTCTGGCCGAGGAATCGGATGCGCTACCGGACGGGCGGGTGTGCAGTCATTTCGAGCTCTACCGCGAAGCGATGCAGAGCGCCGGCGCTGACGTCTCCCCAGTAGCCTTGTTCACCGAGGCCCTCGAGCGCGGCCTACCTGCTACCCAGGCGCTTCGCAAAGCCCGCGCTCCGCACGCAGCGCAAGCCTTCGTTGCCGAGACGCTGGACGTGGTGGAGCGCAATCAACCGCATGAGCTGGCGGCCGTCTTCGCGATTGGCCGCGAGCAGATGATCCCGGCGATGTTCGTGCGCATCGTGGAGGCCGTTGCGCAATCGCACCCCGACGAGCTGCGGCCGTTTCACTCGTATTTGCGGCGGCACATCGAGGTCGATGCCGCGGAGCACGGACCCGCCGCTCTCGAGATGCTCGCAAGGCTTTGCGGTGGCGATCCTGCGAAGTGGAAGGAAGCGACGGCAGCCGCCATCTCGGCACTCGGTTCCCGTCGGCGATTCTGGGACCGCATCTTGGGACTCGTGGCGACACAATGATCGCGAGGCCTTAGCGTCACGGCTGTCAGCCGTACCGACCGAGAACGCGATCGCTTTTCCGTCCGGCGAAATTACGGCGTCGAGGATCCCTTCGATCGGCGACGGTACCTTCTCCTCATCGCCGGTCTCCGTATCGAGGCGGATCAGCGCTCGCGTCGGACCCGCTCAGGTGCGCGGGCGATCTCCGATCCAGTAACGAGGTCCGGGACCCAGACGGCCGGCGCGATCTGCGGGATTGGCGAGCCGGCAGCGAGCGAGAGAGAGGCAGCCGCAGCCGATGCAGCCGGTGAGTCCGCGCTTGAGACGTTCGAGCTCGGCGATGCGCTCGTCGATCCGCGCGGTCCACGTACGCGAGAGTCGCGACCAGTCGCGCCGCGTCGGTGCGCCGTCAGTCCGGAGCTTGGCGAGCTCCGCGCCGATCTCGTCGAGCGAGAGGCCGATCCGCTGTGCGAACACGATGAATGCGATGCGTCGTAGCACCGCTTGCCGATAGCGGCGGTGGCCCGAGCCAGCTCTTTCGGATCGGATCAGGCCGCGGTCCTCGTAGAAGCGAAGCGCCGATGCCGCCACGCCGCTGCGACGCGCGACCTGACCGATCGTGAGGAGGGGTCCGCCGACCATCTAGTTGGCGATTCCGACCGCCCGCCCAATCGTCTCGGGTCGCTCGAGAGCGCGAAGCATGAAATGGGCGACGTCGGCGCGTGAAATGAGCAGGCCCCGTCGAAGGTTCTGTCCCAACGCGGTCCGATAGGTGCCGGTGAGTGGTCCGTTCGTCAGTCGTGGCGGCCGCACGACGGTCCAGTCGAGACCGCTGTCCCGCAGGAGGTCTTCCATCAGCGCGAGGTCCGCGTAGGGCCGGCGAAGCACAGCCTTCGCCAGCGGACCGAGCAGGGTCCGCATGAAGAACCCCTCTCCCGGGTCGTGCTTGGGCGGCGTTGAGCGACCCGGCGAAGGCACCGTGGAGATCGGCGCAGCGCTGATGACGACGAGTCGGCGCACGCCCGTCGCCTTCATCGCCTGGATGATCGCGCGCGTGCCCTGCGAGGCGATTCCGCTCTCGGAGATCGACCGTGGTCCCAAACAGGAAAGCACTGCATCGGCCCCACCGACGGCGGACTCGATCACGGCGGGGTCGGCCGCCACCAGGTCCGCTGCGACGATGCGCGCGCCTTCCGGGAGCGAGTTCGGGGTTCGGACGACGGCGGTGACCGGATGACCAGCGGCGATCGCCTGCTCGAAGGCCTGTCGCCCGATCCCTCCGGTCGCGGCAAAGATCGTGAGCTTCATTCTCTCGCTCCCGGTTGGAAAAAACTGACTCGTCGATCGCGTCGGCGGCCCTGCCCGATCCGGTCGAGGCTAGCCCGGTTCCGGGGGCTTGACTTCAAGTTGACTTGAACTTGTAGGCTGACTTCTCATCCGGTCCGCGATCGAATCGAGAAGGAGCGAGTCATGACCAAGTCACGATCTGCCAGAGAGCGAATCATCGAGGAGGTGACGTCGTGGCCGGGTGTTCGCGCCGCGCCGGGCGACCTCGGGGAACTCGCCTTCCAGCTCGGCCGCCGAGAGATCGGCCATCTGCACGGCGATCGCACCGCTCACTTCGGCTTCCCGAAGAAAATCTGGGCGGAGCTGAGGAAGCAGGGGCGGATCGCGCCTCACCCGGTCTTTCCTGATCAACAGGGGCCCGCCGCCCGCCGCATCGAGGGCGAAGCGGACGTCCGCGACGTGATCGCGATGTTGCGTCTCAATTACGACCGCATCGTGGCCCGTCACGGCCTTCCTGAGGAAGCGTCCCTGGCAGAACGCCACCGCAGAGCGAACGCCAGTAGGAGGCGCGCTTCGCTTGCGACGCGCAGCTAGACTTCCGCTTCAAGCGGTGGAGACAGGCAGGATGTCCGATGTCCGCGGCGACGAAGCGCGAGAGTGGGTGAAGGCCTACTACGGCGAGCATCTGCGCAGCTCCGCGGACCTCAAGACCAACGCCTGCTGTGCATCACCGCCGCCGGCCTGGCTCGGCGACCTGCTCGCCCGCGTGCACCCCGAGGTGCAGCAGCGCTTCTACGGCTGCGGGTATCCGATCCCCGAGGCGATCGAAGGCCGCACGCTCGTCGATCTCGGCTGCGGTGCCGGCCGCGACGTCTTCCTGCTCGCCCAGCTCGTCGGACCCAAGGGTCGCGTGCATGGCGTCGATATGACGGCGGCGCAGCTCGAGGTCGCCGAGGGCCACCGTGCCTGGCACGCGGCGCAGGCGGGGCTCGAAGCGTCGAACGTGCAGTTTCATGAGGGAATGATCGAGGATCTCGCGTGCCTCGAGTTGCCGCGCGGCAGTGTCGACGTCTGCATCTCGAACTGCGCCGTGAACCTGAGCCCTCGCAAGGACCTGGTGCTGCGCGAGGTTCATGCTCTGCTCAAGGAGGGTGGCGAATTCCATCTCTCCGACGTCGTCGTCGACCGGCGGCTCGACGAGCTGGCGCAGCGCGATCCGGAGCTCTACGCAGAGTGCCTCGGCGGCGCGCTCTACCGCCATGATTTCGAGGACCTCGCCCGGCGCATGGGCTTCCTCGATCCGCGCATCGTGTCGGTGCACCCGATCGAGCTGCGCAGCGAAGGGATCCGCCGCAAGGTCGGCGCGGCGCGCTTCTTCTCGGTCACCTACCGGCTCTTCAAGCTGCCGGCGCTCGAGACGCGCTGCGAGGACTACGGCCAGGTCGCCATCTACCGCGGCGGCATCCCGCACCACGAGGCCCTGTTCGCGCTCGACGATCACCACTTCTTCGAGCGAGGCCGACCGGAGCGCGTTTGCGGCAACACCGCGGAGATGCTCGGCGCCACGCGCCTGCGCGAGCGCTTCACGCTCACCGGCGACCGCGCGACGCACTACGGGCTCTTCGACTGCGCGGGAACGCTCGCCACCGCGCTGCACGCCCAGCCCGTTACCCCGTCATCCGCAAGCTGCTGCTGAGTCGGAAATTCGGTCGTCTCGTCCAAGATCGTTGGCTGCCGCTCGGTGCGATCAACGGCTCGACAGATCACCGGACGAGGCAAGCTGGCGGTCGACAAGACCTTCGCTGACGCGACGAGCGCGCTCGACTTCTTCAACGATCGCGTTCTCGATCCCGGTAAGTTCGACCCGGACCCCGAGTCGCCGGATCTGTACTTGAACTTCCGCCTCGATCTGACCACCAACGATCCGGGCACCCGCTTCACGACGCAGCTGTTATTCGGCTCGGTTCCGGAGCCCGAAACCCTCCCGCTGCTCGCGCTGGGGCTCGTGCTGCTTGCGGCGCGGAGGCGCGTGGCGAGGGGTCCGATTTCGCCGCTGAAGCGCTAAGAAAGTTCCCCCACGAACCGCGCCACTCCGTTGCGCTGTTCGGCGCTGCCACCGCCGCCAACTAGTCTGTCTCTGGCAGCCACCTCGGCGCAGAGTCCTCAGCCGCCGTCTCTGCAGGGTTCCTCGTGCCGAGCGGGTTCCTCGTGCAGACCTCAGGGCCCGATCGCCTCGACATGCGTACGCATAGCACGCGATCTTCGCCCTTTCAGACCCCCGATTCACTGCCCAGCGGCTGAGACAGGATCCACAGGCCGATGGTGGTGAAGCCCACCATCAGTAACAGCATCGGCAACTGGCTCAGCGTGGCTTGACGCCGTGTGGGGACCATAGGCAGGGCTTCGAGATGGGCCAGATACACGCTGACGATATGGCCGAACAGGATCAGCCAGACCTGGGTGTGCCACACAACGCTGGCGTCGGGACTGATCGGCGTGGCCAGCCAGCCGGCGGTGCCGAAATTCACCAAGTCGTTCGACTCTCGAAGATCCCCTCGCGCGGCTAACGCCCGTGTAGAATGCGCTCGCCACCGGGAGGGGATATGCACCGCAACCATCTGCGCAAACTCCGGGCGCTGTGTGTTCATTCCAAGCTGACACTTGTAACTCTTCTCTTTGTCATTGATTCCTTCGGAGCCCTCTCGGCACGCGCTCTAACCCCGGCGGCGGGGGACATCATCGTCACTTTCAACTACTACACCGGCAGTACACTTGAGCCGCACGTTGGCGACTACACAGTTTCCGGTGCCCGCGCTCAGACCTTCGATGTTCCGCTAGCCCCTGATGGCACTTACGAAGCCCGCGACCTTGTCTTTGGTCCAGGCGACGCGTTTTACCTCTACAACGGGACCTTCAGTCCGACACTCGCGCGGTTCGATTTCGGCACTTCGACGTGGACCTCAAGCACTTTTGCCGGATGGAGCACCGTGAACAACACCACCTACGGTGGACTTGCCAGCTCCGGCCAGTATGTCTTCGCGTCCGACATGGCGACCGCCCCGCCAGGCGATCCGCAGGGAATTGTGCGGTTCGATACGTCGGGAGGGCCCACTGTCCGCTTTGCTCAAAACATCGCGCCTGGAGATATCAGTTTGGGTGCTGATGGAATCCTGTACGCTATTGACAGGTCATCCTCGCCCCAAAGCACGGTCTACAAGTTCGATCCGAATACGTTTGCTTCGTTGGGAACCATTCCGATCACCTTCGATGACAATCGAGCCGTCGCAGCTCTCTCCGACGATTCGATTTTTGTCGCAACGTTAGCCGGTGTAGTCACGCACTATTCGGCGGATGGCACGGTGCTAAAATCGCTGACCGTTAGCGGAGAGCACTTCTCCGACATCGATATCAGTCCCAGTGGGCAAATTGCGCTCGGCACGTCTAATGAGGGCGATGTCGTCCTCACCGACATCGGGCTCAATACATCGACGAGGTTTCACGTCCCGACGAACCTCCCCACGTTCGTTGCTTGGGTTGTTCCTGAACCCAGCACCGGCCTGCTCGTGGTCGCCGGACTGCTCGGGCTCACCGGCTGGCGCAGGGCGCGCGCCCTAGCGCGCCCTGTTTAGCTTTGCGCCCGATGCACATAGCGCGGGTGTTGGCGGCGATCTCCGCCTGCGCGGGGCCAGAGATGTCAGGCTACGCGGTTCAGCGAGCCGAGCAGGCTCGCGCGCCGGGTCGATCGAATGCTCCGAGCGACATCCGCGGCAGCGACATCGGCGGCGACGACTGACAGATCCGTGGCAGCGACTGGCCGCGGGGTTCCGGCCCGTAGTCGTTCGACGATGAGATCCGCCTCGAATCGTCGCACCGCGCCGGCTACATCTGGGGTGTCTATGTCCAGCCTGATTGCCGTCGTCTGGGTCTAGCTTCGAGGCTCACACAGGCTGCGCTCGACCACCTCGACGGGCTCGGGTGCACGCGCGTCACGCTGTACGCCTCTCGGGCCGGCGAACCCGTTTATCGAGCGATGGGATTCCGTGAGACGAACGAGCTGAGCCTCGCTCTGGACCGAGCGAAATGAGTCGCGCGCCGTGTTCGACTGCGGCCTGCGCTTCGCGATGCTGTTCCCGACCGTGGTCACGGAACCCATGGTCGTTTGCATAGCTGCGCCCCACTTACTGCCAAGAGCGAGGAGGAAGACCGTTCGGGAGTGTTCGGGGTGCTCATGAGGCCGCCCATAGAACTCGCTCGCAAGCTGGCCCAGGAGTTGCTTTCGATCGAGTAAACCTCCGCTGAGAAGGCCATGAAATGGTGTGGGCGATCCTCGGTACGGAAATCCTGTGCGTTTTCGGGCTTCTTTCACTCCTGATCTCTTTCACGACTGCTGAAAAACCAGGCAAACTGCGAAGAACACTGTTCACAAAACAAGCTCAGGACGCACCCGCGCGAGGAGCGCTCGGCCTGTATGGAGGGCCGGACTCCGCGCGCGGACTTAACGTGACCTGATTCCGCCGTTCCTGCGCAGACTTTGGTCAGCCCATCGCGCCGCAGCAAGCCGATGAGCGGTGGTTCATTCCGGTCGAGGTGACCCCGCAGGATGAAGCACGCCATCCGCTATTCGCATGGATCGGTGACGAGGTCGCCCAAGGCCGAACCTCGGGAAGCCGTAGCGGCCGGTGGCTCGTTGACGACCTGTGGGCGCTCGAAGGAGCGCGACGTCGATCCCTCCGCGGTGCGTAGGCCGCTCTTTATCGTTCGCGGCACTCCTGTCTGTTCTCATAATCCATCCGCGTGGTCAAACAGCCTCACGCCACGCATATCGACCATGAAGACCTCCGACGCGCGGTACACGGCTGGCGGCAGCCGAAGGATTAGCCCGAGGCCATGACCGAGTCGCTCTCCTTAGCGGAGCCGGAGACCCTGCTCACGCTGGCCGAGATTGCGATCACGATCGCGGGTTTTTCCGCGATCGGGGCTTCGCGACTTTGGGAAGGGTGTCCTCTGTAAAGGACGCTCCTGAGATTGCGTCGTAGGAGCAATCCGACGATCCACGAGGAAGGAGCGAGAGTAGAATCTGACGCTACGTGGCGCCCTATCACCGCCACTCGTTAGGAGCGTGGAATGAGGAAACGTGACGCGAATCGATCGAGAATGGTCCTGGGCGGAGGAATGGCCTTGATTGCCATTCCGGTGCTGCTCGCGGGATGCGCCAGCCTACCGGGCCTCGGAGGCAAGAAGCCGCCGGCGAGCGTTGCGTCGCACATCTCAGCGGCGCAGTCCGGGAATGGATTCGTCTGCACCGGAGACGCGGGCGGCTTCGGATGTGCTTGCAAGTGGGGTCACCCCAATGATCCGGTCTACTCCTGCACAGGGATGGAAGCCCTCTGCAAAGCATTCGGGTCCAGGGTCGAGTGCGACGATCAGTGGTGTTATTGCGGCGGCGTATACAAGCAGTAACGAGCGCGAATTTCAGCGCTAGCCCTGTCTGTACCCATTATTCGTCCACATTGATTTCGCTCGCGTTTCCGCACATCCCGATGATCCGCATCCGTACAAGATAAGCCGACCTCCGCTCGAGATTCAGTCTCCCACTCGACCCCAGCGGCGAGCAGAATCGCGTCATGTTCAGGGCGCTGCTCTCTCTCGTCACCTCGATGGCGCGCAGCACATTCGCCTTCTTCAGAAGTCGAGAGAACCAGGTCCTCGTCGAGCTCGCGCTTCGGCAACAGCTTTCCGTCTACGTCCATCGCCATCCGCGGCCGCGCCTCTCGCCGCTGGACCGAGGCTTCTGGGTCTTCCTCTCCCGTTTCTGGCCCCATTGGCGAAACGCCCTCGTTCTGGTTCGGCCGGCGACGGTGATCCGCTGGCATCGCAAGGCCTTCCGCGCCTACTGGCGATGGATCTCAAAACCCGGACCCGGTCGGCCTCCGATTCCCGAGGAGACGAAAACTTTGATCGCCCGGATGGCGACCGAGAACGGCTGGCGTGCCCGAAAGATCCAGGCCGAGCTGTCGAAGCTCGGAATCCACCTCGGCTTGACGACGATCTCCCGATACTTGCCCAAGGTCGACACCGGCGGGAACCCACATCAGCGGTGGATGACCTTTCTGAGGAACCACCGGGACGTGATCGCGGGGATGGACTTCTTTGTCATCCCCACCGTGCGCTTCACGCTGCTCTACGTCTGGTTCGTGCTCGATCACGGGAGACGGCGAGTCTTGCACTTCAACGTGACCCGGCATCCGTCGGCTGCGTGGGTCATCCAGCAGCTGCGAGAAGCCTTCCCCGATCACCCGACGCATCGCTATCTCGTCCTCGATAACGATGCGATCTTCTCGGCTGAGGTCGCCCTCGCGATTGCGAGGTTTGGAGTCCACCCTCAGCGAACGGCGCTGCAAAGTCCCTGGCAGAATGGGACCGCAGAACGCTTCGTGGGAACGGTTCGTCGCGAGCTCCTCGATCACGTGGTCGTCCTGGGCGAAGACCACTTGAGACGGCTGCTCCGCGAGTACGTCGCGTACTACAACGCGGAACGGGTCCACACCTCGATTGGCGACTCGCCGGCCGGGCGCTCGTCAGAAGCGAAGCCGTGGGGCGGAGCCAAGATCATTCGGCTCCCGCGTGTGGGCGGCCTCCATGGCCGCTACACGTGGCGGGAAGCTGCATGAGCGCGAGGCTGAATAATGGGTACAGACAAGCTCGTGGCCCAGAAGTACGACGCATGAGCCAGATGCGGAATGGACTCCGAGGGCTGCTCGAAGCCGCTCTCACGGAGAACTACCGACTGGGAATCACGTTGGCGTGCCGCGCATAGAGCCGCCACGTGCTGGACTCTCTCTTCCAGATGTTGGTGAAGCGTCGCTGGGTGGGTCGCCCCGCTTTGAGTCCGAAGCTCGGCGCATCAGTCAGAGGTACCAGCGTCTCAAGACCCATGATGAAGGTGAAATCCCCATCCGTGCGGCTGAACTCGATCTGTCGCTCGAAGGATGAGAAATTGATGATCCCGCCTCGCACGAAGGCATCCAAGGCCGCTCGTTTTCCAACGGAAACCTCGTAATTGGGCGCGTTCACAACAAAATCATCTGACCACAGTCGCTCGAGTGCAACGGTATCTCTCTTCAGGGCCGCGATGCGCTCCTGATCGTCCAACGCGCGGACACTCGCTTCTTCAGAAGTGGAGTTGTGAGCCATCGTTCTCCCACCGCGCCGTGGAATTGCTGTTCAATCATTTGGACAGTAGAACCAACCACGTCGAAGTGAAACGCTAGCGGGGAATGTTGGGGAGCCGATGGGGTTCCTCGCGGAACCCCTGCAGAGATAGACTGATTGGCGGAGCGAATCGAACACGAACCCACAGTACCTCTTTCTCTTTACAGCTTTCGGCAGCGATTCGCGCGAATCAGTCAGCGATCACGAATTAGGTACACGGAAAATTACTGGTGAAATCGGATCAAGCAGATCGCGACCTCGAACGGTGTCAGCGCGAGACCAGCGAATCCAGAATTCTTGACCACGGTCTCTTCCCGCTCGATGAGCTGGGAGTTGCACCTACGGGGCGTCCCCGGGCGTAGTATGCTGGGCGCGCGATGGGGGATCGGCATGCGCACCGGAACCGCGAAGCACATCACCGCCGCCGAGGCGGCCGGGCTGGTCGAGTCAGGCATGTGGCTCGACTTCGGCGTCGCGCTGTGTCAACCAGACGTGTTCGACCAGGCCCTGGCGGCGCGAACCGGCACGTAAAGATCCGCTCGTGCCTGTCGGTGAAGCCGCGCGCGTTCCTCGAGGCGGATCCGGAGAGCGCGCACTTCCAGTCCTACAACTGGCACTTCAGCGGCTACGACCGGGCCAAGCACGACGCGGGGTGCTGCACCTACATCCCGCTCAATCTCGGCGAGGTACCGGACTACTATCGCCGCTTCATCGATCGCGTCGACATCGCGGTGCTCAAGACCGCGCCGATCGACGAGCGCGGGATGTTCAACTTCGGCCCGAGCAATCTCTGGCACCGCGCGCTGGTCGAACGCGCGAAGGTGGTCATCGTCGAAGTCTCGCCGTCGCTGCCCTGGGTGCACGGCGACCAGAACGGCGTCCACGAGAGCGAGGTCGACTTCGTCATCGACGGCGACGCTGCACCGCTGGCCGAACTGAAGAATCCGCCGCCGACCGAGATCGACCGCGCGGTAGCGCGCCAGATCGCCGGCGAAGTCGAGGACGGCGCCTGCGTCCAGATCGGAATCGGCGCGATGCCGAATGCGGCGTGCTCGCTGCTCGCCGAGAGCGGAGTGCGCAATCTAGGCGTGCACACGGAGATGCTGACCGACGGAATCATCGATCTGTGCAAGGCGGGCTGCGTGACCGGTGCGCGCAAGACGCTCGATCCGGGCAAGGCCGTGTACACGTTCGCGCTCGGCTCGCAGTCGCTCTACGACGCCGTCGCGCGCAACCCGGACATGCAGTGCCGTCCGGTCGACTATACCAACCTGCCCCACCAGATCATGCAGAACGACCGCGTCGTGTCGATCAACAACACCACTCAGATCGATCTGCAGGGTCAGGCGGCGTCGGAGTCCGACGGACATCGCCACCTCACCGGCACCGGCGGCCAGCTGCAATTCGTGCGCGGCGCGTACGCGTCGAAGGGCGGCAAGTCGTTCATGCTGTTGTCGTCGACCTACGAGCGAAAGGGCGTCCGCAAGAGCCGGATCGTCCTCGATCTGACGCCCGGCAACATCGTCACGACTCCGCGATCGGACGTCATGTACGTGGTGACCGAATACGGAATGACCAATCTGAAAGCGAAGTCGGTCAGCGAGCGCGCGCGCGCGCTGATCGCGCTCGCCCATCCGGACTTTCGCGACGGACTGGAGCGTGCCGCGCGCGAGCACGGGCTGCTCCCGCGCCCCGTGGCGCTCGCTGGGAGAACCGCGCGAGTGCGTTCCTAGCAACCCCGTTTTCGGGTGCCAGAAGATTTGCAGCAACGACGCGTTTCGACGTACGCAAACCCCGCGGAACAGCGGGGATTCGGCGGTGCGGCTCTAGGCAATGTGCGTTGATGGCTGCAGAGAAGGACTCGGTGGCGGAGCAAGGAAAATGAGAACTCTCGGTACTTTTGGTCCCCACCTTCGGCGTCTCCGGGGCCCCGATCGTCAGAGCAGAGTCAGCCGCCCTAATTCTCTGTTATTCCCTGTTCCGGCCGAATTAATTCCCTGTTCGGCCCAAAAAAATTCCCTGTTATGGTCTGCAGGGAATTCCGGTGCAAGTACCCAAAAATACGTCGGTATTCAGGCCTGAAATTCGCCCGAAAACCCCGACATCGAAAGAATTCCCTGTATTTCTCCCTGTTAGCAGGGAAATCCGCCGGAGACGAGTTCGCGCCGGACTGCCACCGCCGCCAACTAGTCCGTCTCTGCAGGGTTCCTGGTGAAGAGCCCGCGAGGCGCCCCAACATTCCCCGCCAATTCGCGAGGTTTGCGCGAGCGCCCGATTTGAGGCCAAGGAGAGTTCTCGAACCCTGCCTCATTGGCGTTTCGCATGCACTTGACCATCTTCGACCCATGCGCCCCAGCCCGCGACGGTGACACCCGCGAACTTGGGAATCGGAAGGGACGGCTCGACATGGTTACCCCCGAGACGGCACGGAAACGGGTTGGACGCACGAGGATATGAACGCGCTACGCCAAAACCAATCTTGTCTAGCTTTCGGTCGGGAGTGCACCAGCCGGTGGGTTCCTCGTTAGGAGTGGACTCCAGGCCGTGGCGAAGATCAATCATGACCCGCCCACGTGTGAGGCCGACGAGATAACGATTCTCGTCTATTCTCACAATCTTCTCGCCCGGCTTCGCCTCATCGATCTCTCCCTGGAGGTCGAGCCTCCACTTGACGCCGCCGGTTGTTGTGTCGCGACCCTCGACGACGTTCGGCCGCCGCTCGTACTCCTCGGCGCTGAGAATCCGAATGTCTCCATCGCAGAGCGGCTTATCCGTGGTCGAGTCGAAGATCATCCCGCACATATCACGATCTGCAGCGACCCAACCCACCTTGCCGTCATCGTCTATGCGCGTCACTGCACCAGACTGAAGCACCTCGCCCGGTGTGATCTCCCCCACGGTTCGGTCTTTCCGAGCGAGCGACACCACCCATCCACCGGCGACACGCTGGCTGTCCCAACCGCTCTTGGGGTCGACAGGCGTCGGACCAAACAGATCAGGGACCGGCTTAGCCCACGCCATCTTCTCGCCGAAATGGTCGAAGCGGGTGATGTACACAGCTTGACCGAAGCTGGCCAGTAGCACCGTTGTGTCCGCGTCGTTGCTTGAATCGACGCTCAGCACAACCTCTTGGTTTCCCACATCCGCGGCGAGTAAGTGCTGAGAGAGTAGAGTTCCGTCAGCTTTCGAGAATCTCCACATCTCCTTTCGCGGCAACGACCACCCGCGCTCGCATGCGCACCTTGACACGACGACACAAATCGCGTTGCCACACGAAATAGCGGGCTCGGCGGACTCACCTACGAGACCAGTACGCCACCGTTCCTTTCCCGTTTCCGTCGCTACGGCGACCAGGGCGATACCCGAGTGCCGCCCGGCGAGGAAGTACGCTGTATCGCCATCGGTCAGGATGCTCGGTTCTTTCCAGTTGCTCCGGCCCGACATGTCCGAAGCCTCCCGCCACCGCTCCTTTCCGGTGGTGGGATCGAGCGCGACAACGTAGAACCCCGTTTGCCCAACGCCTCCATACACAATGCTGTCCTTCGTCGCGGAGAGCCGGGTGTGAACGGGCAATCCCTGGGCGAGCCAGCTCGATCGCGGGACGGGCACCTCGGTCGACCCGGTGTCGGTCGAGATTGACGAACACGCCGCCACGAACGCGAGCGTGACGACGCGAATCACAGCGCCGAAGTGGCGCTTCACGAATCTTCTGACGTCCTGCGAATCGTTGAGCCGTACGGTCAAACATCGAACCAGTTAGGGGTTCCGGGCGATCCCCGCAACCTCCTCGGCCACATGTTTGGGCAGCGCCTGGCTCAAGCGCGGAGGCGCCAAGCGCTCGCTCTCGAGCACGACGCGCATGGTCCGCGCGCCGGGCAGCGGATCCTCGGCGGGCGGATCCGCGCGACTTACGGCGCGGAGCGGAAGGCGACGGGGTCCGTTTGATGCAATCCGCTGGAGAGGAGCGCCGCGCGCAGGTCCTCGTAACATCCAGGACACAGGCCGTGACTAACGGGCCGAGCGCCGCCCGACGTCAGCCGGATCACCGCTCCGCACCAAGCACAGATACGCCCCATCGCGTTCCTCCTGATGTTTCTTGTCAAACGCCGCTGCATCCGGCGTGCCAACCGGCCTCTTCATGCCCCTGGTAGCTTGCGCTGCTTGCTGGCGAAGCAGTCAGGTGCTGCTTGCGGACTGGGCACGCTGTTCCTGGAGCGGTGGTCTTGCGGTTCCGCTCGACGGAAGTTCCGGGCTAAGCGTGGCGCGATGATTCCGCCAGATCGTTTCGTGGTAACGGTTCGCGGAGATCTGCTCGATCACTCCACCCGGATCTTTTCCCGCTATTCCGCGGGTTTTGCGGGAGCGCTCTCGCGAACGGGAACTGGAGAACCCTCGGAGCGGACCACGGACGCGCACCGGCCGCCCGTTTTCTCCGTGGCCCAGTGGGACGGTTGTCTGTTCTCTTTATACATCCGCCCACTCTACTTGGCTGATTCCAACTCTCGAGACATTGCTCAGGCTGCTTCACGCCACGCATACCGATGATGAAGACCTCCGACCCGAGGCGAGCCGACAACGCGGGCGTGGCACGAAGGCCTGATCTCGGTGATTCGGCTCGCGGGAGCATCCCCGATCGACGTGTGGACGCGCTCGGCGTTGTAGCACGCGACGTATTCCCCGAAGCAGTCGCCGCAGGTGGCCCTCGCTGAGCACGACTACATGATCGAGAAGCTCTCGACGAACCGTTCCCACGAATCGCTCGGCGGTTCCGTTCTATCTGGGACGCCCCAGGCCCCCGCGTCTCGACAGCCCGCGCGTACCGCAGGCCGTACGCCCAGGCCGCGCATAGAACTCGCGTGCAAGCTGGCCCGGGAGTTGCTTTCCATCGAGTAAACCGCCGCTGAGAGGGCCATGAAATGGTATGGGCGATCCTCGGTACGGAAATCCTGTGCGTTTTCGGGCTTCTTTCACTCCTGCTCTCTTTCCCAACTGCTGGAAAACCAGGCAACTGGCGAAGAGCACTGTCCACAAAACAGGCTCAGGACGCACATCGTAAAGCCTGACACCGTGGTCCGTTGGCATCGCGAGGGCTTCCGCCGCTATTGGCGATCGATTTCGATTCCGGGACCTGGAGATACTCACCGACGATCTGGTCCGCATAGCGGTACATCTGCTCGACGGCGTGGCCGTAGCGTTCTTGCTGTGCGGCCAGCTCGCCCGACAAACCCTTCGCGCGAAACAGGTGGCTAAACAAGTGCGCGGTCGTGTCGGTCGCTTCGATGTAGGTGAGCAGCACGTCGGGGCGCTGCTGCTCCCCAGGTGCAGGCCGATCTTCGAATAGCTCTGGGCCGTGGCGAGCGCGGCGGAGACCCGCTTGGATCCGAACTCAATCGTGAACTCCGTCACCCAGGGTTCTGCGAAGGGAATCGTCGGCCGAGTGCTACTGCTCGAACAAGAACACAGTCCAGCTCGTTTCGCTCGTCGAGGGCCTGGATCGCGCGCTGTACGGGAACATTACTCCGCCGTTACGGACCGGTAGACAAGCAATTCTTTCCGCTAAGCAGCTATCAGGTCGGGGGCGCTATGCCGGTCCCAAAAGGTGATGGTTACGGGACGCCTGTAGGTGCTCTGACCGCTCCAGGCATTGCGCAGGGTTGAGACGGCTAAACGGCCTCGGCGCGACGACCCTTGCGGGACACCTCGGTGGAAGCCATAACGCCTCCCCTGTCCTATCGAGCTATTTAGGCGCTCACTCTGCGCCTGCCGGCGAGGCCGAGCAATCCCACGATCACGAGGAGGGCGGTGCTCGGCTCGGGGATCATCGCGAGGCGGAAGCCGCTGTTATTGGATTCGTCGGACTCCAGTCCCCAAGTGCGGGACCCCGCGTAAAAATTGTATGCGTCGTAGTAGAAATCCCCACCGCGGAGTTGGCGGTAGGGACCGTTACTCGTGACCTCAAGCGTCTCATTCCATTCCCAGACGTTTCCGCCCTGGTCGAATGTGCCGTAGGGGCTAGGCGAGCCGATGTAGCTGCCTCGTATCGTGAGATCGTTGACTGCACGGTCGCAGTTGGCCGAGTTGGTCGTGTCGCTCACGCTTGGCCTCCAACAGCCCGTCTGCGTATTCGAGCCGGCCGGGTAATCGAAGTAGCTCGTCGAAGCTGCCGAATAGTAGGCCGACTTGTACCACTCGCTCTCGCTCGTGACAGCGATAGTCGCACTGGGGTTGCGTGTGATAGTCCCGCCGTTGCTCGGCGTCGGTGTCCCGCCGAGCAGCGTGTAAGCCCCGGTCTCCGTGTCCCCGATTCCCTGACCGTTGTTCATCCAGTTCGCGAAGCGCAGCGCGTCGTAGAACGACACGTTGTTCACCGGCATGTTCTCGCGGCCGGAAATTGCTGTGTATGCGTAGCTGCCGGGAAGCCCGCTGCGCGTTATACCGCCATGTGCTCCGCCCTGATAGTACGGGCTCGGATTAGCCATGTTCGTGTTGTAGAGCCCGAACGGGTCGGCGACCGTTGCCTTCGCGTTCAGGAACTCGGCGTATTGGGCGTTCGTTACCTCGTACGTGCCAATGCTGTAGGCGTAGCTGACCGCACCGCAGGGCTCGAAGAAGGTCAAACCGCAACTGGCGGTACTCGGATCGGGATCGGCAAGATTTCCTGCATTGCCAACAAACGTCCAGTTCATGGTCACAGCCGACGCCGACGACGCGATCAGCAGCGACAGCAGGCAAACCAAGCGAATCAGCGGCCCGCGCATATCCCCTCCCGATGGGCGAGCGGATCATACATCCTCCTGGCCAGCGGTTGAAGAGTCCGGGACGTTGCGTGAGCTAGGATGGCGCGAGTGCGGCGGGTGGGTTCGTCCGGGGGTTAGTTTACCGAGCGGGTCCTTGGCATCTCGGCTACGAAGATCTGCGCGGCTCAATGGACCGATCGAGGTGGCACCCGAGGATTGGTTGGATGATTGGCGGCGAGGCGGCGTTCTTATTGAAGACACTCGCCATTTCGCGCGCTGGGATCAAACGCTGGCACTGCTTTGGTTCGAGGACGATCGCGTTCCGGCAGCTTCGGGGTCGGACGAAGATGACGACGAGGAGCCTGCATTGAGGCCGCTCGATGGAGTGCTTCCGTGGCCGGGGAAAAGCCGGCGACGGCGATAGCTGTCCGACCGGGGTCGTGACATCCGAATCGGCGAGGACGCGATCCTTGGGAACCCACGCCTGTGCGTTCTCATTATTCATCTGTGTGCTCACGCTGCCTCGCGCCATCCGAGGAGAAGATCGCGTCGTTGTCGAAAATCAAGAACCGATGGCGTCGACTCTACGCGATCTCGTACGACGACCAGCAGGAGCCCACGAGTTCGCCGAAGCAGCGCATCTCCATCCGCCTGCTCCCTGACATCGACTCCGAGGTGATCCGGCGCTAGATCCTGAACGATTCAAGTCGGACGCGATGCAAGAGACATCTACTCGTCTCCTCGCGAATCGTTTCGGGAGCCCACCCGATTTCGAGCCACATCTCGCGGAAGTTGTCCGCCAGAACGGCTAAATCTGCGTCGCTCGCGGTTCGGATTGTTGCTTCACTCGTCAACGCTGTTGCGTTCCCAACTCGTCGGAGAGCAGCGGGCCTCGTCGCACAGTTAGGTGCGGGTCATATTGCCGATTCGCGGGGTTTGCGCGAGCGCCCGAGTTGAAAGCGGACCAGAGAACGTCTCGCGAAAGTCTCGCTGCCTCTTGATGCTCATGCTCTCCGTAGTCACCGCTGAAGTTGTTCAATAAGGGTACGGATGGCTCGGGCGTCGTCTTTGCGATGACCATGACTCACAATCGGATTACTGCCCCCGGACGAATCAATGCGGATATCGGACCACAGCAAGCCGGTCTCGATATTGACCGAAGCGACTTTGGAGATCGCAATGCTCTCTTCATTGGACCCAAAGAGTCGCGGCTTGATCCTCGTCACCCGATCCGCCGTCACCTCAATCCGCACCGGAAAAATAAGGTTGCCTGCCGTCAACCGACTCGCCGTAAAGACGTGGCTTTCCTCACTCATCATCCCCTCCTTGCTACGGCAGATTCATCGACGTTAGTACCAGGGGAACGCCGAAGTTCGCCAGGGTGCCCCTCGAAATACCACGAGGCGAGGAAGGACAGCGCAGCGCCGATCAGCAGAAATATGATCGAGGGGCCCCAGTTATGCCCGCGCGGCCAGTGGCGCCAGCAGAAAACTCGTTTCGTTCAGAGCATCGGGCAATAGCAGTCTGAATCTCGATCACTTTGCCCTTGTGGGTATTGACGGTGGACCCGGACGCGAAGGTTACTTCGAGTTGCAGGGTGAGCCCGCTGCCGGTGAAACCCATATTGCACAGGCACAGTTGGCCGGAACTTTCGCCAACCCAATCTTCACTTTTCGGGATCAGACGGGGTGGGCTTCTTCGGTTCTACCCTCCTTGGGAAAGCCGCCCGCGTCATCCCCCGGCGTTTACGGATCAGGCCAGGTCGAAGCGGTCCAGGTTCATCACCCTGGCCCAGGCCGCGACGAAGTCCTTCACGAACTTCTCCTTCGCATCCGAGCTGGCATAGACCTCGGCGAAGGAACGCAGCTCGGAGTTCGAGCCGAATACCAGGTCGACCCGCGTGCCGGTCCACTTCAGCGTGCCGCTCTTGCGGTCGCGCCCTTCGTACACGTCGCCGGCCGGTTTCCACTCCGTGCCCATGTCAAGCAGGTTCACGAAGAAGTCGTTGGTCAGCGTCTCGCTCTTCTTCGTGAAGACGCCGTGCTTCGAGGCGCCGTGGTTGATGCCGAGCACGCGCAGGCCGCCGACCAGCACGGTCAGCTCCGGCGCGGTCAGCGTCAGCAGCTGCGCCTTGTCGATGAGCAGGTGATCGGCCAGCGTGTGGTACTTGCCCTTGAGGTAGTTGCGGAAGCCGTCGGCAATCGGCTCGAGGAAGCCGAAGGAGTGGACGTCCGTCTGTTCCTGCGTGGCGTCGTTGCGTCCCGGTGTGAACGGCACCTTCACCGTGACGCCGGCCTTCTTCGCCGCCTTCTCGATGCCGGCGGCACCGCCGAGCACGATCAGATCCGCGAGCGATACGCCACGGTTGGCCTTCTTGTTGAACGCGGCCTGGATGCCTTCCAGAGTCTTCAATACCTTGGCAAGCTTGGCCGGCTCGTTCACCTCCCAGTCCTTCTGCGGCGCGAGCCGGATGCGCGCGCCATTAGCACCGCCGCGCTTGTCCGAGCCGCGGAAGGTGGAGGCCAAGGCCCAGGCGGTGGTCACCAGCTGCGTGACCGAGAGCTTCGCGGCCAGGATCTTCTTCAGAGCCGCGATGTCCTTGTCGTTGATCAGCTTGAAATCGACCTCGGAGATCGGGTCCTGCCAGATCAGCTCTTCCTTCGGCACCTCGGGGCCGAGGTAGCGCGCACGCGGGCCCATGTCGCGATGAGTCAGCTTGAACCAGGCGCGGGCGAAGGCATCCGCGAAGGCCTGCGGGTTGTCAAGGAACTTGCGCGAGATCTTGCCGAACTCCGGATCCATGCGCAGGGTTAGGTCCGTGGTCAGCATCGTCGGCCGGTGCTTCTTGTTCGGGTCGTGCGCGTCCGGGATGATTTCCGGCGCGTCCTTGGCCACCCACATGTTCGCGCCAGCGGGGGACTTGGTGAGTTCCCACTCGTACTTGAACAGGTTCTCCAGAAAGTTGCTGCCCCACTTCGCCGGCGTGGTGGTCCAGGTCACTTCCAGGCCGCTGGAAATGGTGTCGCCGCCCTTGCCGGACTTGTAGCTGCTGACCCAGCCCAGGCCTTGGGCTTCGAGGGGCGCTCCTTCCGGTTCTGGCCCCTTGTGCGATTCGGGCGCGGCACCGTGGGCCTTGCCGAAGGTGTGGCCGCCGGCGATCAGCGCGACGGTTTCCTCGTCGTCCATGGCCATGCGGCCAAAGGTGTCGCGGATGTCCTTCGCGGCCGCAAGCGGATCCGGCTTGCCGTTCGGGCCCTCCGGATTCACGTAGATCAGGCCCATCTGCACGGCGCCGAGCGGGTTCTCGAGGTCACGCACGCCGCCGGTGTAGCGCTTGTCATCGAGCCACTTGGTCTCCGCGCCCCAGTACACATCTTCGTCTGGCTCCCACACGTCCGGGCGGCCGCCGCCGAAGCCGAAGGTCTTGAAGCCCATCGACTCCAGCGCGACGTTGCCGGTGAGGATCAGCAAGTCCGCCCAGGAAATGGCCTGGCCGTACTTCTGCTTGATCGGCCACAGCAGGCGGCGCGACTTGTCGATGTTGACGTTGTCGGGCCAGCTGTTGAGCGGGGCGAAGCGCTGCTGGCCACGACCGCCACCACCACGGCCGTCGCCCGAGCGGTAGGTGCCCGCGGCGTGCCAGGCCATGCGGATGAACTGCGGGCCGTAGTGCCCGAAGTCCGCCGGCCACCAGTCCTGCGAGTCGGTCATCAGCTTGCGCAGGTCGCGCTTGAGCGCGGCATAGTTGAGCTTCTTGAACGCTTTGGCGTAGTTGAAGCCCACACCCAGCGGATCGGACCTGGATGAATGCGCGCTCAGCAGCTTCAGGTTCAGCTGGCTCGGCCACCAGTCCTGGTTCGTGGTGCCGCCCCCGGCGGTGTGTTTGATCGGGCACTTGGATCCGGTTGACATGGTGTTGTCTCTCTTTGAGATCTCTTGTTTGTTGAACCGTTGGTCGCAGCGACCGTGGAGGGCCAACCCCGCTATCGGGGGGGACGCAAGGCTACTTCTCGGACTTTGAAGGCGCGCGCTTGGAAAGCGTGTATACCCAAGAGCTACTGTGGGGTTTAATCCCACTCTCTCCGCCAACTAGTCCGTCCCTGCTCCGATCTCCAGTGAAACGTGCGCAGGGTTCCGGTTCAAACGCCCCGCTAGCTCCCGGGACCGCGCGCCGCGGGGTCGTGACCGTCGGATCGAGAACCAGGGTCGCGCAAGCGCTTGCGTGTGCGTACCTATTATTCGTCCGCATTGATTTTGCTCGGGTTTCCGCACGGCCCGATCCGTCATCCATAGAGGATAGGCCGGCCGTCTCTCGAGATTCAGGCTCCCATTCGACTCCAGCGGAGAGCAGAATCGGGTGATGCTCAGGGCGCTGCTCACTCTCATCCCCTCGATCGTGCGCAGCGCGATCGCCCTACTCAGGAGTCGAGAGAACCAGGCCATCGTGGAGCTCGCGCTTCGCCAACAGCTGGCCGTCTACGTCCACCGCCATCCGAGGGC
>Ga0070698_100002031_pt1 | contig 22500 bp, 24 predicted proteins | sample KBSK1502metaG_FD_65477 | JGI IMG/M metagenome (GOLD analysis project Ga0070698, IMG submission 65477) | Corn, switchgrass and miscanthus rhizosphere microbial communities from Kellogg Biological Station, Michigan, USA - KBS K1-50-2 metaG | ecosystem: Host-associated > Plants > Roots >...
GAACTGACGACCGGGAAGACGGGGGCCGAGCGCGACGTGGACTTGACCCCGCGCCTGGCCGAGGCTCTGGAGCGCTGGCAGGCCACCGGCGAGGCCGAGGCTCTCGTCGCGGGCCGCGAGCCGTCCCCGTGGATCTTCCCCGGGCCCGAGGGCACACCGCTCGACATCCTGAAAGTCGCGGGGCGCTTCCGCCGGCTGCTGCACCGGGCCAAGGTGTCGCGCTTCCGCCTCTACGACCTGCGCCACACCTACGCGACGCATCTGCTGGGGATGGGCGCCCCGCCGACCTACGTCGCCGCGCAGCTCGGCCACGCCAAGGTCACCACCACCTTCAACTTCTACGCCCACTGGCTGCCGACGGTGGCGGACCAGGTGTGGGCGGGGCGCCTGGAGCGGACCCGGACGGCTTTCCACAGCGCTTTTCCCACACCCGAAGAACGTGGTAGCCTGAGCGTCGCCGCAACCTCGCAGGCTCATTAGCGAACGCCGGGGTAGCTCAGTGGCAGAGCAACTGATTCGTAATCAGTAGGTCGCGGGTTCAACTCCCGCCCCCGGCTCCAGTCTTCTTCAGCACTTCCACCGCTCCTCTCGACGCGAGTCTCCTCGTCGGTTGCGATCTCTTCATCTTCTACGAGATGTACAAGGACGACGAAACCTTCGACATGCCTCGCAAGGCCCCGCCACTCGCCGCGGCGAATCCCTTCCCGCCTCTCGACACTCCTAAGCAGCGAGACGGTCAGCGTCCCGCACCCGGATTCAAGACGTCGTCACATTCACAGGAGGGCCACAGCATGTCGAAGAAGCTCGACGGAAAAGTGGCGGTCATCACGGGGGGCAACAGTGGCATCGGGCTCGCCACCGCCCAGCGCTTCGCCGATGAGGGCGCCCACGTCTTCATCACGGGCCGGCGCCAGGGAGAGCTCGATCAGGCGGTGAAGCAGATCGGCCACGGCGCGGTGGGGGTCCAGGGCGACGTGGCGAAGCTCGCGGATCTCGATCGGCTGTACGCCACCGTGAAGCAGCACCAGGGACGCATCGACATCCTCTTCGCGAATGCGGGCGGCGGCGAGACGCTCCCGCTCGGCTCCATCACCGAGGCGCACTTCGATCAGATTTTCGGCACGAACGTGAAGGGACTGCTCTTCACGGTGCAGAAGGCCCTGCCGCTCTTCCAGGACGGCGGCTCCATCATCCTCAACGCCTCCATCGCCGCCTCGAAGGGCTTCGAGGCCTTCAGTGTCTACTGCGCCACCAAGGCCGCTGTGCGCTCCTTCGCGCGGAGCTGGACGGTCGACCTCAAGGGCCGCCGCATCCGCGTCAACGCGGTCAGCCCCGGCCCCATCGAGACGCCCGGCCTCGGCAGCCTCGGCCTCTCTCCGCAGCAGCTCACCGAGTTCAAGTCGAGCATGGTGGGCGCGGTGCCTCTCGGGCGCATGGGCACCGCGGACGAGATCGCCAAGGCAGTGCTCTTCCTCGCCTCCGACGACAGCAGCTACGTCGCCGGCGCCGAGCTCTTCGTCGACGGCGGCATGGCGCAGATCTGACGGAGCCTGCCCCTACCCGCCCACCACGGGGAAGTCGACGGGCGCGTTCCCGCGGGTGACGTGGGACTAGGTGCAGATTTGCTCGTGCGCCTCCTTGGCGAGGGCGGCGAGCTCGACCTGGGGCAGGCTCTTGTCCTCCATCGCCACGAAGTCGAGTCGGCCGCCGAAGCGCGCCCCGTAGCCGGCCGCGAAGAGATGCTCCCGGCTGAAGTGATCCTACCGCGAGCTAGCGGCGGCGCTGCGTCCGCCTCCTCATCGCCCAGAACTGTGACCGGTGAACCCAGGAAAGTGGAGCCGCGCACAGGCCAGGGAACAATAGACGCGCTGCACCGCGGTTGCTGGCTCCCCAATCCGGATGGAATAGGGCAGGAAGCCAGCGATTCGGCATCCGTCACAAACTCTTCGTTGTTCGTCCTTCGGTAGCTGCGGCAGCATGGCAGTCTCCCCAGCTTATGGTTCTTCGCCTGACCTTTCTGAAGCTGTCGCTTGGCGCGCTCTCCACGGCGTGTGACTCATACAAGGCGCCACCATCGTAGCACCGCGGGGGTGGCCGGCCTATTGGACCTATGTCCAATAGGCTGACCGAGGCCGCCGGACTACAGTGGCCATGGAGTCGTATCCCGAGGCACATGCATGCAACGTCAATTCTTCGTGCTGTGGATTCCGGTGGGGTTGATTGCCGGTGGCCTGGGCGCTTTCGTCATGAGGACTCGCGGGTTCGGATTGGTCGCAGACATTGTTCTCGGCCTCGCCGGGAGTCTCATGGGGAGCCTGCTCTTTCTCGCCCTCGGTAGCCCTGCGGATGAGGGGTGGTCCACGCTGTGCATCGGTACATTCCTCGGAGCGGCCAGCGTCATCCTTGGCCAGCGGTGGTGGTACGCGCACGCGTGACCATGCTGACGGAGCAACGGCGACTGGCCGAGGAAGAAGGGGAGCGATGGCACGTATTCCGGGTTCAGCGACTCCCACCGGGAGGGTGATGGCCCCGGCCGGAGGGCAGTCTGTCTTCGCGGCTTCGGTCTGGAATCGAGTGGCCGCGCTGGGGGCGCGAGTGTGCATCGTCGGCTTGGCGGCCACCGCGATCCTCGGGTTCGGAGCACGCCACGGCGTCTCTGGCGGAGTGCTGGCGGCCGCGGTGCTCGCCGGCCCCCTCCTGTGGGTTGCGGCACGCCCGGGCTGGCGGGCCGCATGGCGGGTCGTCGTGTCCGAGCAGTACGTCGAAGGCACCCGCTACGGAGGAAGACATGTCCGTCTCACGTGGGACCACGTGGGGGAGGTCCAGCGCTTCGTCAGAAGGGGCTCACGAGGCTGGATTCGGGTGTTGAGCCTCAGCTCGATCGACCGACAGCGCGAGATCATCTTCGATGATCGCCTGCCTGGATTCGAGCAGCTCGTGACCGTGGTCGAGACGAGGACCGGTCGCGTGAGTGCTGAAGCTCCGAGCTCGTGGGGACGGATGCGAGGGCCGGAGCCGGCGGCACAGAGTCCGCGATCGGGGCGAGGAAGCGAGATCGCGCCCGCGCGGTCGGCGGCCTGACGCCGTGCCGCATTCCGTGTGGATCGCCGCCCTGGTCGCGCTGACGCTGGCCCAGATCGCCGTCATTGCGACGTCCGTGTATCTGCACCGGACGCTCGCGCACCGTGCACTACGCCTGCATCCGGTCGCGGATGGATGTTGTCGCGCGCTGCTATGGCTCACCACGGGCCAGAACCGGAGAGAATGGGTCGCGGTGCATCGCAAGCACCACACGTTCACGGACCGGGAGGGGGATCCCCATAGCCCTCGCCTGCTGGGCTTCTGGAATGTCCAGTTCTGGAACGTCTACTACTACATGCGGGAAGCTCGCAACCCCGAGACGATCCGGACGTTTGCCCCGGACATCGCCGAGGACTGGCTCGATCGGGCCCTGTTCTCCCGAGGCTTGACTGGTCTCGCGCTGGGCATCGCCCTGCTGTGCTTGGTGTTTGGAATCCCGATCGGCCTGTCGGCCGGGTTGGCGCACGCAGTTCTGTATGTCTTCGTGCTGGCGCCGCTGATCAACGGCCTGGGGCACTGGCGAGGGACTCAGAATTTCGGCAACACCGCCTATAACTCCAGGGTGCTGGCGTGGGTGACGGGCGGGGAGAGCCTGCACAACAACCATCACGCGCATCCGCGGGCACCGAAGTTCAGCATGCGAGGGTTCGAGTTCGACCCGTCGTGGGCGGTGATCCGTTGCCTCGCGAAGGTCGGACTGGTGGAGGTCGTCGGTGCGACGGTCGGCCGCCCGTGAATGAGCCAGGCACCTTGACCACAGCGGGGCGATGGACGGCGTCCTGAGTGTCGTGGCCGTGATTGTGGGCCTCCTCGTCGTCGGATGGCTCTGCGCCCCGGCCGATCAGCGAGGCCGACGTGGGCGCCGGGATCGAGACCAGGACCAGCCGTCATAGCCGAGTCCAAAGCAGGGAGGAACGGGCGATGAATCAACAGCTCGTGGAGATGGGTCCGATCTTGGTTCTTGCCGGCCTCAGCGCGGGCTGGCTGGCCGAAACCGTCCTGTACCGGCGCGGATATGGGCTCGTCGTCGATCTGAGCCTCGGCGTCGGTGCGAGTCTGGCCGGGGGCAGCCTACTCCTGATCCTAGCCGGGGTTCCCGCCGGAATGCTCGTCGTGTTCGTGGTCGGATTCGCTCTGGCTACCGGTCTGGTGCTCGTCCAACGGCTCGGTTGGCCCAGTGAAGCCCAGGCGCGGAGCGCCGGGCGCAGCTTCGCCTCGCCGAGCTGGGCCGCCCTTCGCACGGCGCGGTGGGAACGGTTTCCGGTCTCGCCGACGACGGTGAGGGAAGGGCAGGACGGGCCACGTCGACTCGCGCGCTTGCGCACCTGGCGACCACGGGGATTTACTTGCTACGGCGTGTCCCTATCGAAGTTCAGCGCGCGGCGCGAATCCGCGCCGCGCGAGAAGAGACCACCCTACGTCAGGTACTCCTGAGAGGCTTGGGCGAGTATGCCGCGGGGACCTGGACGCCAAGGTAACGGGCGGAGTTGGGGCTGGCCCCTGAATGTCCCGAGAGCCCGCCCTACTTGGGCTCCGCCACGTATCCCTTCGCTCGCATACACTGCTGGAATGCCTCACGATCGATCGGGGGCAGGGGCGACGGTCGCGGTTCTTGGACGGCACCGATCGAGGTTTCGATGCATGCGACCTCGTCGGCCTTCTGCTGGCGCACGGTGATCCCTGGCTTGCGGAACACCATCATTTGGTCCGTGCTGCAGGCGGCCAGCGTGCTGACGATCACGAAGACACCGAAGATCCCAATCCTCGGCCCATTCATCAGGTGATCCTCCTCGGCTGGGGTTGACGTCTCGGTACCCGCCGATCCCGGCGGGTGCTCAGCTCGCCCGTCGTAGCTTCCCCTTCTGCTCCGCCAGGCACGCCGGGCACATTCCATGCGAGGTCTGCGTGTCGAATCGCTGCGCGAAGAACTCTTCCACCGGGATCCACTCGTCGCCCGCATTCAGCTTGCGACACCAGCTGCACACGCGCAGGAACTCCTCGAGATAGTGCAGTCGGAGGACCAACCGGCGTGTCAAGAGCAGGACCGGCACGGCCACGAGGGTGATGATCGCCGTTTCCAGCAGGCTCTCGGGCCAGTTCACCCGATGGCCGCCCCCGAAGATGAGGCTAGGGAGCCCGTAGAGCTCGTTGGCCCAGGACAGCGCGATGATGGCCAGAAACCCGACGATCTCGACGGCCAGAATCTGTGAAGCGTGGCGTCGTGCGGGCATGCTCGACTCACTCGCCCGTTCCTGGGCACTCGTGGAGACGTGGGCCTGCTCGATCACCTGATCGGCTGCCCCTCCGCCGCGCCTCGATGACGGGGGCGGCCGACCGCCAGCACGACCTTACTACAGCCCACGCTCCCACGTCCCCGATCCACGACGGCTTGCGTGGCATGGCATACTCCCTTCACATTGTCGGCGCCGGGTCATGAGTGAAAGGGGAGCGATGCGGGCAGGTGTACGACGGACGACCTTTGGGAGTCACCGCGTCCCCGGCGGTACCCTGGGTGCGCCGATTTACCGCCCCTAGCCCCCGGTGAGCATCTACGTCCTCATCGTGCTGGCGCTCATCACCAGCGCCCTGCTCGGGAGCCTGCTCGAGCGATTGTGGAAGCGGCGCGAGCAGCGGGAGGTGGAGCAGCGGTGGCGCGACCGGGAGCGGCTCCTCGACCGCCGCCGCCCCGCCGCCTCGCGCCGCGACGTGCTCCGGCGCCGTGTGCGCCCACGGGGCCGAGCCCGCGGAAGGAGACCGTCACCTCGTGGATGAGGCGGCCTGGCGCGGACGCGTCAGCCAGACCCGGACGCTCAAGAGCTGCGCCTGCCACCTGGAGCGCTTCATCCGTCGATCCTCCCTGGCTCACTCGGCCGTGTTCGGCTAGGATAGCGCGCGCATGCTCTCGCGTGCCCAGGAAGCCCGGATCCGTGCGCTCATCTGGGGCAGCTCACCCGGGACCCTGCTGACCTACTGTCTCGAGCACCTGGCGACCGCGGCCCGGATCCCGACGAGCCACATGTCGGACCTCGCCGTCTTCGTCCGCACCCTGCACGAGCGCGGGGACTGCCAGCGGCGCTTCGGCGGCTTCTGCGAGGCCGGCCGGCACGAGACGCGGCAGACCCTCGTCTGGGGCCCGTCGCCTCGATTGCGGGCCGCGAGGACCACCTGACGGCGGGCCACTCGCGGGGCGGCGAGCGGCTCGCCCCGCCGGAGCCCGGCGCCCCGAGCGACGAGGCGCTCGTCCGCTTCACCGCGCACCAGCTCCCGCGCGAGGATCTGCACGCCCTCATGCCGCGCGCGGACGGGCCCGCGCTCCGGCGCGCCGCCCTGCACCTGGGCGTGCTCGCGGTGACCGGAACGCTCCTCTGGCGACTCCGCGCCACCGTCTGGGCGCTGCCGCTCCTGGTCGCCCACGGCTACGTCCTGGCCTTCGTCTTCTGTGCGTTCCACGAGACCGCGCACCGGACCGCGTTCCGCACGCGTCGGCTCAATGGCGCGCTCGGCACCCTGGCCGGGCTGCTCATCTTCTGGCCATACCGGAACTACCGCGTCTACCACTGGGAGCACCACCGCTTCACGCAGGACGAGGCGCGCGACCCCGAGCTCTACTTCCCGAAGCCCGCCTCCCTCGGTGCCTATCTCCTCGTGCTGACCGGGGTGCCGAACCTGGCCCGGCGACTCCTCGACATGCTGCGGCTCGCGAGCGGCCGCGCCGACCGGCCGTGGATGGCCCCGCCGGAGCGCCGCCCGCTGATCGTCGAGGCGCGCGTCTACCTCGGGGCCTACGTGGCGATCGTCCTGATCTCGGCGTGGGCCGCCTCGCCGCTGGCCCTCGTGGTGTGGATCGCCCCGTTCCTGATCGGCCAGGCCTTCCTCCGCCCGTACCTCCTGACCGAGCACACCGCCTGCGCCTTCACGCGGGACTGCCTGGAGAACACGCGCACCACGCGCACGCTAGCCGTCGTGCGGCTCTTCGCGTGGAACATGCCCTATCACGCCGAGCATCACGCCTTCCCGGCGGTACCCTTTCACGCCCTGCCGCGCCTGCACGCGCACGTCCGCGCCCGGCTCGCCAATCTCGAGCCCGGCTACGTCGCCGCCACCGTCAAGGTGAACCGGTATCTCTTTGGCGATGGCCGCGGCATCGGTGGCCGCCGTCCCCTCCGCTAGCGCCCGAGCAGCGGCTGGCATTCTGCGGCACCCCGGCTGACAATCCGACGCGGCCGTCCGGCCGCGAGTGCGCTGCAACTAGCTGACTTCATGTGGTTGCTGGAGTGGCGCGGCCTTTGCTTTTTTGCGTGGACAAGGTACACGCCAATGATGACGCCGAGCGTGGTCACGCTGCAGGAGGTACTGAGGCACCATCGGACGCTGTCGCGTCGCGGGCGCGAGTTCTACGAGAGCCTGCTCCATCTGGGCGACGTGCTCGCGGTGCGGGTGGACTACCTGCCGGGCGCCATGCTCTGGCTCGTGACCACGCCTAAGCAGGCCCAGCTCATGCGGAAGGCTCGCGAGGGGCGCTCGACCTCCGACGTGTGCGTGATGAGCCTCTACGAGGCCCAGGACCTCTTCGGCGCGGTGGGCGACCCGACCCCGGCCACGCTCTACGAGGTGGCGGGCTGGCTGCTGGCCCCGGCTCCAGATGAGCTCGCGCCCGCCCGAGAGGACGACGAGCAGCCCGAGGATCTGCCCGAAGCCGAAGACCAGGACGCGCTCTAGCTTCACCCGCTCCACCCGCCCCGCCGTCCTCCTCGCTCTCCCTTGACTCGCCGTCGCGGCGTCCCTAGGATGCCGACAGCATGCCCGTTGTCCTCATCCACGGAATGCCCGACGCCGCCCCCGACTGCAGGGCGGCCCGCTGATGCCCCGACTGCTCGCGCTGGTCGTGACCCTCGCGCTGCTGTGCTCCCCGCTTGCCGTCCCGGCGCAGGACGCGCGCGCCACGCTCGAGAGCGCGGCCCGGGCCCTCGGCGCCGACACCCTGAAGACGCTGCAGCTCTCGGCCAGCGGGGTGAGCTTCGCGGTCGGTCAGAGCGCGGTGCCGGGCGCGCCGTGGCCCCGCTTCAACATCCCCTCGCTGACGCGCGCGATCAACTACGAGACCGCCTCGCTGCGCGAGGAGCAGGTGCGCTCGCGCGCCGAGATGCCCCCGCGCGGCGGCGGCGTCCCGTCGGTGGGCGAGGTGCGGCAGATCCAGGTGGTGAGCGGCGACTTCGCGTGGAACGTGGCCGGGGAGACGGCGGCGCCCGCCCCGGTGGCCCTTGCCGAGCGCCAGCTCCAGTTGTGGATCACCCCGCACGGGGTCATCCGGGCCGCGCTGGCCGCCAATGCCACCGTGGAGGGACGCACCGTGGCCTTCGCGGTGCCGGGCCGCTACGCGGTCCGGGCCACCCTCGACGGGAGCGCGCTGGTGGAGAAGGTCGAGGCGGTGCTGTCGAACCCGGTGGTGGGCGACATGACGGTGGAGACCACCTACTCGGAGTACCACGACTGGGGCGGGGTGAAGTTTCCGACCCGGATCCGCCAGAGCGCGGGCGGCTTCCCGGCGGTGGATCTCACGGTGACCGACGTGCGGCCGAACACGCCGGTGGACATCGCGGTGCCCGACGCCATCCGGCAGGCGACGCGGCCCTACGCGCGGGTGACCAGCGAGCCCGCCGCCGACGGCGTCTGGTACCTCACCGGCGGCAGCCACCACAGCGTGGTGATCGAGATGAAGGACCATGTGCTCGTGGTGGAGGGCCCGCTCAACGACGAGCGCGCCACCGCGGTGATCGCGGAGGCGCGGCGGCTCGTGCCGGGCAAGCCGATCCGGGCGGTCGTCAACAGCCATCACCACTTCGACCACGCGGGCGGGCTGCGGGCCTTCGCGGCGGAGGGTATCGGCGTGATCACCCACGAGAGCAACCGGGCCTTCTTCGAGACGGCCCTGCTCGCGCCCGCCACCTGGACCCCGGACCGCCAGCAGGCCGCCCAGCGCAAGGTGGCGGTCGAGGGCGTGCGCGACAAGCGCGTGCTGACCGACGGGGCGCGCGCCGTCGAGATCCATCACATGGCCGGCAACACCCACGCCGACGGTCTGCTGCTCGTGTACCTGCCGAAGGAGCGGCTGCTGATCCAGGCCGACGCGTTCACCCCGGGGCCGCCGAATGCGCCCACGCCCGCGATCATCAATCCGCTGAGCGTGGACCTGGCCGATCAGATCACGCGGCTCTCCCTCGTGGTGGATCGCCTGCTGCCCCTGCACGGGCGCATGGTGCCACTCGCCGATCTGCAGCGGGCGATCGGCCGCGGCAACTGAGGGGCGGGCGGGCTAGCTCACCCCCGGCTCGAGGAGGGTGAGCGTGCCCGCGTCCGCGTCCAGCTCGGCGAGGCAGCCGACCGGCAGGGTAGCCTGATCGTCGATGTGCCCGATCATCACCCCGCTGATGCACGGGATGCCGAGGGCGCGGACGCGCTCGGCCAGGATCTCCTCGAGCGGGCGGTTCTGTAGGAAGAACGGCGAGGGATCGCAGTCGGTGAACTTGCCGAAGACCATCCCCGCGACGCCGTCGAGCGCGCCGGCGAGCCAGAGCTGGGTCAGCATGCGATCGAGCCGGTAGTAGGCCTCCTCGACGTCCTCGAGGAACACGATGCTGCCGCGCAGGTCGGGGAGGTAGGGCGTCCCGATCAGGTGCGACATCAGGCAGAGGTTGCCGCCCAGGAGTCGCCCGCGCGCCTTGCCCGGCACCAGGGCCACCACGCGGTGCTCCCAGTCCACCTGGCCCTCGCGCCGCTCGAAGGGCGGCGGCTCGGCCAGCCGCGCGGGCGCCTCCGCCCGCCACAGCACGCGGCGGAGCGCGCCGAGCGTGTAGGGGGTGAACGCCCGCCAGGCAACCGGGCCGTGGAAGGTCACGAGGCCCGCGTGGCGCTGGATGGCCATGTGCAGCGCAGTGATGTCGCTGTAGCCGATCAGCGGCTTGGGCTGGCGCCGGATCAGCTCGTAGTCGAGGGCGGGCAGGAGGCGGGAGGCGCCGTAGCCGCCGCGCACGCACCAGATCGCGTCGACCGCGTCGTCGGCGAACATGGCGTTGAGATCCTGCGCGCGCGCCGCGTCGGAGCCGGCCAGGTAGCCGTCGCGATCCCGCAGGTGCGCCCCGAACTTCACGCGGAAGCCGAGCGACTCGATGGTCTCCGCCGCGAAGCGGATGCGCTCGGGCTCGTTGGGCGCCGAGGACGGTGCAACCAGCCCGACGGTCTGCCCGGGCGCGAGCCGGCGCGGCTTGATCGGCGGCATGGGTCGATCTTACCGCGCCTCGATTTGCAGGACCGCGCCTTGACTTGCCCCCGGCGCGCGGCTAGGCTCCCTGGGCGATGAGCCCGAGCAAGCGCATCGCCATCCGCGCCGGCCACGTCCTCGCCTTCGACGGGCGCGGACATCGGCTCCTCCGTGACGGGGTCGTGGTCATCGAGGGCGACCACATCCTCGCGGTGGGTCCCCGCTTCGACGGCAACGTCGACGAGACGGTCGACGCGCGTGATCGCGTGGTCACTCCCGGCCTGATCTCGACCCACGCCCACATCGGCGGCTCGCCGCTCGACCGCTCGTTCATCGAGGACCGCGGCAATCCCCAGTTCTGGTTCTCCGGCCTCTTCGAGATGCTGCCGGTGCGCAGCGAGGCCCAGGACGACGAGGGCGGGCGCGCCTGCGTGGACTTCTCGATGCCCGAGCTCCTGCGGGGCGGCGTCACCACCGTGATGGAGATCGGCGGCCACGGCGAGTACGTGGTGGAGCGGGCCGCCCACTACGGCCTCCGGGTCTACGTGGGGCAGGCGTTCCGATCCGGACGCTGGCTCACCCGCGACGGCCGGCGCGCGGAGTGGGAGTGGGACGAGGAGCAGGGCCGCCAGGGCCTGCGGCGCGCGCTCGACTTCCAGGCGCGGCACGACGGGGCCCACGGCGGCCTCGTCCGCTGCTTCTTCGCGCCGGCCCAGATCGACACGTGCACCGCCGCGCTGCTGAAGGACGCCAAGCGCTACGCGGACGAGGCGCGGGTGCCGTACCAGGTGCACACCGCGCAGTCGGTGGTGGAGTTCAACGAGATGGTGGCTCGCCACGGCAAGACCCCGGTCGCCTGGATGCGCGAGCTCGGCGTGCTCGGCCCCAGCACCATCCTGGGCCACGCCATCATCGTGGGCGGCTCGTCGTGGACGAACTATCCCGCCGGCGACGTGGCGATCATGGCGGAGAGCGGCTGCTCGGTGGCCCACGCGGTATGGGTGTTCGCCCGGCGTGGCGTGGTCATGGAGTCGTTCGCCCGCTATCGCGCGGCCGGCGTCAACATGTCGCTCGGCACCGACACCAATCCTCAGAGCGTCATCGAGGCCATGCGCTGGGCCGCGGTCTGCTCGAAGATCGTGGAGCGGAACACCGAGGTCACCACCGCCGCGCACGCCTTCGACGCGGCGACGCTGGGGGGCGCGCGGGCCCTCGGGCGCGACGATCTCGGGCGCATCGCCCCAGGCGCCAAGGCCGACCTCGTGTTGTGGCGGGCGACCTCGTGGCGGATGACGCCGCTCCGCGACCCGATCAAAAACATCGTCTACAACGCGGCCGACGAGGACGTCGATCGGGTCTACGTCAACGGCCGCGTCGTGGTCGACGGCGGCAAGGTCCTCGCCGCGGACGATGGGGCCATCCTGGGAGCGCTGCAGGCCGCGGGCGATCGCATGTGGCCGCGCATGGCCAAGTCGGACTGGGCGGGCCGGAGCGCCGACCAGCTCTCTCCGCAGACCTACCCGGAGTGGGAGGGCTAGGCCGCCGGCCGGACGGTCCCGCCTCGCGCCCCGAGGTCGGGCTCAGCGGGCGAGCCGCAGGAAGGCGGGCACCGCGAGCGCCGCGAAGAGCTCGCCCAGCGTCACGTCGTCCTCTCCGTACCAGCCCGCCTCGTGCAGCAGGTTGAGGGTGCCGAGCGCGCGGTCGTCGTGCACCACCGGCAGGTTGATCACCGAGGCGCAGCCGAGCGAGGCGATCAGCGCGTGGTCGAAGAAGACCTCGCGGATGTCCTCCGGGGTGTAGCCGATGTAGGGCCGGTGTTCCTCGAAGAGGCGCCGGGTCCACGGGGTGGGCTCGACCGGCTTCCGACCGCCCACCGGGTAGGCCGCCGGCTGGTTCGTGTAGCGCCGCTCCGACTCGCGCGCGGCCGGATGGTGGAGCAGGCACGTGAAGAGCTTGTGGCCGAGGGTGGCGCCGGTCGCGGCGTCGAGCGCGCGGAAGGTGGCCTCCGGCTGGCCCGCGGCGCGGACCGCCGCGGCCACCGCAGCCAGATGGGGCAGGGGATCGACGCGCGGCCGCCGGCTCATCGCACCGGCACCGGGCGGATGCGCTCGGGGACGAGGCCCGCGGGGCGCACCCTTAGGACGAGGATCAGGCTCGCGCCGATCAGCATCTCGCGGACCGCGGCGGCCTGCACCGCGGAGAGGCCGGGCAGGGCGCCGGTGACGAAGCGGGTCGACTCCATGAAGAACACCACCAGCGCCGCGCCCAGCACCGCGCCGTGGTTGTTGCCGGTGCCGCCCGCGGTGAGGGCCAGCACGATGTAGATCGAGATGAGCGGCGCGAACGCCTCGGGCGCGATGTACGAGGTGTAGTGCGCGTAGAGCGCGCCGGCCAGCCCCAGGATCGCCGCGCTCAGGGCGAAGGCCTCCACCTTGAACGCCCGCACCGGCTTGCCCGCCACCGTCGCGACCTGGTCGTCGTCGCGGATGGCCCGCAGCACGCGCCCGTACGGCGAGTGCCGCACGCGCTCGAGCGCCACGAGCACGACCAGGACCGCGGCGGCCACCAGGCCCAGGTAGATCAGGTTGAAGGCGGCCGGGCTCACCTGGCCGCGCCATGGGCCGGGGATGCCGGAGATGCCGTCGGTGCCGTTGGTGAGCCAGATCTCGTTGCTCGCGGTGACGCGCACGACCTCGGAGAAGCCGAGGGTGACGATCGCCAGGTAGTCGCCCCGCAGCCGCGCGGTCACCAGCGCCACCAGCGCGCCCGCGCCCGCGGCGACGAGGGCCGCGGCCGGCAGTCCGGCCGCCATCGGCCAGCCGGCGCGCCGGGCCAGGAGCGCGGCGACGTAGGCCCCGAGCCCGAAGAAGCCCACCAGGCCCAGGTTGATCATGCCGGCCATGCCCCACACCACGTTGAGGCCGAGCGCCAGGAGGGCGTACACGCCCGCGAACACGAGCATGGCGACGAGGTAGTTCTCCATCGCGGGCTCAGTACGCGCGCTCACCCAGGATGCCGCGCGGCCGCAGGGTGAGCACGAGCAGGATCGCGGCGAAGCCGACCGCGGTCCGATAGGCGGGGGCCAGCACCAGGAGCGAGAGCTCCTCGCCCACCCCGATCGTCAGCGCGCCGACCACCGCCCCCGGGATGCTGCCGAGGCCGCCCACCACCGCGGCCGCGAAGACCGAGAGGATCACGCGGAAGCCGGTCAGGGGGTCGATGCTGGTGTCGAGGCCCACCAGCATCCCCCCGATGCCGGCCAGGCCCATGCCCGCGAAGTTGACCAGGCGGGCGACGCGATCCGGGTCCACCCCCTTGATGTCGGCGAGGGTCGGGTTGTCCGCCACCGCCCGCATCGCCTTGCCGGTGCGCGTCCACGCGAGGAAGGCGAACACCGCGAGCATGGCGCCGACCGCGATGCCCAGGTTCTTGACCTGCTGCGCCCCGATGCGCAGGCCGGCCACATGCCAGTCGCGCTGGATCGGCAGATCGTAGCCGCGCAGCTCGTTGCCCCAGACGAAGCGCACCACGTTTTCGAGCACGATGGTGAGCGCCACCGCCGCGATCGCGGTGGTGAGCACGCCGGCGGGGCGGAGCGGCTTCAGCACCAGCTCGTCGTTGAGCACGCCGGCGAGGCCCGCCACCACGAAGGCGACCAGCACCGCGCCGGTGGCGGGCCAGCCCCAGCTCACGTTGGCCGCGTAGCCCGCGAACGCGCCGATGGTGAGGTGAGAGGCGAGCGAGAAGTTGGGGAAGCGGAGCACCGCGTAGATGGCGGTGAAGCCGATCGCGGGCACGGCCAGGATGGTGCCCGCCACCAGACCGTTGATCAGGAGCTGCCCGACCTCGCCGAGCACGCGCTCAGAGCGTGGTGACGACCTTGAACTTGCCCTTCTCGGCCTGCTCGAAGCGGATCTTGCAGTCGAGAATGTCGCCGCTCTCGGTGAAGTCGCACGGGCCGCTCGCGCCCTCGTAGTTGATCGCCTTGCCCTGGGCCAGCAGCTTGAGCCCCTCGACCGCGCTGTCGACCTTCACGCCCGGCCCCTGCGAGATCCGGCGCAGGTGGTCCCGCACCGCGGTGCCGGTGGCCTCCCCGCGGGCGTGGCCGATGGCGAGGCAGACGAGGCTCGCGTGGTCGTGGCACTGGCACGTGTAGGGATCGAGGTCGTCGCTGCCCAGGGCCTTGGCGAGGCGCCGGTAGCCGGTGGACTCGAGCGCGGAGGTGGGCTGGGCGGTGTAGATGCCGTCGGTGACCTCGGCGGGCAGCGAGGCCAGGAACTTGGCGTTGGCCGCGTAGCCGAGGGCGATGCGGCCGCCGGTGTAGCCCGCCTTGTACAGCTCCTTGGCCAGCACCGTCACGTCGGGCGTGTAGCCGTTGAGGTACACCATGTCCGGCTTGGTCCGCAGCGCTTGGTCGATCTCGGAGCGGAACGTGGTCTTGTCCTTGTCGTAGATGACCGCGCCCACCATCTCCGAGCCGCCCTTGGTCAGGATCTCGCGCAGCCGGTTCTGCGACGGGAGCGCGAACGGGGTCTGCGCCCCGAGCACGAAGACACGCTTGACCTTCAGCCAGAGCAGGAAGTCGCCGAGCTTGCCGATCTGGAGGTGGGTGTTGGGCTGGGTGCGGATCAGGTAGCCCTGGTGCGGGAGCTGGGTGATGGAGTCGGAGCCGGAGACGGTGGTGAGGAAGGTCTTCGACTCCCAGCAGAGTGGGGCCACCGCGGTGGTCACCGCGGAGGCCCACGTCCCCATGATCGCCGCGACCCGGTCCACGTCGATCAGCTTGCGGGCCGCGCGCACCGCCGCCTCGGGGTTGGTCTGGTCGTCCTCGCTCACCAGCTCGACCTGACGCCCGAGGATGCCGCCCGCCGCGTTCACCTCCCCGACCACCCACTCCATGGCCCGTCGCATCGGGGGGCCGTAGCTGCCGCCCGCGCCGGTCAGCGGCGTGAGCGTGCCGAGGCGGACCGGCGCGCCCTGGGCCCGCGCGCGCGCCGGCAGCGCGAGGGCGCCGGCGGCCGCCGCGGCGGAGGTGAGCAGCGTGCGTCGGGAGAGGCGGGTCTCGCTCATGGATCGGGCCTCCGGGATCCGAAGATGGCTGCCAGTATGCCTCATCGCGCCGCCTCGGAGCCGCCGAGAAAGAAGCGGCGCACCTCCGGATCGGCGGCGAGGGCCGCGGCGGGCCCGGTGCGGCTGTTGCGCCCGTCCACCAGGATGTAGCCGCGCTGGGCGACGGCGAGCGCCTGGAGCGCGTTCTGCTCGACCATGACGATGGCGACGCCCTCGCGGTGGATGTTCGCGATGGTCTCGAAGAGCCGCTCGGCGGCCAGCGGCGCGAGCCCCGCCGACGGCTCGTCGAGGAGCAGCACGGTGGGCTCGACCATGAGGGCCATCGCCATCGCGAGCACCTGCCGCTGCCCGCCCGAGAGCGTCCGCGCCGCGTGGCGCCGCTTCTCGGCGAGGACGGGGAAGCGCTCGAGGATCGCCGCGATGCGGCCGCGCGCGCGCCGGGGCTCGAGGTAGCCGCCGATCTCGAGGTTCTCGCGCACCGTCATGGTCGGGAAGACGTTCTGCTCCTGCGGCACGAAGGCGACGCCGCGCGCGCTTACCTCGCGCGGGGGCAGCCCGTGAATGGGCCGCGCGTCGAGCAGCACGCGGCCGCGATGCGGCGTCAGCAGGCCCGCGATCACCTTGAGCAGGGTGGACTTGCCCGCCCCGTTGGGCCCGATGATGCTCACGATCTCGGAGCGCTCCACCTCGAGGCTCACGCCCTTCAGGATCTCGTCGGCGGGGCCGTAGCCGGCGACGAGATCCTCCGCGGTCAGGAGGCCCACCGGCGCTGTCCCATGTAGGCCGCCTGCACGCGCGGATCCGCGGCCAGCTCCCCGAAGGTGCCCTGGGCCAGGTGGCGCCCCTCGGCCATCACCACGACCGGACGGCAGAGGCGGGCGATCACGTCCAGGTGGTGCTCGATGATCAGGAAGGTGATGCCGTCGTCGCGCAGGCGGAGCAGGTGCTCGCCGATCTCGCGGGCGAGGGTGGGGTTGACGCCCGCGATGGGCTCGTCGAGCAGGATCAGCTTCGGCTCGGTCATGAGGGCGCGACCGATCTCGAGCAGCTTCTTCTGGCCGCCGGAGAGCGCGGCGGCCGGATCGTTGAGCACGCGGGTGAGGCCCAGCCCCCGCGCCACCGCGACCGCGCGCTCGGTCAGCGCCGCCTCGCGCCGCGCGATCTCGCGGCGCCGGAACAGCGCGCGCCAGAGATGCTCGCCGGGCTGCCGATCGCCGTACAGCAGGAGGTTCTCCAGGACCGAGAGGCGCGGGAAGCCGCGCGCGATCTGGAAGGTGCGGGTGAGGCCGCGCCGGGTGACCCGGTCGGCCGGCCAGCCGGTGATGTCCTCGCCGTCGAACACCACGCGGCCCGCCTGTGGCGGGATCAGACCGGACACGCAGTTGAACAGCGTGGTCTTGCCCGCCCCGTTGGGTCCGATGAGGCCGGTGACGGTGCCCGACTCGATGGTCAGGTCGAGAGCGTCGAGCGCGCGGACCCCGTAGAAGTCGCGACGGAGCCCGGAGATCTCTAGTAACGGCATGCCGCACCCTAGCACGTCGGGGCGCGAGTGAGGCGAGGGTGTCTAGCGGCGGCCCTTCAGGAGCCAGTCCACCGCGGCGGCCCCGTCGGTGCCTTCACTCTCGGTGGCGCTCGACTCGGCGGGGCGAGTCGGCGCCGGGACGGCCGGGGTGGCCGGCGCGGCGGGCTGCGACGGGCGGGCCGCGTCGGGCGCTCGCCCACCGGGCTCGGCCGGAGCGCTGCCGCGCCCGTTCGTCGCGGCGGGCCGCGGCGAGGGCTCGACGGCCTGGGCGCGTGCGGGCTCGGGGCGCGGGGCCGGCCGCCCCTCGGAAAGCGATGGCGCCGCGGGCTTGGTCGGGGCCGCCGCGGGCGGCGGGACGACCGCGCTCGGCTTCGAGCGCGAGTGCTCGACCACGCGGGGCTCCGCGCCAGGCGAGCTGCTCGCGAGGGCCGGCTTGGCCGGCCCCTGCTCGCTCGCCGCGCCGCCGGCGGTGCTCTTCACGCGCGGCTCTGCGTGCGCCGGCCGCCGCGGCCCTTCGTCCACGAGCACCTCCACGGTGCGGGCGAGCCGCTTGCCGTGTGCGACCTGGTAGACGACCTTGACCTGGCCGCCCGGGCGAATGTCCTCGAACCAGCCTTCCTTGGATCCGATCGTGATCCGGGTGTTGCGGGTCACCAGCAGCGGCACCACCCCACCGCCGAACGGACCCGAGTTGACGTGGATGGTGTTGGCCTCCACCTTCGAGACCCAGCCGATCGTCTCGCCTTCGGGCTGGTCCCGATCGACGGTCATGGTGTCCGACGGATCGGCGGGCCACAGCATGAAGATGACCACGGCCAGGAGCACGACGCTCCCGACCGCGGCCATCAGGGAGAGCAGCCGGTTGTTGCCAGGTGCCACGTGTCTACTCGTCGAGAAGCCCCTTGATCGCGTTGAATACCGGGTTCTCGTTCTGGCCGGACTTGGCCGGGGTGGCCGCGCCGGGGGCCGCCGCGGTCCCGACGTACTTCCGCACGCAGTCGTACTGCTCCCAGCCCTTGAGCGGGTAGTTCAGGTCGACGACCTTCCACTTCGGGTGGCCGTTCTGCAGGAGCCACGGCATCTGCCGCGACATGGTCTGGGCGAAGCGGCCCACGTTGTCGCAGTCCTTGCGGCGGAAGTCGAAGGAGACCAGCACCGCCTTCACCGCCACGGTGCTAACCGGGGTCTGCTGCCACTCGTAGACGTTGACGGGGATCTCGGCGCGCGGGTAGAACTCGGTGATGCTCTTGTTGGTGATGGGGATCAGCTCGAGCCCGTCCTTCTCGGTCACGTCCTCCTTGAGGAGCTTCACCGGATAGCCCGCCACGTAGAACATCGCGTCGATGCGACCCGCCTTGAGCTCGCCGAGCGCCTCGCCGGTGTCGATCGGCACCATCTCGCTGGGCGCCACCTCGGAGAGCTTGAAGAGGAGGCGCGCGGTGAGGTACGTGCCGCTGCCGTCGCGGCCGATGGCCACCCGCTTGCCGGCCAGATCGTCGAAGTCGCGGATGCCCTTGCGGCCGAGCACGTGCACTTCCTCGTTGTAGAGCGGAAACACCATCCGCGTCTTCTTGGCGATGCGCTGCAGGACCGGGTCCGACTGCACGCGCGCCACGAAGGCGAGCACGTCGGACTGGACGATGCCCATCTGCACGCCCGGCCGCTGGTAGACCGCGAAGATGTTCTCGATCGAGCCCTTCGACGTGTGAACCGTCAGGTTCACCCCGGTGGACTTGGTGAGCTTCTGCAGATCGAGCCCGAACTGGTAGTACGTGCCCTTGTCGCTGCCGGTGATGATGCCCATGTCCTCCGCGGCCGAGCACAGGCTCACGGCGATCAGGATCAGCAGGATGGCTACCGAGCAATGAATGATGAACTTCGTCACTGGTTGTTCTCCTCTGGGCGAGAGTTTCCCCACGCCTTCCCCGGGGCAAGCCCCGTACCAGTCGTCGAAGTCGAATGAACGCGAGGAGTTACCGCCAACCCCGAGCCCCTTGCATGGCGAGGCACCATGCAATACTGGATAATTCCCTACCCAACGTGGCCGCTGCCGACCACCGCGAGCGGCCGGCCATTGCGCCCGCCGCCACCCCGGGCTCCGGATAGGGAAGCGCGGGGCCGCAAACATGCCATAGCCACACCGGCCAGTCAACTGGAATAGCGCTCTGCGTCAGTCCCTTGCGCGGGCCCGGCGGGCGGCGTAGAGTCCCGCTTCCGGAGGGTCCACATGCCCGAGCGTCCGCTGCCGACCGAGAAGGAAGTCCGCGCGCTGATCCACGACCGCCGCAACTGGGGACGATGGGGCAAGGACGACCAGCTCGGGGCGATCAACCTGATCACGCCGGCCAGGCGCGCCGCCGCCGCCCGCCTCGTACGCACCGGCCGGAGCGTCTCGTTGAGCCGCCCGTTCCCGAAGGAGCCGGGGCTCAACAACGCGCTGCCCGCGCATCACTACATGCGCACACTGCCGCGCGGCAAGGGCGGGTTCGCGGCCGACTACTACGGCATCTTCTACCACGGGGTGGCCTCCACCCACCTCGACGCGCTCTGCCACACCTGGGACGAGCACGCGATGTGGAACGGGCGCGATCCGAAGAAGGAGATCACCTTCGACGGGGCGACGTTCGGATCGGTCGAGCACTGGTCGGAAGGCATCATCACCCGCGCGGTGATGCTCGACGTGCCGCGCCACCGCGGGATCGCGTCGGTGACCGAGGAGCGCCCGGTGCACGGCTGGGAGCTGGAGGACATCGCGCGGGCGCGTGGCGTGCGGCTCGAGCCGGGCGACGCGGTGTGCGTGTACGCGGGCCGCGAGGCCTGGCAGGCCGCGAATCCGGAACGGCCCTACGGACGACCCTTCGGGATGGGCCCCAACGAGCGGCCCGGCCTGCACGTCTCCTGCCTCGAGTTCCTGCGGGATCACGACGTGAGCGTGCTGGTGTGGGACATGCTCGACCACCTGCCGGTGGGCTACGACATTCCCTGGGCGGTACACGCCGCGCTCTTCGCCTACGGGGTGGCGCTGGTCGACAACGCGCTCCTCGAGCCGCTCGCCCGCGCCTGCGCCGAGGAGCAGCGCGACGAGTTCATGCTGATCGTCGCGCCGCTCGTGGTGGTGGGCGGCACCGGGTCGCCCGCGAATCCGCTCGCGGTGTTCTGACCGGTCAGGCGAGCCGGTACTTCTTCTCGGCCCCGGGGGCGAGGGTCATCCCGTGGCCCGGGCGATCCGGGATGAGGAAATCGCCGTGGTCCATGACCGGCATCTCGGCGAAGAGATCGTCGGGCACCCAGTCGATCCACTCGACCAGGAAGCCGTTGCTGAGCGCGCCGGCCACCTGCAGCGACAGCTCGTGCACCACGTGGGGTGACACCGCGACCTGGTGGGCGGCGGCGAGCCGTCCGATCTTGAGCGTCTCGCTGAAGCCGTTGGCGCGGCAGATGTCGGGCATCAGGTAGCGCGCCGCGCGCCGCTCGATGAGATCGCGGAACTCGAAGCGGGTGTAGTTGTTCTCCCCGGTCGCCACCGGGATGTCGATCCGAGCCGCGACCTCGGCGCAGGCCGCGAGGTCGTCGGCGAGCACCGGCTCCTCGTACCAGACCAGATCGAGGTCGGCGAGCATCCGCGCCTGGCGGACATTGCCCAGCACGTCGAGCTTCTGGTTGACGTCGACCATCAACCGCACGCCGTCGCCCACCGCCTTCTTCACCGCCTCCACCCGGGCCCGGTTCGCGCGCGGATCGGGATGGTGAATCTTCATCTTGTAGTAGCGGCAGCCGCGCGCGACGTAGGCCTGCGCCTCGCCGACGAGGTCCTCGAGCGCGTAGCTCGGCCAGCCCCCGCTGCCGTACGCCGCGACCCGGTCGGTCACCGCGCCCCAGAGCTTGTAGAGCGGCAGCCCCGCGGCCTTGCCCGCGATGTCCCACAGCGCGATGTCGAGCGCGCTCAGCGCGTAGGCGGCGATGCCCTGGCGCTTGATCCCGCGGTCCGCGCGATACATGCGCTCCCAGAGCCGCTCCACGAAGAGCGGGTCCTGTCCGATCAGGAGGGGAGCGAGCCGGGTCACCAGGTAGGCCTCGATGGATTCCACGCCACCGCCGCCGAAGGCGAGCGTGTAGCCGAGCCCGCTGACGCCCTCGTCGGTGTGGATGTGGGCCACTACGAGGCTGTGGTAGGGGAAGTCGAGCGCGATCGGCTTGCGGGTCGGGATGCGCAGGACGGCGGTGTCGATGGCGGTGATTTTCATGGCCGCATCCTAGGGCGGCCGGGCGCGGGAGCGCAATGGGCCGGATGGGTAGCGGGTTGCCCTGACTGAGGCCGCGCGTTTCTCTCCGCGCCCGGCGGCTTCCGCGCAATTGCTGCCGCCGCCGAGCGGGTCGGCGCAACTATCCGAAGTAGCACGCGTTTCCGGCCATCTCCGCGTGGCACGGGCTTCGCTATTCCCACGAGGGCATGAGGCGCTCGTCGAGCCCCGAGTCTGCCCCGCCGCAGGGCCGGCGCATCGCGATCGTGTTGCTGTTCCTGCTGCTGATCGCGCTGCCGCTCTATCTCTGGCCGCTGCGTGGAAGTGGGACCGGGCTGCCCGGAGCCGCCTCGCACTCCGGCCTTCCGCGCGATCCTCGCGACGCCTCCGCGGTGGCGCACATCCCCGCCGACGTCTGGGATGGATTGATGGACGACGGGCGATCGGGCCACAAGGGAAAGGAAGGCCCCCGGCCCGGCAACCTCACCCGCATCGCCGAGCTCGAGGGCGTTCCCGGCGCCGGCTCCGTCGACACGGGCTCCGGCGGCGTCTCGTCGCGGTGGCCGCGCGACACGCTGTCGCGCTCGTTCGGCGCGCCTGACAGTGGAGACAAGGGAGATGGGAGCGGCGGCGGCACGGGCGACTCGCCGTCGTCGCCGACTCAGGTTCTCGCGGGCCCGCCCGGCAATCAGGGCGCAGGCGGCGGATCCGGTGGCGGGTGGAACGGCGGCTACTCGGGTGGTGCTGGCAACCTCGGTCCGTTCGGAGGTGGCGGCGGTTCGAGCGGCTCGGGCGGCTCGGGCGGCGGCGGTCCGTTTCTCGTCGGCGATCCCGGTGATCCGAGCGCGCCTGCGCCGACTCCGGAGCCGACGACGATTCTCCTCGTCGGATCGAATCTCGCTCTGCTCGGCGCGGCCGCGTGGAGACGGCTTAACCCTAAGAAGGAGGGCAGGCCTATCGGGTGACAAAAAATGGAGGCGGCGGCAACCAGCTTTTGGCTGCGAGCCCCCCGCAGTTGCTGATAAGTGCAGGCCAGCATTGCAGTCCTTCGATGGCATACCCGTTGCGTGACTCCCGGTTTGTAGCGCAAATCCTTCGAGGAGTGCAAACCGTGAATGTCCTGGTGCTTGACGAAACGATGGAGCTATCGGCCCCGGTCCGCGAGCTGGCCAGTATGGGCGGCTGGGAGCCGCATTTCGTGGGGTCGTTGCACGAGCTGGAGCTGGCGGTGCAGGCGCACGGGCGGCCGGCGCTGACGGTGGTGAATCTGCAGCCGCCGCTGACGGCGTGGGAGCTGGGACAGCGGCTGCGGGGGCTGGGGCTGGAGA
>Ga0070698_100002032_pt1 | contig 22499 bp, 23 predicted proteins | sample KBSK1502metaG_FD_65477 | JGI IMG/M metagenome (GOLD analysis project Ga0070698, IMG submission 65477) | Corn, switchgrass and miscanthus rhizosphere microbial communities from Kellogg Biological Station, Michigan, USA - KBS K1-50-2 metaG | ecosystem: Host-associated > Plants > Roots >...
GATGTCGCCGCTGAACGGGTTCGGCTTCTGGAAGCGGTCCTCGGAGAAGAGGAAGACCGGATTGCGACGGAGCGGTGGTACGTCGGGGTCAAAGAACGGCACCTGCACCATATAGGCCGCATCCATCACCAGCACCCCGGTGTACCGGTGGTCCGGGTGGTAGTCGTTGGGACGATGGCTGATCACCACGTCGGCCTGCCACTCGCGGATGAGGCGCGCGATCCGGCGCCGGTTTTCCAGCGTGACCATCAGTTCGCCGTCGTGGTTGTCGAGCACCTCGGTCTCGATCCCCAGGATCTTCGCGGCCGCGAGCGCCTCGGCGCGCCGGCGCTGGGCGAGGGGGCCGCCCGCCACGGTGGCGTGGCCGATATCCCCGTTGGTCACTGCCACGCACTTGAACTTGTGCCCGAGCGCCGCCCATTTGGCGGCCACCCCTCCCGCAACCAGCTCGCAGTCGTCGGGGTGCGCGCCGAACGCGATAATGCGCAGTGGAGCCTGGGTGGGAGCCTGGGCGGCCTGCGCGGCCGAGTTGGACGGCAGAACCGACATTCCCAGCGTCGCGAGCGCGAGCAAAGCCTGATGTTTGTGCATAGGAATCTCCTGTTGGACACAGATTCGCCTCCGTCCGTGGCGCATCTCATGGAGCGCTATCGATCGGGGGTTTTCGGCACGATGTCCGTCTGGAGCGCGGGATTCGCCGCACGGACATCCGTCACTGGGAGTCCGAGCTCGCGCCGGACGATGTTCGTGCCCTGCGCGATGGCCGTGGTCTTGAAGAACGCGATGTCGCGGTTGCCGCCCTGCCGGCCGAAGCCGCAATCGCTGGATACGATGAGCTGCTCCGGTGCAATGTATTGCAGGGCGTGACGGATGGTCGCCGCGATGTCTTCGGGCCGTTCGACCTGGAGCGTGCGGTGGCTGACGACACCGACGCAGATCTTTTTCTTGAGCCGGCCTTTGAGCGGCGCGAACAGGTCCAGCTCCCGCATGTTGCGGTCCTTCATCTCCACCGTCCAAACGTCGCCCTTCATCGCATCGAGGTAGAGCTCGAACGATTCCTTGTAGCTGTCGTTCTCGATGACGCGCTGCATGTTCGGGTTGCCCCAGCACGTGTGCACCCACAGCTCCACGTCATCGAGACCCCGAACCTCACGGTTGTAGCACTCGACCATGAACTTCACTTCGTCGTGCGCGCGGCCGTAGGTGTTGGCCCAGAAATGCACGGTGGGCTCTTCGATTTGGATGCAGCGGCACCCCGCGTCGCGCAGCGCCAGCAGCTCGGTATTCATCGCCACGGCCATGTCCCAGATGACCTCGTGTCGGTCCTTGTACTTCGGCGTGTGGAGGTCGAGGAACAGCCCCATCACCTGCGAGCAGCAGGTGCCGAAGCGCACCGGCTTGGCGGACTTGCTCTGCGCGATGCGCCAGATCTTCGCGTAATCAAGGGGGCGATGCTCGATCTTGTCCACCACGCGCGGCCAGCGCCACCCGGTGTAGATCTCGTTGAGGAGCGTGCCAGGCGGATAGCGCAGCCACGGCGAGCGGGTTTCCTCGGATTGCAGGTAGTCGCCGGAGAACCCGGCCCAGCGTTGCAGCGGGTAGTGGTGCCAGGAGCGGCCGGCCATGTCGTCGTCGCAATGCAAATCGCCGTGCGTCAGGATGTCGATGCCGGCACGCTCCTGGTCGCTCAGCACAGTGGCCATGGCATCCTGGAGCTTCTCGCGGAAGCGCACATCCATCATGCAGCTGTCGATCGGCCGACCCGACATGCTGAGGTCGAACCAGCGCGGCCGGGGCCAGGAGCCGGTGATCGTGCAGGGCAGGATGTGCTCCGCGGTGAGGGTGTACACGTTTAGTTTGTCGTGTAGTGGTCGGAAAGGGCGCTGGCGAGGCGAGCAGTGTCGGTCATTGCCCGTGACGTGAGATCGGACCAAGATGCTACTACGGTCGTACGAGAGCCGCCAGTTGATGCGGTGATCCACGGAAACAAGCAGGTCCTTCGCTCGCGCTGGCGCGCTCGTTCAGGATGATTAGCGAGCGCGTGCTTTGTAAGGAGAAAAGGTTTGAAGAACGCTGCCGGCGACCTAACTCCAAGCGGGACGGCGGGATTTGAACCCGCGACCCCCTGAACCCCATGTGACTCGTTAGGGGAGCAAGTTACGACACCGAGTAGCAATCACGCGAGGTCCTGGGCGTCGGTGTCGTAACAGCGAACCCGAAGATCGACCGAGTGTAGTGAGAAACTCACAGCAGGACTCACAGCACGCCCACGCTGCCTCTAAACACCCACACCCGTAAACTGATCGGGCTTTAGCGGGCAGCTGCTGTGTTCGCTCGCATTTCGCGCAGTCGCTGCGAGCTTTCGGCAGAGGCGCATTCAAGAATTGGATTCCATCATCGATAGTCCTTGGCGAGCGGTGCAGCACTGGCTCATGCTGCTCATGCCGCCTCCACAGGTCGCATCATGACGTGACCTCTTCAAAGGGATAGAGCACGCGCTTTGGGATGCCGTACAGTATTGGGTCTTGCATATCATGCAAACTAAAGGCGCGGTCCCGCGCCTTCAGGAAGAGGAATACTTCTCGCCACGGCCACTGCTCGACGGCCAAAGCGTTGCGCGTTCTATGGCGCGGTGCCAGTCTCACCCGCTCCTGCTCTTTCTGGTACTGAATACCGACATCAAAACCGTCCCACCGTGGCGCCAACTCGACCGCAAGGTCAATGTCATTCACGCGCTCGGCATCGGTCAGATAGCTGCCGAAAAGCACGACACGCTTGACGCGATAGGCGAACTCCACGGATTGGTTGACCTGCTCGACACGTGCCATGAATTTGCGGAGCCTGCGTTCCGCCGTTGCTCGCCTGAGCGGCGCAACGGCGGAGGCTTGCGCTAATCTCGTGCCTTGGTCCGTTAGCTCATACCACGGACCAGCCGCACGGTCCCCTGGGCCAATGATCACACGGGACTGGCGTAGCTGAGTCGGGTCACGGTAAACCGTTCTAACCAGCCCTTTCGCGAGCAGCGACTCCAGCAATCCGGCGTCCCGAAAGTACGCGCCGACCACGGTCGCGCCCATAAACCCCCGCAGCATGCGACGGACCTCCATCACCGGCACGCCGCCGATCTTCGCGCTTGGATCAATTCGCACACTACTGCTCCCGGTCCAAAAAGTCGGCGAGGCGGTTTCGGCCGGTCGAAGGACACCATCTGCCGGTCATCGCTGCTTCGTTCTCAAGCAACGTCGCCAGAAAACCTGGCACTTTAGCAACGCGCCTACGAGCGAAGCACCTGCAGGAACGCGTGCAACGCTCTCGGGAGGTGCCTCAGTTGATCATTCACAAGACGCGGGAGCAGAATCGGCCGCGGTTCAAGGTGATCCTGCACGAGGAACCCGGACGTGAAGAAGAACTTAGAGGGGCGACTCCCATCTGACACGCCAAAGCGCAGGCGCGGCCTCGCCGGATTCACGCGAAACTGAATGTCGGCGTGGCCCAGCGCCGGGAGTCGAACCGTGTACTCCAAGCGCATGTGCCCTGGCCCGATCACGCTGCCATGGTGAAAATCCCGGATGCGAAGTTGGTGCACCAGACGCCACCGCGGGACCATCCGGACGATGAGGCGGTCCCATTCCGGGAGGCCAACAGTCAACTCGCCCCGCTCCGCGGCTTCGCGCATCAGTTCGACTGGAGCGCGCAGGAAGTAGACAGCGGCGATCCAATGCCGAAAGGCAGCCGTGGGGTTGGTGGCCGATCTCGCCTCGGTGTCGAAGAACAAGGCCCGCTCCAGATGTTCAACGATGCCGCGGACTGCGGGGTGCTGTCTCAACGTCCTACCTACCGAGCCTCTCGATCACGCCTTCGATAGAGACTTCACCGGTGAGCCTGCGTAGCGTGTCGAGACGCGTGTCGCCCCGTACCCCCAAGTCTACTCCGTACTGCTGCTCGATGGTCGCCGCGTGAGTGTCGCCCCGCTTCAGACGCAACTGGCCGGAGACGTCGTTTCGCGCTCGGCAACCGCGCATCGACGGATCGTCGTTACTCGGGCAATGTTTTGGCATGCTTCTACTTCTCCTCTCGAACCAACTGACATCTCGGCCCTATTTCAAACGACCGCACGAGGGGCAGGCCAAGGTTTGCCCCGTTGCGAGAACTCTGAGCGCCGCGCCACACCAGGTACAGCGGGGGTTCAGAAAGCGCTGGTATAGGAACACGCCCAGTCCGATGACCCCCAGCAAGGTGAATAGCTGTCTACCGTTCATTGCAGGCCCTCCCCTCATTTCGGCTGCGCGGCAGCCCTCGAGAATTTCGGCTCCGGAATCGGCAACGGGGGCGTCAGCGAAGAGAGTAGCTCCTCGAGCGAGACCCACTGGCTCAGGACGCCCAACTGTTTCATGACCTTCACGGCTGGCCGATCGGCCGTGCAGAAGTAGTAACCGCGGCTCATGACCATCGCGATCGACTCTGACTCGCCCCGGCCCAGCGCGCCACCGCGATACGCGGACGCGAACTGGTGCAGTTCGACGACCGTCGCGTCCTGCACCTGTAGAACGCCCGTGGTGACGTACGTGGTGAGGTCGATCGCCACTCGCGCGCCGCTCGCATCCTTGTAGAACTGCACTTCCTGTGTGCGGACCCAACCGCACATGCCGATCGCATGACCAGTGACCAGGGCTTCGAAGTACGAGTACTTGAAGCCGTCGATCGTTACGTCGGCATCAATGAGGCAAAGTGAGCCTAACACCATCGCGCATCCCCTTGACGCCTCCGTAGTTCTCGAGGACTTCGCTGACCTCCGCGACGTTGATGCCGAGCAATTCGGCGAGCCGCTCGCGGGAAACTCGCTCCATCAAGTAGGCCTTCATGGCAAGATCTCTGAATCGCTGCGGCTCCTTGCCGATCTCACGACCGCGGTCTCGGAGGAGCCGTTCCTTGAAAGCTGGGTCAGTGTAGATCTTCTTGTATTGATTCCAGGACATCATCCCCCTCGCCGCCATCTGAACCAGCACCGCTTGGGTACTCACTCCGAAATACTGGCCGACGCGGTTGAGGTCGAATGGGTCGATCTTCCCTTTCTCATTCTGCAGCGCTCGGATCTGTTCGACGAAGTGCTCCGGAGGTAGTAGCAAGTGGGCAGCGAACTGGTCTGCCAGTTTGTCAGCCGAGTCTTTCTTACCGTCCGGTCCTTCACTGCTACACACATGAAGTCTCTCAGGACCCTTCGAGCTTGCGACTCGTCCTTCAGTGAGCAGGTGGAAATACTCATGCGCCGTAGTGAAAGCGCGGCGGCCTGGAACGTGATTCTTGTTCACGAGAACTGCTGGGCCGAAGTCCTTGCTCCAAAGCGAGGCACCAGACAGGTCAGCGTTGAGCGGAAGGAAGAGGATCTTGACGCCAGCGCGTTCCTCCAGCGCTGGAATCAGCTCGTGCGCCGGCGTGACGCCGAGGCCCAACCGCTTGCGCTCCTCATCCGCAAGCCTCCACGCTTGCGCCCACGTGGAGAGCGTCCCACGCACCGGCCGCAAGTCGGGCTCGCGCCTTTCCCCCGTCGCCTCCTCGAGCCACGCGTACTCGCGGCACAAGTGCACGAACCGGTTGAGTTCAGCCTTGGTCCCGGCGGTGACAGTTTGAGCTCGCAGCATCACGAGCTCGTCATCAGCCTCGAAATCACCGATTCCGAGGAGATGCTCCATTGGCTCGCCGAACATCTGCGCCAGGGTGAACAGTTCAGTTGCCGAAAGCTCACGCTTCCCGTTCTCGATGTCCGAGACAGCTGAACGGGGAATGCCGAGTCTTTCAGCAACCGCTTCTTGCGTCATGCCGAGTCGCTCGCGAATCGATTGAATCCGCTGCCCAACCTCCGGCAGCTTCTTGGCTTGGGCCACTCATCCCCCGGGGTGTAAGAGCGTGGTCCTAGCAATGTCTGAAAAACAGACATTGGAGAGGAATAATAGCTAGCGTCCGTCTGAAGTCAAGACAGGACGTTTCGGGAGGTTGGCACTCAGAATGGCTGAGAATCCAGACCAAGATCGGCACGCGGCTTGCCGGCGCTTGGTGGCGTTGGCTCAGCGGTGACGCGGCGGCTCAGCCCGCTCCTACACCTGCACCCGCAAACCTACCTGCCCTGCGTCCGTCTGTCGAGGTGTCTCGCCCATGAAAAACATTAGGACGAAACATTAGGAGAAACAGCTAACTCCAATCGGGACGGCGGGATTTGAACCCGCGACCCCCTGAACCCCATTCGGCCCAAGCATCGGCTGAGAACTATCAAATTGTCGGTTTCGTGAGGGAGTCCGAGCGTCGGTGCAGGGCTTCCTCTGTCATGATGACGGGGTCTGCCGGAAGAAACGGCACCCCAAACAGCACCCCGGACAAAGGCAGAGGTCTGCAAAGTCCCTCTGCCTTTTTCCCTTTTCCGTCCCCGGACGTCCTAAGTAGTGCGCGGGAGGCGCGTTCGCACTCTTTCGTCTTTCCGGATACGTCAGGCTAGTTGTCCGAGGTCCATGGGCGACTGCCCCCAAAATGCCCCCATGCATCTAGGAACGGAGCCAACGCTCGGCCCAAAAGTCGTCGCGCTGAGACTCCTAAAATACGCCTGCGGGTGATTATGGAGACCTTAATTGGGCCGTCATTTGCACGACGTTCACCGGCCACACAGTGTCGGGTCCCACGGGAGCCACCGACCTCCAATGATTCACGTCCTGAAAACTCACGACCCCATATCCACTGTTCGGCAGATTGTGGCCGCCGCGAAGGATCCAAAGATCAGCCTCAAGACTCATTATCACCCACCTGATCTGACGAGGAGGAAGGTTTACCGTCGCGCTCACGTGTGTATTCGGGGCAAACTGGATTGGCCACACTCCAGTGGGCCCGAAGACGGTGTACAGAAAATCGTGATAGGCGGTTGTACTCACTACACCCGAATCCGTGAGTATCTGGATACTTAGCCAGTAGGAACCGATCAATCCAAGAACCGGTATCTCGTTATCCCCGGCTCCTCCTAGCAAACTGTAAACCCACGCCCCGGGATCTCCAGGCGGTATGCTTAGATCCGCTCCGACCGTGAGAGTGGTTGGGAATGCGCAATTGATCCCTAGCATAGCGCTCTGCTGAATAACGGCACCACAGCTAATCTTGTCGCCTAACAACCAAGACTCGTTCCAAGGCGTCTGCTGGCAACCTGCAATCGCCAGACCGATCACTCCGTCAACTGCGGAGGCAGACTCATTCCAGGCTGGGAAACTGCCCCGGCTCTCGGAGCCAGACCACGTCACCAGGGGCGCATCGGTTGAGGAGTGCAATGGCCAACCGTACTCATACGGTGGTGTGAAAGTGCGTTGCCAAATTGGCGGGTGCTCTAGAACCCCGCCTGCGGGAAAGTGCCTGCCGGCGGGCTGGGGGGGGAAAAGCAATTCTACCACGGGTCTTTGCAAGGGAAGCTTACCTGATTCCCCGACCGAGACGCCGAGAAGTGCTTCGACTACCTCAGGCTCCACACCGGCGCGCCCCTTCGTCAATCGTGCAACAGCCATCTCGCGGTTCTTTCGGAATCTGAAGCGCCCCCCGTCAAGCCGATTCTCCATCTCCTTGCTAATCAATGCGGTGTGTCCAGCGCGGTAAGCTCGCCAAACCGTCGCCGGAAGCGGTTCCGGCAGCTTTAAGGCAAGCCTCGGGTCGCGAATCCTGGTTCTCCTTGCCACTTGAACACCTCCTATAGGGATAGGTTCACGACATTCGGTCCGAGTGACCTATGGAGGAGTTTCGCTGCGAGCGGTCAAATAGCAGTCAAGTGGATGAGGCGAGCCTAGTCGCCAAGCGGAGCGGAGGGACAAGTGTCAGGACGACGCTTCTCCCCTCCTCGGATTTCAATTCGTGCCCGTTTCCCCACGGCGGCCGAGGTCGCGTCTCGCAATCGGAGAAGTTCGGCCTCGCTCCTGGCAACCTCGGCAGTCGTCCAAGGCGACTGCCCCACTGTGTGCAAGGCCGAGCTTGCGGGGATCCTCGCAGACAACACATATGCATACTCTCGTGCTCCGCAAGAGCAGTCAGAACTGGATTAGCTTTCCGAGCCAGTTCATCCTCAAGTAATTGTGTGTCCGCTCCGCCGCCGAGCTCCACGGCAAAGGAGCGGCACAGCGTGGTCGCGAGGCTTCAGTGCCGCAACGGTCTAAAACCGAGCAGCGGATGTTGAATCCGCTGCGCTGACCTCACTTGATGCGTCGAGCCGCGCATGGCAGCGGATCCGGGGCCGTACGGTACGCTTAGACCTGAATGGTCAACTAGGCCTCACGAGGTCACTGAGCCCCGTGATGGGGGTCGAAACAAGCTTTACCGCCAGCTGACTAATTTCGCGGGCCATTCGACGGTCTGTGAGCCGGCCTGCTAAGGCTGCGATATGGAGTGCAGCAAAATGCGCCTCGAGACTTGCCACTAAGTCCATGTTCTCGACCGGGCGAAAGTCCCCGCCTGGCCCCCGACGCTCCACAATGATTTCCGCAAGGAGTAGCGGCCAAGTTGTGAGTAGGGTGTTTCTAGGGCTCACGCGAGCCAGGTCTAGTGCGCCTGCAATTGCTGCAAGCGTCATGTTGTTCAGAGGGATGTCATACGCAGCACCCTGCAGTTCCGTGCGTAACATCATGGTATTCGGCAGCGACCCGACGGCTTCGTTCACACCGCCGGCGGAGACGAGCATTGCGGTGAATGTGCGCGACTCCCCAGCACAGTTCGTGCTCTGCACCGTGCTCAATGGGGCGACAACGGCGCGAAGTGTGCCCTTGAGTGAGTTAATACGGAGCTTCTTTCCGTTGACAAGGAAGTCCTGGTTGACCACCTCATTCACATCCCACCGCACGATGGCCTGGTTTGGATCGCTGGGTGTCTGTGGCTCCTCTACCTGACCCGTGAAGTCGACGTCGAAGTCCACAGGGGTGGGGAATCCGAGGTCCCGCACGCTATTCAGTCGGAAGCTAGGTCCGCCCGCAGGCTTGGAAACACATCTGTTGTACATCGGGGATCTCACGAATACGGTGCTGAGCGCCGGCGGAACGACGTCATTGAAGAAGAGAATAAAGTTGAAGCGCAGTACGTCTGCGTCGATGAACCGTTCAAGAGCCGACATTGGAGTGCTCCGCGCGTGAGGTTCTGAAGAACGTGGGTGCGTGGGGTCAAGCGGGGATCAAGTGCCTCTCGCGCGGCCTCCGCGAGAATCAGGGGACGACGGCGGCCTGGCGCGTTCACGGCCTAACTGGCGCAAGACGATAATCGACCATATGCCACCTTCACCGGGCGAGTCCAGCGGCGCGCACGCCTCACGATGCTGTCGCATTCTCACCCCTAGGTGCCGCAAAAACATCCTAACCGAGTGGTGTGAAGCACGACATGGTTGTATATGCCCCACCGCGACTGGACCACGAGGCATGAATAGGACAATCACGGATCTGGCAGCCCGTGAGCGAGCCACGGTTGACGTTTGAGAGGATCGTAACCGATAAGCGAAGGAGACTAGGCCATCCGTAAGACGTTGACGAACGCCCGCGCTGCGGTTAGGGCTCACGAGATACAGCCGAGCCTGGCCCAGAGCACAGGTGCGATCTTGAACGTGAACTTCAAGGCCACCCGGCTCGTTGGGGCGGCTGCCCAAGTATGCGTGCTGGTCAAGGATCTCGAAGTCATCAACGATTATGCGCGGCTGGAGGCAGCTGCTGGCGAAATCGGCATCGACGACACGCTCCTTGAGCGAGCACTGAAGCAGTTGGAGCAAGTCAGCTACGTTCGACTAAAAACAGCCGAAGGTGGTCGGATAACCCGCGTGCAAGTATCCGTACCTTTGCTATCGTCCACTTACGATGGTCTAGGTGCAATTTGGGAGTCGGCCAAGCCGAGCGATTTCGAGACGAAGTCTATGGCAGTCCTGGACGATGCCTGTCTTTCGCCTCTCGGAGCCCACAGTCTTGTCGAGCGCTATGACATTCCGGAGACGGAGTTGCCACGGATTGTAGAACTCGGCCAGAACCTCGGTTATCTGGGCAGTTTCGATCATTCCCCATCTGGCCAGAAAATCATTTACAGCCCGTTGCATTTCGACGAGCACCCTCAGAAGTTGATCGAACTTGCTGCGCGTCACCCGGCTGTTGTTCTCTCGGAGGCTCTCTCTGGGGTGCGAAACGAGCAAGGGATGCCAGCTGACCGTCTGGATCAGAGGCTCGTCGGGGACGCCATCGCCCTGGGTGCACTGTACATCCCAGCAGTTGAGTCCATGGCGGGTGAGCACCGGTTCGTGTTCGCACCCATCAAGGCCTACTTGCCAGAACAGAAGACCGTGCTGGAGAAGGCGCGAGCCATCGTGGCGTGCGTCCGTTACGGCCAGCATTACGGAACGATCACCGCAATCCGGGACCCGGTTGCCCTGCTATATGCGTTGAAGCTGCGCGGGCGACTGAGCCCCCATTCTGAAGCAGTGTATCAGTATCGGGTGCTCCGCGATCTCGGGATCGCAGATATTCGGCCCAGCAGCATCAAGGGTCGCTATGAAGTGGTGATTCGCAAGACGCCCGAGAACGTTGAGGCGCTCGACCTCGCAATCAGTCTCGCGACACTGGGCGAGGCCGCTCCGACTACGTCGAGAGTGAGAGCCGCCGCAGCCTCGCTCACCGACGGTCTCTACAAACCAGCAGTGCTGTTACGAGCTGATTTGGTGACGAGGCGAAAGATTCGGTACTCGAACGAGCTAGCCGTGAAGGTAAACTCAATGATTATCGGAATCCCAGAGGAGATGGCTTGATCTGTGCGCCCAACTTCTCACGGTGATCGAAAGCTGAAGGTCGCAACATCTGCACTGCTACGCGCCATGGATGCCGTAACGTTTATTGAGATCAAGGTCCGGACGCCGACGAAGCGCGGTCAGCATCACTCGACGGTCGTCACGGATCTCGACGTGCTAGGCGTGCACACTGCACCTGATCTCTCAGTCGTCAGAACGGTCGCGGAGTGCAAGAGCGGGTCGAGAGATTTGGTTGGCGATTTGTACAAGCTCGCTGGGGTCGTGTCGTCCCAGCGCGTTGACAAGGCGCTGCTCGTGCGAACGCACATCGGGGCGCACGTTCGCGAGGTTGCAAGGTCACTCTCGATCTGGGTCGCCGATCCAGAGGAGATCGAAACGCTTCTCAAGCAGTGGGTTCCAGATGTGGCAAAGGAGCTCGCCGCGGAGGAGAACTACATCGGCAAGTCTATCGAGTTTGGGACCGACGTAGGAAAGAGGCATCCTGCCGAAACGTCGTTCGTCCTTCACGATCATTGGAACGTCGACGACGGAAGAGCGATTGCTGGCATCGTCAGAGCTGTTGGCAACATCGGTAATGCGACTGTTCTTGAACTGCCCGACAGAGCGGTACTTGCTGCGGGGCTCCTGGCTGTTGGCGTTCGATTACTCAGCTTCGCTGGCCAGGTAATGCGTCTCTACGCTCACGACCCAGGCTTGGGCGCACGCCTTCAGCTCGCTGGCGGCATGCGTCAGCTCAAGGAACGAGACGCTCTGGCAGCGATCATCCGCGACGCCCTACCCGGTGAACAAGCCTCGCGTGTGACGGGCGAACCCGAGTACATGAGAGAGCTAGCCGAGCTGGCTTTCAGACTGTTCAGAGCCGCTCCAATAGCGAGCAGATGCCCTTCAATCCTGGAGCGATTCACTAGATGGATTGTGAGCGATGGCACGGACGTACAGCTCCCGATGCTGACCGGCCTAGTGCAGGGTGCGACGCCCGAATCGCTCAAGTTTGCGCAAGACATCGCTGTCGCTCTCGCCAAGTGGACCAAGCTCCCTGGTGAGCCATTCAGACACCTGCTTGCACTGTGAGCGCGAGCGTCGTCATAACAACACGTCTGGGCACAATGGGTGGTCATCAACTAGGCAGCGATTGCTGTAACGAGGAGCGAACCGACTCGGAATCGAACCGAGCACCTAGCCACTAGGAGTCGGCACCTAATTCAGGGTCATACCAATCCGGCGGCTTGCCCGCCGAGATCACCTGACGAATCACAGTTGCAGTCACCCCAGCGGCCTCTCCAACGACCCTGGTGGACGCAATGAGTCCTTTCCTCTTCACCTTTACGGTGTCGGGTGCAAGCCCTTTGTGTACGACGGCGCTTCTCAGTTCATACACGGCTCACGATACCAATTACGACTACCTCCTCGAAGATGCTTACAAGAGCGTATGGAAGTCATTAATGACCGTGGTGTCGGAGGCGGCGATAAGCTCCATAGTCCAGGTGGATTCGATGTCACGCTCTGGAGAATCCATGGGGATTTCGAGCATCCTGACCGATTGGTGATAACAGACGAGGATTACAATCGGTATTACGAAAGCCACAACGCGATATGGGCGCGGATGCTTGTCCTGTTCTCGGGAAGGGCGTTGCTTTTGCTTGGCTACAGCGCTCGTGATCCAGACTACAAGCACATTGAGAAGTTGCTGCGCAGCTCCATCAGCTCGCGCGTCGTTAGGTAGAAGTGCCGGAGGTAGAAGTGCCAGGCGAACCCTCATTCTGGCTGGGCGGTACGGGCAGGGATGGAAATGCTACGATGGCTCCCCCGCCTGATTCAATAGCGCGACGACATGCAGCGGCAAATTCAGGATCAGGGTTTTCGGTCAAGTACTTTGCAATTTCAAAGAGGTCAGGCGTCCGAACTAGGGCTACTCCGGATCGCTTAGCCGATGATAGGCATTTGCTCGTGAAGGTTTGCCCACGTTTTCCGGGATCCGTTAGCCGAAAAGCATTCCCGAACAGGGCACCTCTGGCAAACTCTGTAACCTGCTCCTTGGCGTAGTCCTCTTGAATGTTCCGTTCAAGTTGGCTGAACTTATCAACGTTGATAGCACTCGTATCCTTGCCTTCCGCCTCGCCGAGATAACGGACTCCCTCGGGGGTTACGAAGACTGCGTCGAACTCTGACTCCTTGTCCTCATAACCCTCCGCCTTGAACCCCAGCAGGCGGAGGGCATCTAGGATCGCGAATTCCAGTTCTTCTCCTTGTTCGTAGAGCAGGCGACGTAGCTTTCCAACGTCTTGGCGCTCTTGGTCGATACTGAGTCGCTCTTTCTGCAACTTTTCAATCTTCGCTGCAAGTGCTGTCGCTTGCGCATCGAGGTCAAACTCGCGCTGTAGGCGGAATTCAGGGCCCTGGGCCCAGTCCGGAATAGGTGTAATTCTGCGCCCAGCGCGGAGAGCATCATCCAGGGCAACGATCGCGTTTATGAGTCGTTTGCCGATAATCAGCCCTTCATCTGTCCAGTTCACTTCGCCGGTCTGCTGGTCCTCCACTGTTAGTTTTTCCTCGTCGAGCCGGAGAGGAGGAAGTAAGTGCACTGAGCCTTTCTCAACGTTGAGTGTCCCCCCGACAATCTTGTCCCCTGCCTTTGTCTTGAGCAGGACGCGAGAGACGCGGCTTTCGATGGTTACCTCGTAGGGAGAGTGGTCGCCAAAAACGTCCCAATAGGGCGCAAAGACTCCGAGTTCCCGCGTTCGCACGATGCTCGTGCCTCGGCGTGGATGGACGTCCAGTTCAAAAGGAATTGCGCGGTAGCTCGACACTGCACCGACGATGTTGGTGACTTGGCGATTGCGACCTGTGCCGGAGTACTGCCGTTCGCCCGTTTGGGCATAGACCTCCGTTGGTGTCGCTAGAAACACTATTACAAGCTTACCGGCTTCGATGGCCGCAGTCAGCTCGCTACGCCAGTGGTCCAGTTGCGCCTTTAGTCGAAATGATTGATGCTCCGCGAGGGACGGCTTTCCTTGGAAGTGCGATGCGTAGTCAGGTTCTCCGATTGTGGGCTCGAAAAGAATGATATCTGCATCAAGCAACGACTGGTCAGAGGCGAAGTCGATGGACTCGATGTCTTCGCCAGGCACGGCAAAGCCTATTGATACTATGCGTCGCGGACTCACAGAGTGTCCTCGGGAGAAGGAGCGCTGGCTAAGTACTAGCCTGCGAGCTTACCCAGCCCGCCGACTCACCACAGAATGTTGGGAAGAAGAATTGTTGTCAGCGCGGTGGTCGCTTGAGAATGATGACCACGGTGTTGGTTGCTCCCTGCGCCATGTTCACGGGGTGCGCTGATGCCACTTCCCATCCGTCCTTTCCCAACTGGTTCAAGTCGGGTTGCACTTCATCCGGTACACCACCCGCTCCACGAAATATCATTCCTGATGGTTGCTTATAGCTGTAAAGGTGGTATTCCCACATAGTTGGTCCCCCCGCGTGTGCGCTTCGCGACCATTGTGTCACGCAAGGATGGGGGTCGGCAACGAACCTGGCTAGGATGTTCTTGTGGCACCGGGCGGTGGGAATGCGGTAGGGGAGCAGCTTGCGACCAAGGTTGAAACACGTCGTGGAGATCAGCGAGAAGGTGATCGGCACGGTGAAGCGCAAGCCGTTCGCGCTGCTGCCGCACGAGGACGTCGGGAACGAGATGAAGCGTTGAGTTCCCCCATCCGCTCCCCTACTGGATCGGAGCGGCATAACTCTAAGCCCGGACGGGGGGATTTGAATCCGCGACCCCGTGACCCCTTGAAAAGGAACAATTCAACCCTTGATGACCCTAGCAAGCAGCAGAGACACTCGATTGACCGAGTTCAGCGCGTCGTTAAGCGCGAGGTCCCACGTGTAGCTTTCTCCCTCCCGTTGTGCAATCTCAAACCCCAAAGCAAATGCGTACTCAGTGAGGGCAATCTCGTAGCTCAACTGTTCGAACGACCGTCCTTGCACGCCTCTGTCCGCATCACGGGCTGCATTAACGAGAGGATGGTCGAGATTGATCACAATGGTCCTGGACGATTGGATGTACCGCGATCGGAACGCGTCCGCTGTCATGTTCCTGAATTCGATCTTGAAGCCGGAGCGGACCTTTTCGCGTCGCGCCGGACCACCGCCGTCGTCAGCACCCGGCGTCCCTGTGGGACCGCGAGTCTTAGGAAGGTCCTGACCGCTAGGAGCCTTGCCTCTAAGGGGGCTGGCGGGTTTTCCGCCACCTGGCGGAAGTTTGATCCCTGTCTCGTCCAGGTTCTCAGGCGCAGCCAACGGTCCACCGGGGAGTGCCGTAACTGCATCTTGAGCCGCGACCGATGCCTCGACGGAGGTGCCCGCGTCGACGGCACGAGTTGCGGCTTGCAAACGGGCGAGTTCACGCGCCCAGTCCTTGAAGTCCTCGTTCAGGAGATCGGCTATCTTCGCCGCCTGCTCCTCCAGCTCCTTGGCCTGAGCACTCTCTCGCCTCTTGCGATCCTCGTTAGCCAGGCCCCGACGCACCTGCTCAACCGAACGACTCACCCACGCCAGGACAGATACAACGAGTCGATTCGATCTGTTGAGTTGATTTGAGCGCGTATTGTCGAATGCAGGGATCGGTCCCTGATCATCCTCGAGAGCGGGAATGTCGACTTCGCCGAAGAGGCATTCCGTGTATGGCTTGCCCGACTCGTCCCCCAACGTGGTCTCGTGCCAGACACCACGCGAGAAGATATGGACACCAGTATCCTCACTATCCAACGGCTGGGGGGATACACGGATGGTCAGCCCAACATCGCCAATCAGTGCCCGCAAGGCTTCAGGCGGCTGGAAGACCTTCTCATCGATGTACGGGAGCTCTTCTACCTCACATCTATGAGTGTTCACGATCACCTGATGGGCCTGATGCTGATGGCGGAGATGCTGCTGCACGTACTTCTTCGTCCGCTCGACCTCAAGTTGCTGCACGTTCAACCCACGGATCAGGACTTTCGTGCCCGGCTCGCGATCCGTGAGTTCGTCCGCCACCTCCTCCTTGACCGGAAACGGCTTGCCATCGACAGCGGCTAACACTTGGTCGCGGTGCAGTTCAACTACGTTGCGACGACCGTCTTTGACTGTCTCCACAACGAGGGTATTTGCGATTCCGAGGGCAGCCGACTTCCCGGTCCCAAATCGCCCACGCACGACCCGCCCTAGCTGACGAGCCTGGTTCTCACCATGCATCTCGAAGAACCTGGCGAGATCATCACGACTCATGCCTGAAGCATCGTCCTCGATCGTTATCCCCTCACGCGAGATGTGAACGATCACGGTCACGGGATGGCCAGCTCGTGGGTTGTCAATTGCGTTGGACACGTATTCCCATACCACCTTGGGGACGGTATTGAAGTACGCGGCGTTTTGAAGCACGTCTCTGGCGACATTGCTGCGCACCTGGATTCCCATGATCATCACTCCATCCCGTCTCGGTACGATCCTTCGAACCTGTTGAAGAGGTCATCGACAAAGCGTGTTAGCTGCTCATCGCCTGTAATCAACTGCACAAGCTGCGTGTGCCTCAGGTTCATCTGTGCGCGCGGCAGATACTCGGAGGTTCGTGTGGCCTTGAAGAAGTCATAGACCGTCCAGTCCCCCTGTTGACCTGATAGCCACTTTAGATAAGCGTCCGAGTTTCTCAGACGCTCGGCTTCGCGATCCGAGGCTTGAATGTGGGCACTCCGGCGATCCTGACCGAGAATCGCCTCACCTTCGAAGAGCTTGGGAAACTTCTGCCGAGCCTCCTCAACCCACCGCATGCCCTTAGGCGTAAGGCTCCACCGGGAATCCTTGGAACCCTGGACTAAGGCACCATTCTTGTCTTTTCTTGCATTACTCAAAGACGACCGGACGATGTCGAGATCGATGCGGTCGGGGTACTTGCGCCAGCCGAATCGATGAGGTGCCAGATGAAACGCGCGGATGGCCAGGTCTTCGGTATGCACGAGTTTGGTCGCCCCTCCCTCGAGGAAGCAGGCCAATACCGTGAGCTCATAGCTCGAGATTTCCTCTGGGTCAGGTTGGAGATCTGCCATGCCTTGTCACTTTCCTCACTTGGACCCTACTACCCTCACTTCGCCACGGCCGACGTCGAAGCGAAGATCGATCTCGGTAGCGCCAGCCCTCCTCATCCTTCGACCTAACTGCTGAAGGCCTGTGACATAGGTTGATCGAACCAAGATGGACTCGCGACCATGAGCGTCGATCAGCGTCCAGCCTCCCTCAGGAATCATCCCGGGACGAATGTAGAATGTGACAAGGTCGCGATCGGCCGGCAGGCGGTAGCGCGCTAGGACCGATCCATCGACCTGAAACTGCTGATCAACCAGCGAGCGTTTGCTCTGCTCGATCAGTCTGCCCGCGGCGATGTCAATCTCAGCGTGCGTCACTCGGCGACCTCGAAGTGCATAGAGCCCGTAGGTTACGCGGCTAACCAATGGCGAGGAAGTCAACAGGTAACTGCCCATTGCCTCCGACAAGCCTTGTTCCTTGATGGCGCTCACGACCTCGTGAAGAGTCAGGACGCCCTTGTCCCGGAAGGCGTCCAACAGGGCGGCCTCGCCTCCAGACAGCGTAATGTGAGAGGGAGCTTCGACGAGATTGACGACGTCACCGTCTTCCAGGACTCGCATTCCCGCCGCCTGCAACACTCTGCGCAGGATCGGCCGCGGCGGAACTTCGAGTCGCTGCCGAAATCTGCCGTCCCGGTATCGTCGCAGGCCGCTCCGAATTTGATCCAGCGTCAAGGGACCAAGGACGGCGAGCATTTTCGCCGCGACGCGAGGCAGGAGATATCCTTCGCATTCTCTAAGGACAAACCACTCACCATCCACTTGCTCCCAACGGCCGCTGGACCGAAGCAAGGACTCGACGACCGTTCTCGGCTGATCCAAAACCAATGACAGTTGCCGCACCGATGCCGCCCCAAGTGCCATTGCCCTTCGGAGGGCAGCACTCACCTGCCGGAGGAACCTGCGTCCGTTCTCTTCCTGACTCTCTTCCGGCACTACTAGCACAATGCCGCCGGCGTGCAGCCAGGTGCTCTTCGGTAGCCAGCCCCAGCTCTCAAGGGTGCGAAGCGCTGTTAGGTCACTCGGTGAGTCAGCTCGCACCAGTTCGGGCAACTGTTCATTCCAGAGCTCCAGTGTGGTCGGCCCAGGCAACGCCCTAAGCGTGGCAACGGCCGCCTCGCAGATTGGTAGAGGGGGACGAAGACGGGTTGTTCGATCCGAGAAGCGCTGCACAATTTGCCGCACTCGCTCACGCGTTACGCCCGCCTGAGCACCCAAAGCTTCCAAGGTATCGCCCGGTCTCCCGTCCAACTCGAGATATCGGGAGACGAAGATTCGATCCCGAGGTGAGAGCCCCCGCGAGAGTAGGGAGATCTCATCCAGCGGTGTGACCCGAATTCCCTCGACCAAGCGTCCGAGGAGCTCGACAACAGCAGAAGCATGGGCGATGACGGCGTGCTCTAGCATCATCCACTCTGTGAGCGCCTGTGAGAGCGGTGTCTGCATCATTCGCTGCAGATTCCCACCGACGCCCTTCAGTGAGCCCCCCCCGACGCAACACTTGGCCAGGACGCTGGCTAGACGCGCCTGCGCCTCCTCCCCAAGGAGGTCGCCAACCGGCGTATCCTTCGGTTCACGCGCGGAGGCGGTCATGGAGCCAGCCCTCAAAACGGTCAATCGCGTCAGGACGCCAACTTCCAGACGCCCCACGTGTTCTTTTTGTCTAACTTCCCATCCTTTTGAAGTCGCTGACTGGCCCAGCGAACCGTATTACGCCAGCGAACCTCGCCACTGGGCAGCCGGGACCTATCCACTTCGTTGAGACTCTCGGCCATGAGCTGTCCGACACGCTCAATCGCCTCATTCGCTGGTAGCTTGCCACCAGCTTCCTTCAAGGCCCGAACGAGGGGCGCGTAGAATTCTTCGATCGGTGTCTTCTCACCTTTGCGAGCTCGCTTGCGATCCCGAGTCACAATCTTCAAGGGACTCACGTTGGCCCCTTTATGCGCCTTCGGCGCGGTGACCCGTTCTCCGCCGGCCGCGTAGGCTTCGAGCAGCTTTTGGACGACCGTGTCGGGTGTGTCCACGAGCGGTTCGGCGAGCTCCTTGAGCCGGTCGAAGGTCTCCTGTGACAGCTCGATCATCGGCATGGTCGCGATCTCCATTTCAATGTGGTCGAGTGTGCCGAGCCACCTCTTTGATAAAGTGATCTAATCATGCTTAGCATGATTGTCAATTAATCAGTGATTAGCGAATAACGCATTTTACCGGCGTTCTAGGAGCGCGCAAGGGAAGGGTTGCTGAGACTACCGCGAGTGGTTCGGCGTGGCGGGAGTTGAAGGCTCTAACTGTGCGCCACTCCTTACTGATAACTCCCCCACATTCAAGCTGACAACGGCGATTCGACGTACCCCACCGGAAGGCCTAGCACAGGTACCCCCTCCCAGCTATCCCAAGCCAAGTCGCCAAGTTTCGAGATACCCTGCCCCTACCCCTCCCTGATGATGGCCGAGCTCATCGATGAGGACTCGGTAAACCGTCCACGCGAAGTTGCCAAATTCCGATTGGTCACCTGAACGCGCGGCCACCCATACTGGACACGGGGACTGATACGGCTGGCATGTCCACTATGCGTAGGGGCTCTGCCACTGCGATTCGGCTTGCCAGGAAGTTGAACCAGGGGTCCAGATAGCGCCTGGACACACCCCCGCGGAGTGTGACGTCTGCTGTTGCGTTTCAAAGGTGATATCTGACCGCTAGCGATTCGAACCTTAGTTCCGGACCGTCCGAACGTCGCCACATCTCTTGAAGTTCACTTGAAGCACCCGACGATCATGTGAGCACGCTCACTCAAGAGGGTCAAGGATGCACGCGCCTACTCATTCCACGCGCTGGTCGTCTTTGGTGCTGCTGGTACTCGCTGCGGGATGTTACCACGCCCCCTGGGCACGGGAGAACATCAGGCCGAGGCAGTTAGGGCGCGCCCAGGTGGCCCACGCGGGCGTGACACGCGCCGATACACAGACGCATGCCCGCCACGCTTGGGGCGGCCTAGGGTTGGGTTACGGCTCGGCAAGCTTCTCCTGCAACTCCTGCGATTACCGCCGGGCGACCGGTACAAACAGCACCCGACTCGACGGTTGGAGCTTTACTCTCGGTTTGGGCTGGAAGTCCAATCGACATGTGCGACTCGGGATCGAGTATCGCGGTTGGTTGAATGGGTTGAAGGCGGGCGACAGCCTTCCCGGCCTCGATATAGGCACGGTGTTTCTGTCCTACTCTCCGCGAATCCGAACGGGCCTATTCGTCGAGGGAGGGTCCGCGATCACGCACTACACGCTGACTCTGGGGACAGGCGACCCCATTGAGCCCGATAGCCGGACGCCCGCATTTGCTGCTGGCTATGGATGGGGGTACGCACTCGGCATCGGGTGGCAAGGTCGGTCAGGCTTCACACCGCGCGTGACGTTATTTCGTGGCAAGGAGCGGACGCTCCACGGTGCTGGCGGCGCGACGGTAGCCACGGGATGGAGGCAGACCGTGCTCTTTGCGGAGATCGGGTACCGCACGCCTTAGTTCCTCAAGCGTGTGAGGATTGACGTTCGGAGTGTCGCCGCCCTGCATGACGAACCAGCTCCCATCAAACGAAAGGCGATATTCTTGCGCGGCGGCGTGAGTGCCGATGCACAAGAGAAGCGAGATCCTGAGAAGCTTCACCGTACTCCCTTGAGGCCTAACGGAACGCAGCGTAAGCTGCGGGCGACCCGGCCGTCAGCGCAACCGCAGTGGACGTAGTCCCCGTGCCTGCCAGGGCACGACCCAACCGCTTCCCTTAGAACGAAAGGCCAGGCAGCTTCAAGCGCTTGTTAGGCGCCTCCGTCAAATGGTCTATTCTTTTGCCATCGAATCTTGTCGACACCAAGGAGCCGCAGAAGGAGCAGTGCACGTTCCGTCGCAACGCCTTGGACGTTATCAGCTCTCATGCTCCTGAGCGCAAACCACGTGAGCAACAGCAGGCCGAGGCCGCACCCGCTCATGAAGAGGAGGGCGAACCACCACGACGGATCCCCCTCTGCGCGAAGGCTGACCGCGAACCCGACTCCCAACAAGAGGCACGCAAGGCCAAGACCAACCATGGCATACACAGCGATTCGAATGCGGCGATGCGTCCGCCTGGCGCAAGTTGCGCAGAGAAGCTGTCCTTCGATCCGGAAGCGATCGTCCCACGGCAGTGGCTCAGCGCATTGAGCACACCGCCCAGCACGATTTCGTTTACGCGCTCGGTCGCGCAAATAGAACGGAGCCGCACAGGCCAATAGGAGGACGACCCAGACGATGGTTCCGGCGAGTTGTTCTCTGTCCATAGTGCTTGGGAGGCGCCTAACGGATCGCGCCTAAGCTGCGGGCGCAAGACCGACGGGCGCAAGGAGGGCGATCACTCCGTTTGCCAAGCTCTGGGCCCGAGTAGGATCAGAAGAGTGGCAAGGCTGACCGCAGCGTACACAAGGATTGTTCCGACGTTCGCCACGGTCTGTCGCCATCCTCGCTGGACACGCAAAGCATCTGTGCCGTAGTAACACAAACCGCCTACTGCCCCCGCTATCGTGAGGGCGCCAAAGAAGGCAAGCAAATCGGTTCCACGGACTCCTCGTAAAGAAGAGCGGTAAACGGCTGCGCGAAAGAGGGTCAACCCGATGGAGAGACCCACACCCTGAAGGACTCGGGTGTGAAGCGGCGCCGCGTGAAGGGGCACCTCGTACCTTCCGGCAGGTCCGGGAACCCTTACCATCTTCATTCGAGCGCCTTACGGATCGGGTTCAAGCTGCGGGCTTGGCCCGGCAGCTTCAAGCGCTTGTTAGGCATCACGCGCTACGCGATCCTTGAAGGCGCCTCATCGTTCGCCGATGAAAGAACCGACCCAACCATCCCGGCAATTGGATCGCGACCATCCAGCCGCTGTCGAACGGGAATATCTTGATAACGGCCACGGCGTCCGCAGCGCTTGCAGGTGTGACGCCGTGTACCCTCGCAAACTGAGAGTCGACCCAGTCGGCAGCGCCACCATCATAAGGAGTGCACTCATAATCGCGGTAGAACTCGGCCACGTCTGCCAACGAGACAATGAGTTGTTCCCCCCGTCCAATCCAAACAACACGAACGGTGTCGGCACTCAGACCGTACCTCTTAGTGACGAGGTGACCGACTACTCCCCTGTCAAGGTGCCGTCCGCCTGCGCGCCAGGCCCTTCGTCGGAGTTGGTCTGGATCGAGCACTGGCCAGCAGGCGATCTCTACCACCGCGTCGCGCACTTCCCCCACCAAACCAAGCGGTTTTGACATCCCGGCGAGTAGCCTCGCAGCTCCGTCAGCCGTTAGGACAGGGGATGCAGGTCGGAGGCGGTAGCTATCCATACTTGGTCGGGTGCGCTTTGGCAGCGCGGCGCGCAGCGAGAGTAGAGCAATGCGCGCCGGCCAGTACCCTGGCGGCAGACCGTTAGAGTCGGTCAATCTTCGGAGCTCCGCGTGATGCCTAACGGATCGCGCTTAATAAGCTGCGGGCGACTGGCGCGTCGGCGCAAGGAGGTGGAGCGGCAGAGAAAGAGGCTAGCCAGCGAGGCAACGCCATTCTTCCCTACTTGTGAGCGCCCGGCAGCTTCAAGCGTTTGT